>LQAB01000317.1_pt1 | contig 15911 bp, 15 predicted proteins | sample 654521 | NCBI WGS metagenome assembly LQAB01 (sample SAMN00762031, study PRJNA78659) | termite gut metagenome | isolation source: bacterial endosymbionts found in Trichonympha flagellates filtered from... | host: Zootermopsis nevadensis | place: USA: Mt. Pinos, Los Padres National Forest, CA ... | reverse complement strand
GCGTCGTCTGTTTCTAGGCGGTCGGAAGAAATAATAATGGAGTCGCGTGAATCGCTGGGTTTAAGTTGAGCTTTAGCTGGGTTAGTGACCAGGCTGAGGCTCCAGACCAGGACTAGAAGTAGAAAACCGATCGTTCTTGGTAAAAATCGAGTTAAAAGCCAGGGATTAATTTTAATTTTCACCGGTTCACCATCGGGGCTATTTAAAAACTAAAAGAAAAGGTGCGTTCGTCCTTCGACGGTTAAAAACTGATTATGGGTGTGGTAGATAAAGGCTCGACCTTCTAGCTCGGCTTCCGGGGTCGAATAACAGAATTTTTTCTGGCCGATCAGGAGCCCTTCTTCGAATTTCAGGGTTAGGGCTTCAGAGATTAGAACTCCGCCTTTATTATTAGCTACCTGAACGTGGCCGGTTAGGTTGATGGTCTTGCGACCCTGTTCATAGAGACCGGCTTCAGCAGTTATGTCGTAAAGGTTCAGCCCGTTTGTTATTTGGGCCTTGATCTGTTCAAGATTGAAGGTGTCTTGGCGTTGATCATATAGGGCTGAAGTGGCGGTGATGGACATGCTTTGGTCTCCGGCTCCGATTTCGCTTAAAGTCAGGTTATTTAGACGCATGTTTATGTTGTCTGGGAGAAGGTCCTCCAAATCATCGAGCTGTGCCCGCCAGTAATGGGCTTCGAAAAGGAGTAGGGCAGAGACGGTAATCAGGGCGCTCATAGTGCACAGAATATAAAATCGCACCTGTTCCATTCGATTTACCTCTTACTAATATTTTATTATAGCAAATTAGAGGGCTGGCTGTAAAGCCGCAAGTGAAAGCAACAAGCGTGCCGAGTTCTGGTTGACGGGTCATCGTGAGGGTGTTAGAGTAAATTAAATTACCTTACGCGGGAGTGTATCATGTCGACTAAAGGTATTATCCACCTAGATATGGATGCCTTTTACGCATCGGTCGAAGTTTTAGATAATTCTGCTCTTAAAGGGCGCCCGATCATTGTGGGGGGCTTAGGGTCGCGCGGGGTGGTTTCTACCGCTTCATATGAAGCCCGCGCCTGCGGCGTCCACTCGGCTCTGCCCATGATTACCGCCCGCCGTCTCTGCCCCGCAGGGGTCTTTATTTCTCCCCGCTTTGAGCGCTACCAGGAACTATCAGGTCGGATTATGGCTATTTTTCTTCGCTATACCCCTTTAGTGGAGCCGTTGGCTTTGGATGAAGCTTTTCTGGATGTAAGCGCTTCCTTTCGTCTTTTCGGTCCAGCGGCTGAGATTGCCCGGCGTCTTAAAGAAGAGGTACGGACGGAAACCGGCCTTACCGTTTCCGCCGGTGTGGCCACTCAGAAACAGTTGGCTAAAATTGCTTCCGGCCTGAATAAGCCTGATGGCCTTACCATCGTCCCACCTGGGAAGGAACTAGATTTCCTCTGGCCGCTACCTTTATCGAATTTGTGGGGGGTGGGCAAAGTTATGTTGAAGCGGCTTCGTAATCTTGGGTTGACTATTATAGGAGATCTAGCGGCTCTTGATTTGCGCTTTCTAGAAAAAAAATTCGGACGCTCCGGTGAGCAGTTGTGGCTTCTGGCCAACGGCCGGGATGATCGCGGAGTTAGCTCCGATCGGAAGTCTAAGTCGGTGGGGGCTGAAGAAACTTTTGCGGTCGATCTTGTTTCGCCAGTAGAGATTAAAGCTGCTCTTCTGGCCCAGAGCTTGACCGCTGTGGAACGTTTGCGCCGCAAAGGCTTCAAGGCTCAAAATATCACCGTTAAGTTTCGTGACGGTTGCTTCAAAACTATCATTCGCACCAAAGTTTTGGCCGTCCCTACTGATATTCGCGACGAAATATACTTCATCGTTTTGAACCTTTATGAAAAAATAGCTCCGGAACTTGGGGCTATGCGATTAGTTGGGGTTATTTTAAGTCGGCTGAGTGGCAAGAGTGAAATACGGCCCGGCCAACTTTTCCTGTTTGATCAGTTGGCCATGGCTTCGGAGCGGAAAACAAAAGATTTTCGGGCGACCCAGTTAAACCAAGCCTTAGATCAGGTGGTCAGGCGTTTTGGAGCTGGTACCATCAAGCCGGCCACCTTAATTAAGTCATAAAATAAAGAAAGTTAGGGGAATTTAACTCTGAAAAAAGAGAGCACCCCGGCGGTAGGGTACTCTCTTTAGGAAAGATGGGCTGGCTATTTGTCGGCTAGAGCTTGAAGGGCGGTAATCGCCACCGTGTTGATGATGTCGGTGACTAAAGTCCCTCGGGAGAGGTCGTTAACCGGGGCATTGAGACCCTGAATTACGGGGCCGATGGCGACGGCGTTTGCGGTGCGTTGTACGGCTTTATAGCCGATGTTCCCGGCGCTGAGGCTGGGGAAGATCATAACCGTAGCTTGACCGGCGACAGATGAAGCGGGCATTTTAGATTTGCCTGTTCTGGGGTCGACGGCGGCGTCAAACTGAAGTGGCCCGTCTATAGGTAGACCGGGGAAGACTTTGGCGGCGGATTCTTGAGCTAGTTTAGTTGCTTCAGTTATGGCGTCCACATCAGGGCCGGTACCGGAGGTTCCGCTAGAGTAGCTGAGCATAGCTACTTTGGGGGTAACTCCGAAAGCTTGGGCGGTTTGGGCGGAAATAATGGCTATTTCCGCTAGCTGTTGAGGATTCGGGTTGGTGTTGATAGCACAGTCACCAAAGACCCAGACCCGGTCGGCTAGACACATGAGAAAGACGGAACTGGCGATGGAGCAGCCGGGTTTGGTCTTTATGATCATTAGGGCCGGTCTGATGGTGTCTGCGGTGGTTCCGTCGGCCCCGGAGACCATGCCGTCGGCTTTTTTCAGTTTAACCATCATAGTGCCAAAAAAGTTACGATTCAGCATTTGGGCGGCGGCTTTTTCCTCAGTGATGCCTTTAGTTTTACGGAGTTCAAAAAATTCGTGGGTTAGTTCCGGTAAGAGAGAGCTATTTTTATTATTGATAAGCTGGGCTTTAGTCAGAAGATTTTTTAGGCCGATGTCTTTAGCTTGTTTAGAAATAGCGTCGGGATCGCCTAGAATAGTGAGATCAGCGAAGTCTTTTTCTAGAATATCGTCGGCGGCTCTAAGAATACGTTCGTCAGTGCCTTCGGGTAGGACGATATGTTGTTTTTTGGTTTTGGCTTTTTCTATGAGCATGAATTCAAAGCGCTTGGGAGTTAGGGCTTTGGGGGTGTACTGGCAGATAGACTCACAGTTTTTTTCTAGGTGGGAAACTATATCGCCGGCTGAGGCCACGGGCCAGATTTTAGCGCCAGCCAGGGGGCTAGTTGGGTTAGTTTCCAGAGGTATCTTGCTTGGGTTTTTAGATATAATAGCCAGGGCAAATATTTCGGCGAAGCGGCTTTTATAGGCGCTGACGGCCAGAGCGGCGACGGCAAGACCGCAGCCGCAGCCGCATTCGTCTTCTTCAGTCAAAAGGATGACAGGGCTACCCAGGTTAGCTGCGATGGTTGCGTCGAGTTTGGCTAGGGCCCCGGCGGTAGGAACCATATCAAGGCCTTCAATAATTAGAGGGCTAAATTTAGCGGCTAACTGGTTGTATTTTTGTAAAACCGCGTCTAAAACTGATCCAACCTTGCCGTGGTTCAAAAGCTTGATGGTTTCCTCAAAAGTTAGGGCATAATAGTCCGCCGGGGTACCGGGGAGTGCAGCCCCTGAGAGGGTAGTTTGCAATTCCTCATCATCGGGGCTTTTGGCGATAGGCTTGAAGTAGGCGGCCTGGGGTGATTTCTTGCGGGCCAGGTTCAGGACCGCCACGGCGGCGTTGTGTTTACTAGAAACCTGCCCGAGGGCTGTGATGAAGAAAGATTTCGACATTAACGATCTCCTCTGATCTTCGCCGGGGATAAAGCCGCCCGGCATAATTGGCCGCAAGCGGCATTTTTTAATAGAAGCTAATATAATATTAATTATTTTAGCCTAACCAGCTTTAAAAGTCCAGTGTCCAGATAAGCTTTTAATAAATTGTCTGCTAGAACGCCGACTTGATCATAAATATAAACATAGGTTTATAGATAGTAAGGATAAAATATTATTTTTAATAAAAATTATAATATGTTTCTAAGTCTTAGATAAAATTACTTATAAAATATTACAGTAATATAGCGAAATTTATATATTATTTTTGCTGGAGATAACACTTTCGTATCTGTCTTCTGGTTTAAAATAATTTAAATATTTCGATATGTTATATATATTATGGGCCATAAGGAGGAACTCCCTTGGCTGTAAATCAGTTGGTCTTTAAGGTTAAATCGGAGCTGGTTTGCCGGAAGCTGGATCGGGCTGTTAGCTCTACCGCGCTTAAAAAGAATTGATTAAAAGTATTCAAAATTATAAATTATTTTTCTTAGTTTAAAGAGTAGTTATTAAACAGTTACGGCTTTGAAATATAGGCTAAACTGATCAATAGTTCCTTTATTATCAAAGTTATATTGTGGATTATGTTGGCGGCTATCACCTGGCGACAGTTTATCAACCTGGGTAAAATATTGAGAGAGATCGCCATCAGCGACTCTGTTACTGCCTTAAATGATAGCGCGGTTGAGAATATTGAGCACATGTTTACGGATACGGCGAGAAGAGCAGCTATTTTTTCTATCATACATTTATTAGGAGTAAGCTTATTTTTTTGATTTTTCCGGAAACACTAAAGATTTATAATAATAGTACATAAGTGCAATATTAATTTTCTAAAATAGATTTCTTTTCTCTTCATTATGTTAGTCGAGCTTCTAAAGTATTGATCAAAATTTTGGTTAGCCAGAAAAATTTAACAAAAAAATAAGGTAACTCATTTCTATAAAAGATTACAATCTCATATAATAAAAATATCCCTCTAGGTATAATTTTAGATTTGTTTAGTGAGTAAAAAAGTCTACTTATAAACTTTCCCCTAACGAATAGGTGCTCTATTTTTGCGATGCTAATATTTTATACCCGGTTGACTTAAAACTTTCGGATAAAAATTACCGCTAGTTTATGGATAGTAGGCTGAAAAGGTTGATCAGTAAGGGGGAATATAAACTAAATCTCGATAGTAAGTCCTGGACGCTCGTTAAAAAGCTAGCCTGGATGACTAATAGCGATACCTCAACTAATGTCGAAAATAATGATATAGATAACTTCCATTATTATCTATCGCAGACTTTTAGTTACAAAGAATTCCTCTTTATGGTGAAATACTCTTTCTTAATTTTGAAGGGTGTGAATTCCTCAAGATCATTGCTTTCGACTCGTCTAAGGTTCATTATCCTAATGAATTTAGAGAAAATAGATATTTTTAAAAGAGATAACATCTACGTTAAAGTTGAAATCTAGGTTGAAGACGTAAAAAAAATTAAATCTGGTGATATATATATATACCAAACGTTAACGGCGACTATGTGAATTCGAATTAATATCTGAATTTACATACCTGAAATAATGGCTAACGCGTCGTATGAGCGTGGGTATGAAATAAAATATGATCCGGATAAGCAGATTTATATTGGGATAGAAAAGCCGAACGGTCAGCAGTTTGAGGATATGTCCGTTGGGCGCCTCCGATACTGAACGATAGCGGCCAGATAATAGGTTAGGTAACTCTGATTCTTAATAATGACTATATTATGGAGCTTGTGGATTACAGTATGTTGATAAAATAGCATTATATAGAACTGATCAGCGTCTTTAAAGGGAATTACGCTTTTATTTGAGGTTACTGGTGCCGTAACATCGGTTATCCGCGCAAACATCCTATTATCGGGTTCCCTCTGAAACTGGAGATCCGTAGGTTCTCCGGCTGGAAGCTTCGATTTATGAACAGTAGTAGGTGAGCGGCTTGGAAAAATGGATGAACTTTATCAAAGACTTTTCGATTTTTTTCGAACAGTCCAGAATTAAAAAATTAGTATTCGTCCTCATGAAATAGAAGGTGCTCGGTTTGGGCGGACGCTATCTCAATAATATCCCCTAATGTTCGGACTGGATAGATTTGATTGGAGACGGAAAATAAATTTGTGGCGGTTATTTGGGATAACCTTACTAACATCTTTATAGAGCTCGTTACCATTACTATAGTCTTGATTATTATGGTGATGCTGATGTAACTGATTATGATGATTATTAAGTAAGATATAATTATACATTAACATAAAGTAATTATTTACGGGACGTATTTTTTTTGTAGGTGAAGATTCACAAATTGAGTAGTGAAGGGGATATTTACTTTGTGTAGAAAGAGTTAATAATCTAGCGTAGAAATTGGAAAAGAGGGTACTTCTTTATGGTGTAAGCGATATTAACTGTTTAGATGCGCTCTGAGCAAGTACGTTTGATTTCAGAACAGGTTTCTTGAGTGACGGCTCTATCTAGAATCATAAAATAGATAGTTTATGCAGCTAAGTTAGTGGTAGGTCCATTTTCTGGGGTAGTTATGAAGCATAGATGTAAATTACCATTTTTGCGGGAACACCTAATCAAGCTCTTGGCTTCTTTTATCGCTGGGCTCTTAAGGGTTTAGTTCATAAACATGCTTAGTATTTTTGCAATTTATCGTAGATAGTTGCATCGACTTATGCTTTGAATCGAAGATAAAACTGAAACAGGCATCGCAATCATACTATTTGCTCTTGTAATGAGGTGGAAAAAATTTAACTATGAAAATTTAATATGTAAGTAAAATATAATAGGCGTAACATTTTAGATATAGTGTTGGTAATTTTTATAACTCAACTAGAATATAGTATATAAATCTAAGAAATTAAGTGCAATTATTTAATTAAGATTAATTTTTTTGCTGAGTTATCATCCTGTGCCTCGTATTAGCGCCGTGATACCGCTTATCTTGGCAAGCTGTTGGGACTAATATATAATGATTAAAAAGAAAGGACGCCCCAATTTTATGTCCCAGAACGATTTTTGGCTGTTAGAGGAGCTTAATCCGGTTGAGTTAGATGCTTATTTTCGGCTTGGAGCTTCCCCTCTGGCGGGTACTGACGAAGCGGGGCGGGGCCCTCTAGCCGGACCGCTGGTGGCGGCGGCTGTTATTTTAGACCCGAACCAGGCTTATCCCGGAGTAGGGGACTCTAAAAAATTAAGTGCTTTGGAGCGGGGGAAGGCCTTTGAGATTATCGTGTCGCGGGCCGTAGTTTGGGCCTGGACGGGGGTGGAAGCTAGTGAAGTAGATCGCCTTAACCCTCTACGTGCAGCTTTGCTGGCTATGCGGCGGGCGGTGGCAGCTCTGGTAATTCGGCCGGCTCTAGTGCTGGTGGATGGCAATGTTAAACCGGATCTTGAGGTTCCGGCTAGAACTCTTGTAAGGGGAGACGAGCGTTCTCTTTCTATTGGGGCTGCTTCTATTCTGGCCAAAGTAACGCGGGATCGCCTGATGGTAGAATGGCACGGTCGCTATCCTCAATATAACTTCGACCAGCACAAGGGCTACGGTACTAAAAAGCATTACGAGGCCCTGAGGCTTTATGGACCTTCGCCCTGTCACCGGCTCAGTTTCAGAGGAGTTAAATCAGAGCTGGGTGTTCCGGCTAGCCTTGATTTTGAGGCGCAGATTTGAAGGTAAATTAACGTCACATACTGGGCCGCTGGGGTGAGGAGCTGGTAAATGATCATCTTAAGTTTCTGGGTTATCTGGTTGTGGGTAACTGGGTTTAGTGCTTAGAGACGGCGACACGGTGGTGATGGTGAAAATCCGCCGTTACCTCATTTGTTCGCTCGTCGAGGTGGTTAATTTTCGCAAACAGTGGAAGCTAACCATAGCCACTGTTTTTTTAAAAAGTTATTGTTGAGAAAATCATTTCACTAACTGTGATATGGTAGAAGTAGTGAATTTTCCGGGTGCTACATTCCTTACAAAGTTATATCTCGAATGCTTTTGAAGTGGTGATTTGTTAAAATGGCCGGAAAAAATCAAATCGCTGGGGGGCTTTATCTGGTGCCCGGGCCCTTAGGGAATTTAGGAGATTTTACCGTGAGGGCCGCGGAAATTTTGGGACGGGCCGATCTTATCTGTGTCGAAGATACCCGGCGTTCTTTGAAACTTTTAAACCACTTGGGCCTTAACCGCCCGCTCCAGAGTTACCGGGAACAGAACCATCTGCAGGCCTGGCCCAGGATAGCTGCAGTTTTAAGTGTCGGAGGAGTGGTAGCTCTTATGACCGATGCCGGTTCACCCACTATTTCCGATCCCGGGGCGATGCTTGTGGCGTCGGCGCGGGCGGTTGGTTTTACGATAAATTCCCTGCCTGGTCCTTCGGCGGTTATTACTGCTCTAGCCGCTTCCGGATTTTCGGCCAATCAGTTCACCTTTGCCGGATTTTTACCGGCCAGAGCTGTAGTCCGGCGCAAAGTCTTAGCCAGTTTAGCTAGGCACCCTTGGACGCTGATCTTTTTTGAAGCTCCCCATCGTTTGGCCGCTGGTTTAGCCGATCTAGCCGCTGTTTTCGGCTCTCGTCCGGCCCTGCTGGCTCGGGAGATGACTAAGATTCATGAGGAGCTAATTTTTGCTGATCTTAGAACTCTGGCGGATTTAGTGGCCGCTAGAGTTCTTAAGGGCGAAATAACTATAGTGGTGGAGGGTTTTAAGGGTGAAGAAGAAAAAATAGCTTTAGATATGGATCTTCTGCGGAAACTGGCCCTAGCCGATCCTCGTCCTACTAAAACTTTGGTCGCTGACCTGGCCGCTGAATTCGGGCGGAGCCGGCATGAAATATATCAGTTTATTTTGGGCGTCCGAAAAAATGGCTGAGGTTATAAAAGATTGGGATAATTTTAAAATAGTGGCGCCGCCTTTAGCTGGGGCTTTATTGGTTAAAGGTCTTAGGCGGGGTCGCCCTGTTTCTGCTGGTGAGGTGTTAGCCCGGCGCCAAGGTGAGAGCTTTGGGGATATCCATGCTCCGGTCGCTGGGGTGATTGCGGAAATAAGTTCCACGGAAATAGTTATTCGCCGTGATAGTGCGGCTGTGGGCGATCCGCCCCGGCCTGTCGATTTGTCCGGTCTATCCCGAGCCGGGTTGAGCCGAGTTTTGAAGGAACTGGGGGTCGACCTGCCCGAATTTTTACCCGGCGCTCCGGTTATAATTAGCACTTTTAATTCAGAGCCAGGCTTAACTTTTGCCTTAGCCCTTTTGAACGAACATCGGGAAACCCTGGGGGCTGGGCTAGTAGCGGTGTTGGCTCTGAATCCCGGGGCCAGGGTGATCTGGGCGGTGGACCGGCCAGGCCAGGCACCGGCCGGGGTTGAAGAATATATCCTTAAGTACCGGAATTATCCCAAGACGCTCCCGGCTTTGGTCAAAAAAGAAATTATGGGTAATTACGACCCTGCCGGACGTGGGGTTCTGGGTTTGCGCGATCTTCAGACCCTGGGACGGGTCTTTCGTACGGGCCTACCGCTCACCCATTTAGTTTTGACTTTGGGGGGAGCTAATTATTTTGTGCCAGTTGGAGCTCGGGCGATTGATCTTCTAACTTTCGCGAATCTGCTTCCCGGACCTGGCGATGCGGTGGTGGCCGGGGGATTAATCCGGGGGCGCACCTTGGCCCGACTGGAGCAGGGTTTGGGTAAAAATATAGAAGGACTCCATCTGGTGCGGGCGCCGGCGGGATCGGGGCCGCCAGCGCCATGTCGGCGTTGCGGTAATTGTGCCCGGGCTTGCCCGGTTGGGTTACCTCTTTTCCTTTTCGTTCATCGTGAACCCGTCGCCTGGCCCGGTCTGATAAACCAGGCTCGGTCCGAGTGGTCGGGCTGTTTGGGTTGTGGGGCCTGTGCTTTGGCCTGTCCGGTCGGGCGGCCTCTTCTTGCCTTAAGTAGACTTCTTAAGGCTTAGTTTTAGTTCGAGTTAGTTCTGTCAATTTTTTATATTTAGCGTAGGTGTAGACCCCGTGGTGCCAGCACAGAGTCCAGGAGTCTGGACCACCTAAAAGGCCCAGATTTAGGAAAAACATTTTTATAAAACCGGCCCCGGCCCGGAGAGCAGCACGAAAATAGCTGGAACTCCACCCTCGCGCCCAGGCCGCTTCGGCCCAGAGGGTGGAGTAGTGTTCCATTTTAGCTAGATGCTGAGGCCAGTCGTGGTAAGTGAAATGATCAAGATGACCTTTGAGTGGATGGATGGGGATAGTGAAGATCGGGCGCTCATGAACAGTTCCTTCCCAGTGGACAGACCCTTTAGGAAATAGACGAATTATCCGATCAGGTTTGAGTGCTCCGAAACGGTGGCGGCGGCCGAAAGCGAAACTGCGACGGACCACGCTGCCCGCGGTTCGGGGGTAGGTTCTTTGGTGGAAGCGGATGGATTTAAGAAGGCTAGGAGAGAAGCGCTCGTCAGCGTCAAGGAAAAAAATCCAGTCGCTGGAGGCTTTAGTTAGGGCGAAATTGCGTTGTTCCGCGAAATTATTAAGCTTTCGATTCACCACTGTAGCCCCCTTTTTTTTAGCTAGAGAGGTGGTGTTGTCGGTGCTACCATCGTCTATAACCACGATTTCATCGGCGCCTGCCGCGCTTTCTAGGCAGGCTTCAATCTGGGCGCTTTCGTTTCTGGTTAGAATTAGAACTGTTAGGCTCGCCGAAAATTGGTTAGTCATCGAAATCACCAATTTTTAGGATTATATCTTCCACTTCTGCCTGATCCGCTAGTTCCCGGTTGAGGCGGATCAACCATTCTAATTTTTTATAACTAAAGCGATCTAGCCAGGCCGGGCCTGGTACTAGAACGATCAGGCGGCTGTTTTGCAGCCGTACGGCCCTAGTACGGGCGGCGTCGGCAGGCCCTACCACCAGAGGCCAGATATCGAAGACCCGCAGTTTTTGAGCCATAAAATTTAAAAACCCCTGGCTTAGAGACTGTCCTAAGGTTTCTGCTAAAGGAGTTAATTCGCTGCGTTTACCTAACTTCGAGTTATTTTTCATTTTTTATAAAAGCTCCTTTTCTAATTATAGTTGAGTAAGTTTCGGGCGACAAGGGCGTTTCTTAATAGGTCAGCGCTTTGCATAACAGTAGACGCAGTCGTATCCGCAGGTGTCGTAAATTCCGATATCTTGACTGGGAGCACAGCGGCAATAACGTCGTTGGCCGCGATCTTTGAGAGGTTGAGCGGGAAAGCTAGGGAACGTGTTGCCGGCGGTAGGGGCGAAAAGAGTGGGACTATATTGCAGTTCCGGGACTAGGCGAGCCAGGAGGTTGGCGTCAATACAGCTGCTCGGTTCTACGCCCCAGGTAGAATAATCAGTTGTTGCGGCACAGTTAAATAAAGCTAGGGGAGGTGGCCCGGGGGCCAGGCGTCTTAGGGCTTGTAGAATATTTATTGTTTCATCCGGCTTTGGGGGGCGGAGGTCCAGATTAAGCCGGTTCAGCCGACGTATAATTTTAGGATAGAGATCGATGAAGCTAAAAACCAGCCGATCGGTATATCCGCGCAATTTTTCCGCTAATTTTTCGATGCGGTTGGTTAAAGTTGTGGCCGGGAGATGGGGGCTCAGGGCGATGGGGTCGAAACGCCAGATTAAGGTCCCGGGTTTAAGTTTGTCCGATAAGCGACGAAAAGTTTCTATCCTTTCCGCCAGGGGGGGTAGGCCTGGTTCCCAGCCTTCAATCTCGTAATCATTGAGGGTAAAGTGGAAAAAACATTCCCAGCCGCGTGCAAATACTTCGTTTAGGTGCGGTAGAAAGGGTGCGGGGTTTTTAGTCCAGAAAACAACCGCACGAGTTTCGGTTAATTCTATCCGTTGGTTGCGCCTGTTATAGGGGTTAATTCGGTTCAGAAAACCAGCTCTCAATCGCTCCATGAACCAGTTACCGTGAAAAGCTGGGATATCGGTAGCTCGGCTAGCCGAAATGATGAGTGGTTCCGGCTTGGTTAATTTAGTTTGAGTTTTCATTGGTTAATTCCCGGTCGGGGCCTTGGTGGTTAATTTAGTAGCGGCGATTTTTTGCCAGCCTGGGTCGCTCGTATCCCGGACTAGGGCCGGGACTGAGAGATATTTATCAGGCTGCAGCAATTTTTTGTATTGTTGGATAATGGCGCAAAGGGCGTCGGTGGAGATACTGGGAGCCCAATTGGTTAGGGCTGCGTCGAGATTACGCCCCATTTCCTAATAGAACTGGGCTAGTTGGTTATATTTGAGAAAACGGTTCGCTAGATCGGAGGTCGGGTTCTTGATCTGATTGAGATTTTTTTTCATTAGAGTGGGCCAGTCTTTTCCTCGCCCCAATTCTAGGTAGAGATCGCTTAAAAGAGCCTGCGCCTGGAAATCGTTACTGAGATAAGGTGAAGTTAGAAGTTCATTTTTTAGAGTTTTAGTTGCGTTATTTTGATTACCGGCGGTAATTTTTATGTGAGCTTCGGTCAGATAGTTCTTTGGGGCCTTGGTCATTTCGTGGTAATTGCGGTGGAACAGCTTAAATAGGTCCATGGTCTCGCTTAGGTGATTTAACTGACGGCCTAATTTAATAGCGGTTAGGATGATCTGAGGCCGCTTCTGATAATTGAGGGAAAGAGTGATGTAGCGGTTCAGGTTAGTTTCAGTGGTGGCGACTTTTAGGTAGACATCCGGCATGCGGGGTTGATCTAGGCAATGGTTAATAATTTCCTGGTAATGGGCTAGGGTTAGGTCGCCGTGCTTGCTTTTTAATTCCTGGTGGGCTTGGGTCAGAAGCAGTCCGGGGTCGTGGAGGTCATCGAGAAAATCGTGGCAAAAGTATTCCCAGGTGGCTAGGTCCTCGCTTTGGTAGTTCAGGGCGAAATAGTTTTTAGATTTTTTCAATCTGAGGTTGGCTGAAATGGTTACATCTCTGGAGGTAGCAGTCTCGTGGAAGCTCTTGGCTAGTTTGAACCCTCCTTTAGGGAAGTTGCCGAATATGAGTTTCTTATAATGGTCAAAATAATTTTGATCCAATTTGGGGTCCTCTGGGAAAGCTTGGTGGAAGTTATTCCAGTCTTGGGTAGTGGCCTTGAGGTGATCTCGGCTACAGTCCTCTTCATCGCGGGCAAGTAGAAAGTAGATGTTCCTTAGTTCCTTCGGGTAATTGAAGAATAGTTCATCCAGGGGCCACCTAGCATCAGTGTAATAGGCTTTTTGCCAGTTTTGTCTGAGGAAAATTATTAATAGTTTAGGTATAATTAGGTCGCTGGTGTAGTCCTTACGGAAGGCGGTTAGGGAGTCGCGCGTATCTTTATAACGCTCCATGGTTCATTCCTTAGTTTATCTTATTGATCAAAAAGGTCCGGCTGTTTTGATCCTTGGGGTAGCGACCGCGATATAATTCTATGAAACGGAAGGTGTCATCGGGGGCGCTAGGATTATGACCTTTTTAATTTGTTTTAGAAGCAGTTTCTGGTTCCAGGGATCATTCGAGAAAGGCTGGTGGAAATTAGATAGAAGCTTCCAGGCATTGGCGGGATGTTTTTGGTAGTTTTCTATATTGGTCTGGGTTAGGAGATATTCTGGGGTTAGATCGTCTTTTAGATACTCCACTTGGTATTGGTTTATCAGCGGGGAGGCCTTGTCATAGCGTTGGTCGGCGGCCTCTATTTTAAAGATATCGGCTAGGGTCTCGCACCGGATGGATTCGAATTTAGTTACTTTCTGTATATAGAGAAGGTTGCGAGTGGTTTCGTTGTTACGCGGTTTAGCTAGATTGCGACCAATTTAGGTTAGCTGGATATTCATCCAGGATTTTTGATCTGGAAATTTCTTAGTTATCTCTACTTCATCAGAATTGTGTGGCTTAGATTTAGTAATTTGGCCGTCTGGTTTTTGACCTTCCCGGCTGCGACTAGAGCCCCATAATCAAGCGTTCTTCGTAAGCTGAAAACAGAGCGTTGAAACCAAGATCCCTGGTTGGGAAACTTTAGTTGCCGTTAATGACCGGTAGGGGGAGGTAGGCGGTCTAACAAATTATTCAGCAGGTAGTTCAACAATTCTAGGAGCTATGGGAGTATATCCAAAAAATTCGTAACTTCTAGGCGTACTAGAGTCGTTATAATTTTAACCACCACATTCCGGCCTAGGGCTACATTTTTATGGCCTGGGGTCGGTCGATAAAAAGTTCTATATCATGTTTAGCGAATTAGGTTAGTTATAATCCAGGTCTAAAAGCAGTTCCGTTCATTACCGTCCGCTGCCTGTGCTTATTTCTGGTAGAGCTCGAGCCGTTTCCAAAATTCTGAAAGTGGCTACCTCCCGGTTCTGGTAGGTCGTGGTTAGCTGGCTAATTTTTTATCTTTCATTAGCATCAATATGTTGATCATAGGCGTCTTTCCTTGACCAGTTGCAAGCCGAGGCATTATTCTTAAGAATATAATAATATTTTGACACTTAAAATTCAAGCCCTATGAGGCGTAGGTAGTAATTTTTATTTTAGGGGTACATGATAAGAATGAAAGTTGAATTAATTTATTTGTGATGATGGGGCACTTATGTATGATACTTCTGAGGAGCGTATTCCAGAAGGTGAAGATGTGATATATACTGATAGATCCAGAGATAAATAAAGAGATAACTTGCGGGGAGAGTTTTTTTGTGTATCTGAGATTATGTTCCAGAATGCAACTATTATTTTTTATTTTTCACTGATTTCTAGCGTAGTTAAACAAGTTTTTAATATTGTCTTTGGAAGGGTTAAGGTCGATAATGAAGCTATAGCTTGAAGACTTTACTTTGCCGGTGGGGTTCATTATTTCAAGATTAATTTAGTCGGCTTTAAAATAAAAGTCGTTATCACGAATTAGAATTTATTCCAGCTACTTATACCGATATTATCTTCGGCCTTTATCTGAAATAGACTTGCACAAAAATAAGCCGTCTAGTCTAATTTCAGGAAAATACTTCTATAAGATCTTGTGGCTGGAAAGGTTATAGGTAAAAATGAAGTTGTAAAAATATTTTATTCCCCTGTCGGAATGCTTTCTGGTAAAACAATTTCGACAATGTTTTTATAGAAATTAAAATATTCAGACTCATACAGAGTAATTAAAAATTTGTCGCCAAATTGTTTAAAGGACTTTAAGGTATTTATTAGATGTAAGTCAGAAAAAATATTAAAAAATACCGAATAAAATGGTCGGTTTAAATTCCATCTAGCTTTTGATAGATATGAGTATCTGAAGGAATGTGTACGTTTTGAAAAAGAGGTTACAAATTGGAACGACTATGCGCTCTTTGAAGAGGGTACTGAACGAGGACATTTCAATAGATAAAAAAACGAATACCGCTCTGAAGGTTAAAAATGACTACCCGTTATATCTTGAAATCGATATGCCATATTATATATGAGACAAAAAACGAAGAAGGGTTGATTTGGAAGGGAAATAAGCTTGGCATGGCTTTCGCTACCGAATTCCTTATCTATCATCACAATAATAAAGACGAAAGGTGCCACGAATCGGCAAAAGGGAATATATAATGCTTTTCGGAGATACCAGTGCTTTCAAAAAACATATGTTCGCTTTGGCCCTTCGCAATGGTTACTGGACCTATCGACACCCCGTTCTGCTAAGCGATGGGGGCACTTGGATCTGAAACATGAAGGAATAACTGTTCCCGAACACTCAATAGAGCTTTAATTTATTTACTTAGTTGAAAATATCCCAATTTTCGCTAAGGCCGTATTTAGTAACGATAAATCTAAGTATCGCTTCTGGACCGATGAGGTATGTGAGCGAATCTATAAAGGCCAGCCGAATTGTAGAGACCTTAAGCAAGATATAAAGCCTCAATAAACGCTAGTTAGCCAAGAGTGAGTTTAATCTAACTGGATACTTGGAGAACAATAAAGATAATATTGAATACGCTTCGTATCTAAGGGGAGGCTAGCTCACCGATAGCGGAGTTATTAAGAACAGAAACAGAATATTACTTCAGTAACGTTTGAAGTAATCTGGG
>LQAB01006719.1_pt1 | contig 15912 bp, 13 predicted proteins | sample 654521 | NCBI WGS metagenome assembly LQAB01 (sample SAMN00762031, study PRJNA78659) | termite gut metagenome | isolation source: bacterial endosymbionts found in Trichonympha flagellates filtered from... | host: Zootermopsis nevadensis | place: USA: Mt. Pinos, Los Padres National Forest, CA ... | reverse complement strand
GGAAATTATAGTAGTTACGATTTCAGCGACGGCATTGCTATTGGTTACGGTTTTGGTTCGTCAGGCCAGCTTCCGGTGTGGATCAAACTAGGATATCTTTATCCTGGTAACCAAAAATATAGCTTTGATTGCAAGTCTAACATTAATAACAGCGCTACTTTCATTAGTTCACATTATTCATTAAAATCTAAGATTTATAGCGTATTTGGTAACGTGGATTTGAATTTTAAGAATAAAACGGATCTTATACCATATATTTGTGTTAACTTGAGAGGAGGCAATATTAACAGTGGTCTACGAAGCATTTATAATGGAATAATAATTTACAGACTTGATTCTAATGCTACAGGCACTTTAAATAATTTGGAAAGTGCCAGCCAGAGCAGTTTAAGATTTGGTTGGATCATAGCTGCAGATTTCAGTTATCAGATTAATTCGGATATTGCTCTTGATCTAAGATATAAGTTTTCTGACTTCGGTAAAGTGAATTTTAGTAGTATAGGTCATATCCTTAACTTTAACCGGTGTTGAAGGCGGATCTTTTCAGCCTATGCGGATACTAAACTATGGAATTATGAGGTTTTATTGGGGCTTTGTGTTTTTGCCTTTTAACCTGACTGTAAACTGCTAAAATGAAGTATACAGTTTGGATACGGTTAGTTCTGGTCGTAATTTTACTGGTTAGTTCTGGGGACGCTCAGGCAGCCTCGGTCACTCCGAAAGATGGTTCGGAGTGGTCGGCGGCCGTTACTTCGGATGAGCTCCGTAAAGTTATTGTCTTGTTAGAAGATGATGGGCAGCGTCGGGAGTTACTGACCCTGCTTCGGGCGGTTCTTGAGGTCAAAAGTCCGGCCGTTTCGGCTGCCGTCCCAAAGGTTAGTTGCGATTTCTGGCCGGCCGCTCTGTTATCCGCCTTAAGCGGTTCGACCTGGCGGGAAGATAGCGTTTCTGACCTGGGTTTATGCCAGGCCTTAAATAACATAGTCAAGATGGTCACCGCCCTCTGTGATACCCAAAAATGGGATCTCTGGCTGCACTATACTTTAAGTGCCCTTGCTGTGGGGTTCTTTTGTCTTTTGGCCATCCACGCCAGTATCCGCCGTTGGGACAGGTGGGCGAAAGCTCAGACTGATTTGTCTTTCCGCTTCCATCTCTGGGCGGCTACTCGCCATATTTTAGTTGTGGCCATCCCCAATATTCTGCTCATAGCTTTAGTTTCTTTCTGGCCGCCCCTGTCTGTCACCAATCAGGATGTCACCGCTGATTTAGCTTTGGGGATCAGCTTTAGTCACGCCTTGATTCAGCATTTCTTCGTTAACTTTTCTAGTTTGTATATAGCTTTAACCGTGGTGGCAACCTTGCTGATCCCAACTGCTAGGGGCGGACGGTCGCTTCTGAACCTAGCTTCGGAATTCTCGCGCCAGCTTCTGAGTTTTTGGCGCATTTTTTGCGTTTATCTGGCCGTTTTGATTTTTATTAGAGAAACTTTTTTGGGATTATTTTGTCACCGGTTGGACTTACACATTTAGTATGTTAATTTTGACTTTACCAGCCTTAGTGATTCTTTCGGTTCATCTTTGGCGGCTTCGGGCCGTACTTTGGGCGGCTCCGGTAGCAGCCTCTGGCCAGCAGGATCTGGTTTACTGGTTCGATTTTTTGCTCAAAAAATGCTGGGCTTATTTGAGTATTTTCATCCTTTGGGCGGCGGCCCTGCTTTCTCTTATTCAGCCCGCTGATGGCGCTAGAATTTTCGTAGGTCGGTTGGCCAGTACGGTAGTCGTTTTCGCTCTGGTCGTAGTTGGTTTTAAAGTGGAGCGTCTATTACTTAAAAAACTGGTGACCCCGGATACCGAAAACGGCCGTCGTCTTCTGGTTAATCTTGATGGGTTGCTTGGGGTTGGGACTATTCTGGTTGGTGGTGGCCTGATTCTAGTTTTGTGGGGCTTACCTCTGAGGTGGATTTTAGAATATAGCCTGACTCGGGATATTTTGGCCCGTTTCCTAGTTATTGGTTTGGTTGTGGCTACTCTGGTCTTTTTTATTCGGGTTAGTTGCTTGGCTACCGAATGGCTCCTGGCACTGCCGACAGTGAGAGAGAGTCGTAACTGGCGAACCATAACTCCTCTAGTTTTGACTGGGGCTCGTTCCCTGGCTGTCTTCGCGGCGACGGTAGTGATTCTGGAGCGTCTGGGAGTAGATGTAGGGCCGATTCTAGCTGGGGCTGGTATTTTGGGTCTGGGAGTGGGTCTGGGGGCTCAGTCTTTAGTCAAGGATTTGATCAACGGTATCTCCATTCTATTGATGGATATAATTTCCGTGGGCGATAGTGTGACTATCGGTGGGCATACCGGCACGGTGGAAAGCGTGGGTCTACGGGCTGTTCGTTTGCGTGACGCAAATTGGAACCTGATTCTTATTCCTAATAGTGGTATTGAAGTGGTGCAGAATAGGACTCGTGATCTATCTAAAGTTTTACTAGACTTCGTTGCTCCTCCTGATCTGGATCCGGATCAAGTTCTGGATTTAGCCCAGGAAGTGGCTAAATCTTTCAACGCCGACCCAGAATGGGGGCCGCAGTTGTTTGAGCCGGCGAGTGTGGTTGGAATAATTGCCTTCGACTCGTCCGGGACTAGCCTGCGCCTCAATTTTACCGCTCGGGCCGGGGGGCAGTGGGCTCTGGAATATGAACTGCGTCGCCGCCTCAAACGCCGCCTCTTGGAAGGTGGCTTTGATTCCAAGGCTTTTGCTCAATGTGTAGCGATTACTGAATATTGAGGAGTGCCTAGGGAATAACCCTAGGGGGCAGTCTTAAAATAACTAGGGTGCACAAAAAATAAGCGCTATTAGTTCTTGAAGTTTAAGGCTTAATTCTGAGTCTGTAACGTTAGCGTTACCGCTATTCTGTTCTTCCGCGCATAGACCCTGGGTTTAAACTGGAGTGAAAGCGCCGGAATAGGCATTTAAATAGAATTGTCTTGGAGGTAAAAGAGTGGCGTCGTCAGAACTATTTTAGGGTTAAGGTTAGTTCTGGCTACAATCGGTAGTAGTTTAAAGGGTGAAGGTGATTTTGTTAAAAAATATTCAGTGATTTTTAGCTTGGTATAATTTGTATTGAATTTATCGGAGCGTACTTAATTTTATGTTAAAATATATTTATGAGACATTTAGAGAAATGGATATCCTTACTTCGGGAACAGGTTGAAGAGGCACCGGACAAACAGTTTGGTTAAAATACTTATTATTCCATGTCCGACATATACCTGACGATATTTTCTATTTTTTCCATACAAAGTTCTTCTTTTCTAGCCTATCAGCGTACTTTTTAAGGATTATAAGGTCAGTCCAATTTCCAAACTCTTTTTTTAAAATATACAAAATCCTTTGGACAACTATATCCGCCAGATATTAGATGGAAATCAAACTGATTTTTTATTCGGTATTTTTTAATATTCTTTTTGACTTACGTTTAATAGGCACTCTGAAGGTTTTTAAACAAATTAGCGACAAATTTTTAATTGCTTTGTATGAACTTGAGTATTTCGCTTTCTATAAAATACATTATCGGAGTTGTTTTATAAGAAAGCAGTTAGACGGGGGGATAGTTTACTTTGTAGATTTTTAGAAGCCGTTATTATTGCGTCAGATTAAAATGCAGTTCTGCCCCAGGTCCCAGATTTATGACTCCGCAAGACGGGGATAAGAAACAAGACTACGAACAAAAATCCGCCTCACGTTAGTTGGATAAGCAGGCTTTAAAAGTCGAATAAATACGCCGCTTCATCTTTATTTATAAAAGAGTAGTTTTCTGGAATTAAATTAAATGGCTTATCTTTGTGCAAGCCTATTCCAGGCAAAGGGCGCAGAGAATATTGGTATAAACGGTTGGAAGGCGTTTCGGTTTGCTAAGGTAAAAATTTTTTTAAAAGCCAACCGGATTGGTTTTGGAATAATAGACCCTACTGGTAAAGTGAAGTCTTTGATCTATAGTTTCGTTACGGACCTTAACCCTTTTAAAGACAATATTAAGATCTTGCTTGGATGCGGCAGAAATCGACGGAAAATAGAAAATGAGACTTTCAATATCTTAAAAAATAACGGTTACAAATTAGAACATAATTTTGGATACGGGAAAGAAGTTCTTGCTGCGCTTTTGGTAGTATTTAATTTGCTGACCTTCACTATGTGCAGTAGTTCTCAGTTAATAGAAACACTATGGTAGAAAGCGCAAAATAGGTTCAGTGCTAAAAATTATTTCTTTATTTATCTCTGGTTCATTAGTATGTATCATAATCTTTATTACCTGAGATACGCTCTTCTAGAATTATCATATTAGGTATCCCGGTACTACAAATACAATAATTTAGCCTTTATTTTTATCATAATAATTCTAAAATGAGGATTATCAGTTACAAAAATAGTTGCTTTGTAGCCTTTTTCTGTTAAACTAAAATAAATATTTATTTACTTTGGACGGGGTTTCTGTTTTTGTCGTGTTTTATGATAAAGTTATAAAAGTACGCTGTACCTTTAGTGGTCGGAGGTAAAGTATGCAGTATTCTGTTACATTCCGGCACATGGAGCCATCTGAAAATTTAAAAGAATATAGCCATGATAAACTCATAAGGCTGGAAAAATATTTGGATGCGGCCATAGACGCTGAGGTAGTTATGACCGTGGAAAAATTCCGTCATAAGGCCGAAGTTCTGATAGTTAGTGATGGCCTTAAAATTAAAGCCGAAGAGGAAACGGAAGATATGTATTCCGCCATTGATATAGTGGTGGATAAACTGGAAAAACAGATTAAACGCCATAGAGAAAAATTAAAGGCTCATAAGGTATTCGCCTTTGCCGCTAAACGAGTTGTCGCCTTGGGGAAGGAAACAACGGCAGAGGACGACGAGCAATTAGACAGCGATGACGAGTTTCTACCCATCGATCGTCATCTCATTATTACCCCGAACCTCCTAACCCTTAAAGAAGCCGGGGTGGAGCTAGCCGCTAGAATATCTTCTCAAATCATCTTCATTAACCGTGAAGACAATTGCCTATCCATTCTACGCCAGGAGCCTGGAGGCCGCTTTGAATTAATAACTATAAATAATAAATAGGGGAAGAAGCTAAGATATGGTCCTGCTCTTGACCACTTATATGGATGAAGATCGTAATCGTTTTAATTTTATGGTTTAGGGAAAAATAGCGGTCGTTTTGGCCCAGTGTTATTTTATTATCGACCTTTATGGCTTTGATTATGATGAACTTTAAAGGTGATTTTGGATCGGGGGGAGAGGGGCTCTACCAATCTAGACGGCGGGGTGGCGTTAACACATGGCTGCCTTTCGAATTTAGAAAAAATGGCTCTGGTTATGGTTATAGCCCTTCAAGGGGTGGAAATGGACAGTTTAGATCGATAGCCGAGGCATCTTTTCGTCTTGATTCTTATCTCGAAGACCGGCGACGGGTGGGAATATTCGGCAATTCTAGTCCGTCTAGACTCTTTCTTGAAGCAGCCCTTCACTGTGGCGGAGTTACTAGTTATCGGTAGTCCGGTAGAAGTATATCGGCTCCTGGCCTGGCGGGATGGCCGCGAGAAAAAACTTATGACGCATAACTGTTACGGTCGTTTGGTAATCGTTACTGGCCTTTCCGGTTCAGGTAAATCTACAGTTCTAAAAGCCTTGGAAGATATAGGCTACTTAACTATAGACAATCTACCAATTATTTTGCTACCGAAATTTCTGGTTATTCGTAAAGAAAGTGGCGGATTCATTCGGCTGGCCGTGGGTATGGACGCTAGGGAACCGGATCTGGCCCACCATTTCAATCCAGTTTTTAAAGAGGCTCGGGATCTGGGCTATGAATTGAGCCTACTTTTTATAGATGCCGGTGAAAAAACTTTAGTCAAGCGCTTTTCAGAGACCAGGCGCCCCCACCACCTGGCTCCCCACGGTGATCTAGTTACAGCTATCAGAGCTGAACGGGAACATTTAAGGCCCCTTTTAGAGGCGGCTGATGAGGTTATTGACACCAGTGAACTCAAGGCTTTCGCTCTTCGGGAACTGGTTATGGATCGTTTCAGCCAGGATGGGGCCGGTCGATCTATGACCGTAGAAGTCCTGTCTTTCGGCTTCAAAAACGGTTTACCGCCTGAAGCTGACTTGATGATGGATGTGCGTTTTCTACCTAACCCTTTTTACTTAGATGATTTACGTATACTTGATGGACGTGACCAACGGGTAATAAACTATGTTATAAGCGCCAATGAAACTAAAGGTTTTATAGAACGGTTCATAGCTATATTAACCTATCTTCTCCCATTGTATCAGAGAGAGGGCAAGTCTTACCTGACCATCGCCGTCGGTTGCACTGGTGGCCAGCATCGGAGTGTGGTCGTGGCTATCTTTTTGGAAAAAGCTCTGAAAGAAGTCTGGCCCGGTCCCTTGAGTCTGCGCCATCGTGATATAAAATAAAATATAAGGTTTTTATTTTAATGATAGGTATAGTTATAGTCACCCATGGATTGTTGGGCCAGCAATTATTGAAGACGGCAGAATTTATAGTCGGTGGCCTGGAAGGTTGCCAGACTGTCTCTATAGATGCTGGCCGTAATCCTGAAGCTATGCGGAAGGCCATCGCTGAAGCTATAAAATTAGTTGATAAGAATCAGGGGGTTCTGGTACTCACGGATATGTTCGGGGGTACCCCCTCTAATATCAGTCTTTCTTTTTTGAAAGAGGGCCGCGTGGAAATTCTGACTGGAGTCAATCTACCTATGCTTCTCAAAGCTGTGCAGCTCCGGGGCCAGATGAATCTGGTTGAAGCCGCTCAAAGCATAGGCGACTATGGGCGTAAAAGCATTAACGTCGCCGGTGAACTTCTTGGCGGTAGCTCCTAGAAGGATAAAGCCTATGACTTTAGTTTGGACTAGAATTGATCATAAATTGATTCATGGTCAGGTTTCCGTGGCTTGGGTGCCGTTTTTAGGTGTAGAAACCATCGTTATTTCTGATGAAGATACGGCCGAGGATTTGTGGGCCCAGAAAGTCATGACTATGGGGTTATCGCCGGAAGTTAAAATGGCCTATTTTAGCAAACCGGCTAACCTGGCCGGTCTTCTGGAAAAACTTTCCGGGCAGCGTATTCTTCTGCTTTTTAAAAATTTAGCTGGAGTCTTTGAAGCTTTGAGCTTAGGGTTGAACCTCAAATCAATCAATTTGGGTAATCAGATCGGTCTGAAACCAGAACAGGAGGTGTGCTTGGCTGATACTTTTTTTATCAACCGTCATGATTTGGCCGCTTTGGCTACCCTACACTTGGCGGGTTTGGAAATTATCGTTCAGTCTGTGCCAGCTTCCAAAGCTGTCCGTTGGAACCCTAGATGATTTCCTTAGGTGATTTAGGGGGGCTTATTACACTTGGCGCCCTTCTGAATCTAGATAAACAGGTTTTCGGTCAGTTTATGATTAGCCGGCCTCTAGTTACCGGTCTTATTATGGGCTTTGCCATTGGTGAAGTTAAGTTCGGCATCTGGATGGGTCTTTCGACCGAACTTTTATGGATGGCTACCCTGCCCCTGGGTGGTCAGATCACTCCAAATGCCGGTTTGGCCGCTAGCGCGGCTCTCATCGCTTGGAAAATAAGTGACTTTTCCCTCTCCATGGGACCTACCAACAGCCCCATACAAACCACTTTAGTCATTTCTTTTCTGACAGTACCTTTCTGGGCTAAATATATGAGCTTTATCGATCAGTTGACTCGGAGGATGGTTTTATTGCCTCTAGCCAGGGTAAAAGTTGATTTGGCTGCCGATCGGGATCCCTGTTTTTTTCGGCGTAATTTTTATGGACTTCTTGTCTCCTTATTATTTTCACTTCTGGCCCTGGCGGTAGTAGTTTACGTTAACGTTAACCTTTTAAGGCTTGTAGTACAGCTAGCGCCTCACATTATTCTTTTAAATCTGGGCTTCCTCTTTACCTTGATCCCCTTTATCGGGTTGATTGGTATGGCTGTATTTCTAGAAACTAAGATTTTCTCTTTTTATCTGGGTGGACTTTTAGCTAGCTTGATGGCCTTGAGCGCTGTTTTGTAAATGGTTCAGGTCGGAGAACAAAACGTCGATTTTAATTTACTGTACTTAGTTGAAAATAACTTAGTAGAAGTTTTGGAATTGGAGTCCTTAGTTTATGATCATCCCTGGACTGAGGCTAACTTTCGAGGCGAATTTAAACGTTCTATTACCTTGGCCTTGGGTTTTAAACATTTAAATAAAATCTTGGTGGGATACTGTTTTTTTTGGGTTATCCCGCCGGATATTCATCTGTTAAATTTAGCCGTGCGGCCTGAATACCAGGGGCGAGGCTTAGCCAGTCGGTTTCTTAAGACTATGCTCTCTATTGGTCAGCGGGCTAACGTTAGAAATTTTTTTCTAGAGGTTCGTTCCAGCAATACCCCGGCTGTTAATCTTTATCGTTCTTTCGGTTTTACCCTAGTTGGCCGCCGGTCAGCTTATTATGATAACGGCGAAGACGCCTATTTAATGACCTTGAAAACATCTTCTGAGACGCTGGGAAACAGATGATTGGCTGATACTATTCTTATAGTTGATGATGAAAAAGACATCCGCTTGACTGTGGGAGGAATTTTGGGCGATGAAGGATACTTAGTGGCCCAGGCTTCTTCTGGTTCGGAGGCCACGGAACGTATTGATGAATCCGTGCCAGAGGTGGTTCTGCTGGATTTGTGGATGGATAACTCTGAAGAGGGGTTTACGGTTTTAAAGCGTATCAGGGAAGAATATCCGGATCTTCCGGTAGTGGTTATCTCCGGCCACGGTAACATAGAAACTGCGGTTAGGGCTGTCAAACTTGGCGCTTTTGACTATATTGAAAAACCCTTGTCTGCTGATAAACTTCTTCTGACCGTTGAAAGGGCGGTTGGTTTCCGCCGCTTGGCTCAGGAAAATCAAATTTTAAAGACCCGCTCTGGGGAGGCCCCCGTTATGATTGGTCACAGCTTAGCTATGCGGGAACTTATGAGCAACATTAAGGTGGTGGCCCCCACTCCAGCTTCTGTTTTGATAACCGGAGAAAACGGGGTGGGTAAAGAGTTAGTTGCCCGTACTATCCATCAGTTGTCTCAAAGGGCTGACCGGCCTATAGTGGAGGTTAATTGCGCGGCTATCCCCGAGGAACTAGTAGAGAGCGAACTCTTCGGCCATGAAAAGGGTGCCTTTACCGGGGCTACGGCTCGCAAGCAGGGCCGCTTCGACCAAGCTAATAAATCCACTCTCTTTCTCGATGAAATCGGTGATATGAGCCTTAAGGCTCAGGCTAAGGTTTTAAGAATTCTTCAGGAACAGAAGTTTGAGCGGGTAGGTGGTATAAAAACTATCAGCGTGGATGTTCGCATAATTGCCGCCTCCAATAAAAATTTGGAAGAAGAAATAGAGCGAGGCTATTTCCGAGCCGACCTTTATTATCGTCTCAATGTGATTCCTTTGCGGGTACCTTCCCTCAGGGAAAGAACCTCTGATATTCCCATTTTGGCTGTTGAATTTTTAAATTCATATACCAGAAATAATAATTTAGGAAGTAAATCTATTTCTAGCGAGTTCATGGGTGCTTTGATGAGTCGCCTTTGGCCCGGTAATGTTCGCGAGCTTAAAAACACTATTGAGCGTCTAGCCATTATGACCCCTGGTACAATCATTAATTCCGATGCGGCGGTTCCGGTCGGGCCGGCCACCGAATGCGCGGTTGAACCAATAGACGTGGATGGTTATCTTGACCTTCCCTACCATGAGGCTAGAATCGAATTTGAGCGACGCTATATCGGGCATCAGCTTGAAACCCACGACCACAATATCAGTCAGACCGCTGAGGCCATCAATATTGATCGATCAAGTCTCCACAAAAAGCTCAAGGCTCTTGGCCTTAAACCTAGAGTGGAGGGAAGATAATGCTAAATTCTGTTTCACTGAAAAGGATCAATCTTAGAAATAAAATAATGGATATCTATGACCGCCTTGAGCAAGCCGGTATCATTCACTGGCCGGTTTCAGCGGCGGCCCTGTCATATTACTGCATCTTAGGGTTGGTGCCATTTTTGGCTCTTTGTTTCACTATGGCTAAAAGCTTCGGTTTGGAGGCGGATTTGGCCGAGGCCATTAATCATTATTTCGATTTTACCACCAGTGATGTCCAGGAACAGGTGGTTTTACGTCTGAAAGGGTTCGCTGACAATCTCATTAGTAATTATTCTGGTAGCGTCATGGCCTTTGTGGCTCTGGGTCTAATCTTCTGGTCCGGTTACCGTATCCTCATGCTTCTGGAAGGAGCTTTCGGTGATATTTTTGGCTTTCATCCGCCCCGGCGGACCATACACCGGATTATGGATTATTTTACGGTCATGGTTATAGTGCCGCTGCTTTTAATAGCAGCCGTGGCTATTAATATCTTTCTGACGGGCCTAGCTAATTCCGCCTGGACCATTCCCTGGGGCCTTGACCCTAGCAGCTTCATTTCTGTAATTATTGTCGCGTTTCCTTTTTTAATGTGGTGGCTTATCCTGGCCTGGGCTTATTCCTATTTTAGTCGGGGCCTAATTCGCTGGAAGGAACAGCTCATCGGTGGCTTTTTTACCGGGGTGGTCTTTCAGCTTTTTCAGAGTTTCTACCTCAAAGTCATGTTTGCTCTTTCTAGCTACAACGCTATCTATGGAAGTTTTGCGGCCGTGCCTCTTTTAATGATCTGGCTTTATGCCGGCTGGCACATTGTTCTGGGTGGCGGAGAGTTAACTCGGCGTTTTTCCGATCTTTTTGTCACTGGCCAGGGTTTTTTCAGCTTGCTTACTCCGGCTACCTGGTTGGACACTTGCACCTTGGCCAATCTGGTTCTGCTCGAGGTTGTTAAAAATTATTCGGCTGAACCCATCGGTCGTCCTTCCTCTTTTCGGCAGCTTTCTCGGGATATTGGGGTTCCTATGCAAGCTTTAGGAAGGGTTATTAATCGCCTTCTAAATGTGGAACTGCTGGTTCGCGTCTCCGGCTCCTATTTGGATGACGGGCCATGTTTTCTCCCGGCCCACAACTTTACTCAGCTCACCCGTGAGTATATCGATAAAACTCTGGAAAAAGGCTTGCTCTCTATATTTTAAGGCAATTAATAATTTGATTCGATTGAAACCTAAAAGTTATATATTTTGAAACGGAGATTTTGAAAGACCAACTCCAGATTGGCCGGAGCGCCCGATTCCAGGTGATTTGATTGTTGGAGTCGACGGCGGAGCATCTCATCCGGCCACTTTAGGTTGGCCCATTCATTGTCTGGTGGGGGATCTTGACTCTTTAGATCCACTTTTACTGGCTAAACTGGAATTTTCAGATACGGAAATATCCCGTTACCCTCAGGTTAAGAATGAGATAGATTTTGAACTGGCTCTAAATATGGTTCGCTGGCGTGGTTATGAAGATATTGAAGTTCTGGGGGCTTTAGGTGGTCGTTGGGATATGACTCTGGGTAATCTTATGTTGACGGCTGGTATTGGCAGGGGGTCTGAATGTATTCATTTTCGTCACGGACCCTGGGACATTTTCACTGTTCGAGGGCCGGTTGAATTTGAATTGACCGGACGGGCGGGGGATATTTTATCCCTCATCCCTCTGAGCGGCAAGGTGAGCGGTTTATACCTCACTAATTGCCTTTACCCCTTGAATGGCGAAACCCTGAAACGGGGCCTGACCCGGGGGTTGAGTAACGAACTGACCGCTTCCGTCGCCCAGCTGCTGCTTGAAACCGGGCTTCTTATGGTCAGTTACCGGCACTGTTGACGATTCCGGTTGAAATAGAGGACCGGAATCGCCCCGATAATTCAGAGCAATTGGGGTAAAACCGGAGGGGTTAGAGATATAACTTACAATTATGTGGCTAAAAATTTTTATCCTTGACCAGAATTAACCTATTTGCTATTATTAATTTAGTGTAACCTATATATTATACTAAAATATGTTGAACTAGGAGCTTCACATAAGCCCATCTCCCGCCATACTCATGCTGGCCGATGGTCTAGTCTTTAAAGGCCTGGCTATAGGCGCTGAAAAAGAGACCTGGGGAGAGGTGGTCTTCAATACCTCCCAGACCGGATATCAGGAAATACTGACCGATCCTTCTTACTACGGCCAGATAGTTAATTTTACCTTTCCTCATATAGGTAATTACGGGGTTAACTCTGAAGACAACGAGGCTCCGGAACCTCAGGTTGCTGGTCTCATTGTTATGGAATTAGCTGAGAGTTATGGTCACTGGCGGGCGGAAAAGAGTTTGAAAGCCTGGTTAGCAGATTATAATTTAAGCGGTATAGCAGGCATAGATACTAGAACTCTGACCCTCCATTTGCGACGCCATGGAAGTCAGAATGGAATAATCAGTTCCACTGACACTAACCTGGGCTCTCTTTTGGAAAAAGTTAGGGCCCTGCCCTCAATGAACGGTTTAAATTTAGCTGAACGACGGGTAGGTTACCGGGAACCTTATCAGTTTACTGAAGGCCCTGGCCCCACTGTGGCCGTTTTAGATTTGGGAGTTAAGAAATCTATTCTAACTCAAATTGCTGCTACCGGTTTCTCCGTCAAAGTATGGCCTAACAACGCGACCCCCCGAGATATTTTAGCTGAAAACCCGGCCGGGATTATGCTTGCTAACGGCCCCGGCGACCCAGCTCCCTGTACTAAGATTATTGCCACAGTTCGGGAACTTCTTGGCCGGGTTCCCATTTTTGGTATTTGCCTGGGCCATCAAATTTTGAGCTTGGCCCTGGGTGGGCATACCTTTAAATTACCTTTCGGCCATCGGGGTGCTAACCATCCGGTTCGGGATGAAAAGACGGGCCGTATTAGTGTAACTAGCCAAAATCACGGCTTTTGCGTGGATCCAGGTACTCTACCGTCTGAGGTTATCATAACCCATACTAACGCCAATGATCAGACCGTTGAGGGTCTAGCTGTTCCTGCTCGCTACGCTTTTTCGGTGCAGTATCATCCCGAAGCTAGCCCCGGCCCTCACGACGCCCGCTACCTTTTTGATGAATTTCGTCGACTTATCAATAATTTTAAGGGAGCCTGAGCCATGCCTAAAGATCCGGCCTTAAAAAGGATAATGCTCATCGGTTCTGGTCCTATTATCATTGGTCAAGCCTGCGAATTCGATTATTCTGGTACTCAGGCTTTACGCTCCCTACGTGAAGAAGGCTGTGAGATTATTTTGGTCAATTCCAACCCGGCTACGGTTATGACTGATCCCTCATTTAGCGAGCGAACCTATGTCGAACCTTTAACTCTGGAAGTACTGGAAGTTATTATCCGTAAAGAGCGGCCAGACGCGATTTTGCCGACCTTCGGTGGTCAGACGGCCCTTAATTTAGCTTTAGATCTGGCCGCTTCTGGTATTTTGGAAGAATGCGGAGTCCGCCTTATTGGAGCTGACGCCCAAGTCATCCGTCGGGCTGAAGATCGCGAAATTTTTCGGCGACTTATAGGGGGACTAGGCTTCTATATGGCCGCCAGCCAAATAGCCCGGAATTATGATGAAGCCGCCGTCTTTGCCTTGAGTAATAATTTTCCGGTGGTAATCCGGCCTTCTTTTACCTTGGGTGGTACCGGTGGGGGTATTGCCTTCAACCAGGAAGAATTAAAAATCATGGTGGAAAGAGGTCTAGCTGCCTCCCCCGCTCATGAGGTTCTGGTGGAGGAATCACTCTTGGGTTGGAAAGAAATAGAATTGGAATTGGTGCGGGATCAGGCCGGAAATGTCGTGGTTATCTGCGGCATAGAAAACTTTGACCCTATGGGTATTCACACAGGCGACTCTATCACTGTAGCTCCAATCCAGACTCTGTCTGATCCTGAGTATCAGGCATTGCGCAACGAGGCTATCGCCATTGTGAATGCGGTGGGAGTGGAGACTGGAGGTTGTAATGTCCAGTTTGCTGTAAACTCTAAAAATGGCCGTCGGGCCGTTATTGAAATGAACCCTAGAGTTTCAAGATCTTCGGCCCTGGCTTCTAAAGCCACGGGCTTTCCCATTGCTAGGGTGGCAGCTAAACTAGCTCTTGGTTATCATTTAGATGAACTTCTCAATAGTATCACTCGTAAAAGTTGTGCGGCTTTCGAACCAGTCCTGGATTACTGCGTAGTTAAGGCCCCTCGGTTCGATTTTGAAAAATTTTCCGGGGCCGAATCAGTTCTTGGTTTTCAGATGAAGGCCGTGGGGGAGACCATGGCTTTGGGCCGAAGTTTTCGTGAGGCCTTTCAAAAAGCTTTGCGGAGCCTGGAGATCAAACAGACCGGCTTCACCTGTCGGTCAGCCGCTTCTGGCGAAAAACTACCGCCTCTTGAAACTAGACTCCGCATCCCTGGTCCCTATCGAGTTTTTTATCTCAAAGAAGCTTTACAGCAGGGCTATACCCCGGATCAGTTATACGACTTGACGGCTATTGATCCCTGGTTTTTAAACCAGCTCCAGAGTTTACACGAAACTGAACGGTGCCTTACTAATTCTTTGAGAGCTTTCTTTTCCGAAGGCGCCCCTCAACCTGGACTAGCTGAAGCGATTCGTTGGCGGAATGTAAAATCTCAAGGCTTCAGTGATGCTCAGATAGCCGTTGTTTTGGCTAAAGACCTGGCTAGGCCGCAGATAGATGAAACTGCAGTGCGCCGTCGTCGTCGCTTGGCCGGAGTGCGGCCTACCTTTCGGGCGGTGGATACTTGCGCTGGGGAGTTTGAGGCTTATGCCCCCTATTTTTATTCCACCTATCAGGGCGGGGCTGAGAGTGGCCCTACTGAAAGTGAAATTCAGCCGGACGGTCCGCGTCAGAAGATTATGATTTTAGGCGGTGGACCTAACCGTATTGGCCAGGGAGTAGAATTTGACTATTGTTGTGTATCGGCGGCCCTAGCCCTACGCGAGGCCGGTTGGGAAACTATCATGGTTAATTCCAATCCCGAAACTGTTTCTACTGATTATGACATCTCCGACCGCCTCTATTTTGAACCTTTGACGGTGGAGGACTTATTGGCTATTTGTGAAGTCGAAAGACCCTATGGGGTTATAGTCCAATGCGGCGGACAAACTCCCTTGAACCTTTCGCGAGTTCTGCAGGTTGAAGGTGTCCCCATAATAGGTACGCGGCCGGACGACATTTTTTTAGCCGAAGATCGGGGGGCTTTTAATAAGTTGGTCGCTAGCCTTGGTCTTAAACAGCCTGAGGGTCAGCAGGCTTCCAATGTTGAGGCTGCCTTTCACATTGCTCAGGAAGTTGGCTATCCAGTTATGGCTCGCCCGGATTTTGTTTTAGGTGGCCGGGCTATGCGTATCATCCACGACGAAGACGATCTCCGACGTTATTGGGATGAGGCCCTGTCGGTTTCCGCCGATGGCACGGTCTTTATTGATCGTTTCCTGGAAGACGCCGTTGAAATAGATATAGATGCTCTGTGCGATGGGACTGATGTTGTGGTTGCGGCCATAATGGAACATGTCGAACAGGCCGGTATCCATTCCGGAGATTCAGCCTGCTCTATCTTTCCTAATACCCTCACTGGGAGTATTGTAGAACGCCTTAAACTTTATACTCGCGATTTAGCCCTGGCCCTCAATACTAAAGGATTGATTAACCTTCAATTCGCTACTAGAGGAGATGAGATTTACCTTTTGGAAGCTAATCCTCGAGCTTCACGTACCGTCCCTTTCGTGGCTAAGGCCACTGGCTGGCCCTTGGCCCGGTTGGCCGCTCTGGTGATGGTGGGTACAAAACTATCAGATTTACCACCACCGCCCCATCCCCGCCGAGTTTATAACGCTGTCAAGGAAGTTATCTTACCTTTCGACCGCTTTCCTGGCGCCAACATAGTCCTGGGGGCTG
>LQAB01003999.1_pt1 | contig 15969 bp, 9 predicted proteins | sample 654521 | NCBI WGS metagenome assembly LQAB01 (sample SAMN00762031, study PRJNA78659) | termite gut metagenome | isolation source: bacterial endosymbionts found in Trichonympha flagellates filtered from... | host: Zootermopsis nevadensis | place: USA: Mt. Pinos, Los Padres National Forest, CA ... | reverse complement strand
TAAACGGAACCACGGCTGCAAAATATATCGTAAAATTAGTTACCATGGGCGCTTGGTCGCTATGAAAGTTATAATCATGAATAAAAATCTTAAACAGCTCACACTCAAAAATAATTCGTCACGAGGGCATGACTACCTTGTACAAAACCGCTCTGAGCTTTCTTTGGGTCTGTTCGAAGCTGGTTATCAGCTCTCTGAAGCTCTAAACCCACCTTTTAGTTAGCCTAGAGGCTTACCCGGAGCTAAAAACTGATCGAACTATCGCTGAGGCCATGGAAGAACTAGCCAGCACCGAAAACTATATCGCCTTCACCCGCCAGGCCTATAACAATACAGATATATTTTATAATGATAAAGTCAGGGAGCAATTTCCCACAGTCCTCTTTTCGGGAATATTTGGTTTCGGATTAGCTGAATATTGACTAACTAATGAAATTAAGGCTACAGTCGCACCAAATTTTAAATTTTAATTGTTCGCTTAAGCTTGAAAAAACCACCAACTATACTATTAACTCTAAACCAAAGAAACCTTCAGAGGATACCGCCGAAGTATATCGTATCGGAGGTAACAAGTTATCTAAAGGCTAAAAGATCACTGATAATATTTGACAGGTACACTAGCCTAAAGTACAAAGTATAGTAATAGACACTTCTAATATCGTGAATATTATATAGATACAGTAACTAAGAATACGAAAAGGATAGCGGCGTACACCAGAAATCAATCACAGAAAAACCTAACAGTTAACCACCTAACGTTGAAGAAATATATTAACTTATTTACAGATGAGTCAATAGGCAAAGGCAAAAAATAAATAACCCCATTAGAGGCAAGCCTATGAATATGGTACACTTAGTAAACTATTTAACACGCTATTAGACACTACTATACCAATCCCCTATAGGAGTGAGTAGACCACTCGCTAAACTAGTGGTTATAATTTTTAAAAAATTGCCTCCATCACGCCCACCAATCTCCCCGTAACCGGCACTTTCTTAGCAGAACATTTACGGTGGTAGAAAAACATCCGCCGAACTATGAACCTAACTGGGATTAGCCCGTGAAAACTTGCGGTTGTAAATGAAGAAAAAACCATCTGCTAATAATCAACCTGGCTTTTATCAATCTAGTCGGATTGAGCAGCTAAAACTTCCTACACCGTTTTAACGACTTTTTTGCACCGTTTTACACCCACCCGAACAACTAAGATGTAGTCACAAGAACCATTCAATGCTGTTCGAACGATTCTAAACTCACTTTGAAATTTATCATCCTAAGCCTAAAATAGAAGTAAAGCAACCCAGCCGAAATAAGACTAAAAACTAAAAATAAACGACCAGAAAAAAAATAAAGCGCCGCTCTGAAACTTATAGAACGCTGGATGAAAGTTTCGGCCAGCTATAGCGATAATGAAAACTACAGCCACCCCCTGAATAAAGTCTTTCATTTTATTATATTAGTAGTAAAGAAACATAGCCTAAAGTCATTTCAAATAATCTACCCTTACCCACTTCAGTTTTTAACCTTAATCGGCGCTAAATCCACCTCAACTCCTCGACTGCTTCGACTATAGGCGGCGATCCTGGCGGTTTTTTAGAATATTTTTACATAGATAAATGAAAGAATTGCCGGGATTACAGGTAACTTAATAATTCTAACAACCTGCATACTACTAGCTTCACTCGCTACCCCCCGGAATCAGAATATTTTTTACCGGCGGTAGTTTGCTCCTGACAGATAAGAACGACCGGGAAATAAGCTTCATTGAAACATTACTCGACATCACCAAAACCCATAAGGCCAAAAAACGAACCCGCTCAATACACAACATTATTTTTCCAATCTGCAGTTTTTCGATAAAAACGGGACCATATTTAACTACAATTAAGCGGCTACCGTCCTGTGCGGGTATAGAATAAATACCTATTTATAAATAATCTTTAAACTATCATACTGCCCTATCTTTCTAACGATCGGGTTAGTAACCAAGCTTTAACGGTAAATATTTGTCTAGTCTTTGAAAAAAGCAAGGCCTTCATAAGAAGAAATAACCTTAAGAACCATTAACAGGGTTAATATTCCCAGAGAAACCGGATTCATTCGACTGGAATAGCGTGACAACTATATTATTCTGGTTATTTCCGCAATTTACGTGCTCTCAAAATAAACTAGGCCAAACTAAACCGAAGAAGACCCCTGCTTCCGCGATATTATAGATAGCTACCCCCATCTCTTTCAGTATTCTAGTCAATAACCTTATTAAATTTGTCACCTACCTAACCAGGCAAAGCCTTGGTGTATTCAAAGGTGAACTCGTAACCAGTCTGATGGTCGATAAAAGAGAAAAGGCATCAATCTAACGTATCATTAAAAGTAATAAGGCCGTTAACTAACACACCCTTCAAATTCGAAAGACCGACGACTCTATTAACGAAAACCTATTAACCACCTATCAGGCTAAATTTAAAGATCAAACAACTAATATAGCTTGGCTGATGTATATCACTACACTTCAAAAAAATAGACAAAAACTAGAAATAGCAAGAAATAAGTCCCACGCCAACACCAGAGCCAAAACGATTTTTTGACCAACATCCAGCCACGAAATACACACCCCTACAAACACTTAATAGTCGACTTTACCACTCTGTTACTGGAAGTAGATCTAACTCCGCAGCAATTAGAATAGGCCGAAAAAATAAATACTACCGTGAAAGCACTTCTTTATCTTTATAAACAACCTCCTTAATTTTGCCAAACTTAAGGCCGGTAAGCTAACGTTAAATCCCCGCGAATTTCGGCTTCAGAATATCATAGAAAATACCGTGGCCATGCTTGAAGTTTAATATAAAATCAAAAATCTAACTTCTCAATTCCACCTTCCCCCGAAAACTAAGCTGAATCTGGTGAGCGATAATCACCGGCTCCTTCAGGGTCTAAACAATCTCATCGATGATACCATAAGATTAACCGAACCGGGCGAAGTTACCTTAAACGTGGAATTGGAGCGAACTAACGAACGTGAAACTCTTCTTCACTTCAATATTAAAAATACAGACATCTGTATAAATAAGGAACAAACAGAATCTTTTATTTAGTAGGTCCCAATATTTTACTAGTGAAAAAACAGTAAAATCAACCAACTGATTGCGAAAAAACTGTACTATAAAACCGAAATGCTAGTCACCGTAGTCGATGACGGTCAGAAGGCTCTGGATATGATCCAAACTAACGGCAGCTTCAATTTGGTGTTAATAAACATCCAGATGCCGATTATAAATAGTCCGACTGCCGCCAGAAAGGTCAAGGCGGTGAGCCTGGCAAACGCCCCTTACCTATTATAACCCTGTGCCCCCCATAACCCTTCCTCCTGCCGGAAGACTGAGAAAAAAGTATTTAGACCGGAATAAGTGAACATCTCACTAAAGCCTTGGACAATGAAAAACTGCTCCGTTACCTGAGTCTGTGTCTTAACCCTGGTCAGAATTGTAGACTATAAACAGCCGAACATTATCCTTGCCGAAGGGGTACTTTCAGCTTATAATAATCAAACTTCTATATTTTAATTTTTCTTATTTATCACCGACCGCTCCCAGGCGGCCAAAAACATAAACTCAGAAGAAAGGCATATCAATATGATTGTTCTGGTTATCAACGCGGGCAGCTCTTCCGTTAAATTTACTTGTTTTGAAATGATTAGCGACCCTAAAGTTCTGGCTAACGGCCTCATTGAACGCATCGGCCTTGACGGTACTTTAATGAAATACTCTAATCATAAGGGTGACGAAGCTAAAAGAGAAGTCACGGTCAAAAATGCCGAAGAAGGAGTTAAGATTATTGCTCAAAAATTGGTCGACTCCAAAATAGGCGTTTTAAAATCATTAACTGAAGTTAAAGCCATCGGCCATCGTGTCGTCAGTGGTGGTGAATATTTCAGCGACCCCGTTGTCGTCGATGCCCGGGTTAAGGAATTTATAGATAAATGCTCTGTTTACGCTCCGCTGCACAATCCTCATCATCTTCTAGGTATAAATGCTTGTGAAGCGACTTTCCCGGGAGTAACCAACGTTGCAGTTTTTGACACCGCCTTCCATATTGCCGGTATTCAACCCCACGCTTATCTCTATGCTATTCCCTATGAGCTTTATACTGAACAAAAAATTCGTCGCTACGGTGCCCACGGTACCAGCCATGATTACGTCTCACGCAAAGCCGCTGAACTATTGGGTAAACCACGTCAGAATGTTCGAGCTATTGTATGTCACCTCGGTAACGGCGCCTCCATAAGCGCGGTAGCCGGTGGCAAATGCCAGGATACCTCCATGGGTCTAACCCCCTTAGAAGGCGTTATAATGGGAACCCGCAGCGGCGACATCGACCCGGCTATAGTTTGGACAGTCATGAAACTTAAGAATCTTAGCCCAGTCGAAGCCGATAATTTCTTTAATAAAAAAAGTGGTATGCTGGCTTTAGCAGGTATAGGTTCATCAGATTTGCGCGACATCGAAGCCGAACACAAAAAGGGTAATAAGCAATGCACCCAAGCCCTGGAAACTTATGCTTATCGAATCAAAAAATATATTGGTTCTTATCTAGCCGCTCTGGGTGGCGCCGATATCGTGGCTTTTACTGCCGGTATAGGCGAGAATTCCGCCACTATGAGAGCTTTAATTCTGAAAGGTCTGGATGATTTAGGCATAAAACTGGACGCGGCTAAAAACTCCGAGCGCTCTGGAGAAGCCCGTTTCATCTCCACTAATAACAGCCCCATTAAAATCGCTGTCATCCCTACCGACGAAGAGCAAGAAATAGCGAAACAAACTCTAGCCTTAGCCATCGTAAAATAAATTTAACGGCTAAATATTTAAAACCTAAAAAACGGTTCCACCAAACGGGAGAACCGTTTTTTAGGTTAAGGTATTGGGCTTAAAAAACTAATTCTAAAGCTATAGGGCAATGATCTGAACCAAGAACATTCGGCTCAATCCAAGCGCCCCTAACCTTCGGTGTCAATTCTCTGGAAACAAAGAAATAATCAATCCTCCACCCTATATTACGTTCTCTAGCCCTAGTGCGCATAGCCCACCAAGAATAAGATCCGGTCACATCGCCGTTTATGAAACGAAATGTATCTACGTAACCAGCGGCAATGAACTTGTCCAGCCAAGCTCTCTCCTCTGGTAAAAACCCTGAAGTTTTTTCATTATTTTTAGGTCGGGCCAGATCGATGAATTTATGAGCCGTATTAAAATCACCGCAAACTATTATTGGTTTAGATTTTCTTAAATTTTCGGCATAATCCAAAAAGGCATTATAAAACCCTAGTTTATATCTAAGGCGTATTTCGTCTTTCTGACCATTGGGAAAGTAGACATTCAACAAATGAAAGTCAGGAATCGTCAAGCGAATAACCCGGCCTTCGCCCTGGAAAGCCGGAGTCGGTAACTCTTCTTTAACTTCCTCAGGATCCTGGCGAGAATAGGTAACCACCCCAGAATAACCTTTTTTATCGACACTGGCCGACCAATAACTAAGGTAATCAGTCGGGTTTAGAAGTTCATCGCCTAGCTGTTCCGGAGCAACTTTAGTTTCTTGAAAGGAAATAAAATCAGCGCCAGTCTGATAGAACCAATCCCAAAAACCCGGTTTACAACTTGTTGCCCTCAGCCCATTGACATTCCACGATACTAACTTCATTTAACCCCATTATCTATCTTTTTTGGGCCTTAGACTAAAAGTTTGAAGAAATAGGAGAGACTATAAAAAATCATTATTAGATCTTAATTTCAAAAAATCAATGGGCAGCTATAGGTTCTTCAGGCTGGCCGAGCAGAGGGAGGATATGCTTATCCTCCTCCGGTTCTTTAAATAAAGTTTCGCCCTCCGGGATAACTAAAGCGACCTTAAAAACTTCATTAACGTGAACAACCGATATAATTTCCATACTTTTAAGAATGCGCTCAGGTATATCTTTAAGATCTTTTTCGTTTTCTTTGGGGATAACAATAGTTTTTATTTCGCCACGATGAGCAGCCATGATTTTTTCTTTGAGCCCCCCTATTGGCAAGACCCGTCCCCGAAGAGTAACTTCACCGGTCATGGCCACATCCCGACGAACCTTGCGTTTAGTGAGAGCCGAGACTAAACCCGTAGTCAGGGTAATACCAGCCGAAGGGCCATCTTTAGGTATAGCTCCTTCGGGAATATGAATATGGACGTCAATTCTACGATGATAGCTAGGATCAAGGCCTAATTTAACGGAAATGGAGCGAACGTAACTCATGGCTGCTCGGGCCGATTCCTGCATAACTTCCCCTAGCTTCCCGGTAAGAGTTAAGTTGCCCCGGCCGGGCATAATCAAAACTTCGGTGGTTAAAGTGTCGCCACCTACCTCAGTCCAGGCTAGGCCAGTAACTATACCGATATCGTCCGCTTCTTCAATGATGCCGTAATGATATTTAGGAATACCTAGATACTGACTGATATTCTTGTTGGATATTTTTGGTTTTTCTTCTGGGTTTTTAAGTATCTCCCGGGCGACCTTGCGACAGACAGAAGCGATTTCCCGCTCTAACCCCCGTACCCCAGCCTCTCGGGTATAACAGCGGATGGTAGTTAAAATAGCATTATCGGTTATATCAACTTGGTCGGCCCTAAGGCCATTAGCTTCAATCTGTTTTTTAATAAGAAATTTTTTAGCAATGTTAAGTTTTTCATCTTCGGTATAGCCGGAGATGCGAATTATTTCCATGCGGTCCTGCAGAGGACCAGGAATAGAATAGAGGCTGTTTGCAGTAGTTATGAAAAGTACCGCTGACAAATCGTAATCTAAATCCAGATAATGATCGCTAAATTTGGAATTTTGCTCCGGATCTAATACTTCCAATAAAGCGGCCGAAGGGTCACCTCTGAAATCGGTAGACATTTTATCTACTTCGTCAAGACAAAAAACCGGATTAGAGGTTTTAGCTTTACGGAGACTTTGGATAATTTTGCCCGGCATGGCCCCAATATAAGTTCGGCGGTGGCCGCGAATTTCTGCCTCATCCCGCACCCCGCCCAGAGACAACCGCACAAAATTGCGGCCTAAGGCCCGGGCCACGGATCGGGCCAGCGAAGTTTTTCCAACACCAGGAGGTCCAACTAAACACAAGATGGGGCTTTTGTTCTTCCTGACTAGGCTTTGAACGGCTAAATACTCTAAAATACGCTCCTTAGGTTTTTCCAGGCCGTAGTGATCTTCATCTAAAATTTTTTCAGCAGCGTTTATATCTAATCGATCACGGCTACGTTCAAACCAAGGCAAGGCTAAAATCCAGTCAATATAATTACGAACTACTGTGGCTTCGGCACTCATGGGTGACATCATCTTCAATTTTTTAAGTTCGTGCCTAATCTTCTGATTAGCTTCTTTAGACAGGCGCTGGTGCTTTATTTTTTCTTCAAGTTCGGCAATTTCATTCTTCATATCATCACTGTCGCCCATTTCCTTCTGAATGGCGCGCATCTGCTCATTTAAATAATATTCTTTCTGAGTTCGTTCCATTTGCTTTTTAACGCGATTTTTTATGCGCTGCTCAATCTGTAATACTTCAATTTCACTTCGCATCAGCTCATACAAAGCCTCCATACGGGCCAAAGGACTAATCAAAGTAAGCAGAACCTGCTTATCCTCTAATTTTAGTGACAGATGATTAACCATAGTATCGCAGAGTTGCGAAGGGTCTTTTATGAAGGCTACATTGGTGACTATTTCCGGAGGAATTTTTTTATTTATTTTAGCATAAGCTTCAAAAGTAGAATTGAGACTACGGAAAAGGGCCTCCATTTCCAGAGGCAATTCATCTGGTTCAATCAAACTTTCTACTTCGACATAAAAGAAATCCATACTATCTAAAAATTTATCAATATGGCCCCGGCCTTGGCCCTCGACTAGGGCCTTGACCGTACCGTCAGGTAATCTTAAAAGCTGAAGTACCGTACCAATAGTGCCAACTTCATGAATATCCCCTTCCTGGGGTTCGTCAACTTTAGCTTCTTTCTGAGTACAAAGAAAGATGCTCTTTTCCAAACTCATAGCATGTTCCAGCGCCTTGATGGATTTTTCGCGACCTACAAATAGAGGCACTACCATATGGGGAAAAATAACAACATCACGCAAAGGCAAAAGCGGTAAATGGAGCTTCTGTCCGGGAGTTCTGGTCTTATTTTTATTCGAACCAAACAACATAACTACACCATATATCTAAAAGTTGGACATTATGAAATTACGTTCAGATCCGGGTCTGATTCAGGCGACGTTATTGCTTTCATATTTAGGAGAATCGCTTTCATAAATTATTATAGGCTCCTCTTTTCGCAGAATTACCTCTTCAGAGATAAGACATTCCCTCACCTTTTCCATAGCTGGGAGATCGTACATTATGTTGAGCATAGCCGCTTCAAGAATAGAGCGCAACCCCCGGGCGCCGGTTTTGCGTTTCAAGGCTTCCCTGGCCACCGAAACTAAAGCCTCAGCCGTAAATTTAAGTTCCACACTTTCAAAACGGAAGAGTTTTTGATACTGGCGAATCAAAGAATTTTTTGGCTCCTTAAGAATACGAACCATCGCCTCTTCATCTAGCTCACTCAGAGTGGCCACAACCGGCAGACGGCCTACAAACTCCGGAATCAAGCCAAATTTCAGCAAGTCTTCCGGCTGACAATCGGCCAGGACTTCACCCACCCCACGTTCATCAAGATTCTGATTAATATCGGCAGTAAAACCCATAGTCTTGACCCCAACGCGGCTCTTGATTAGATTATCAAGACCCACAAAAGCTCCACCACAGATAAAGAGTATATTGACGGTATCGACTTTAGTGAATTCCTGCTGGGGATGTTTACGCCCGCCTTTAGGTGGTACGGCGGCCACGGTTCCTTCAATAATTTTAAGGAGAGCCTGCTGGACACCCTCACCGGAGACATCCCGGGTAATGGAAGCATTATCTCCTTTTCTGGCAACCTTATCGATTTCATCGACATAAACTATACCCCGGGAGGCCTTAGTTACATCATAATCTGCGGCCTGAAGCAGATTGACTATGATATTTTCTACATCTTCACCCACATAGCCAGCTTCAGTCAAAGCGGTGGCATCGGCTATGGTAAAAGGTACATTTAAAATACGAGCTAGAGTTTGAGCCAGTAAGGTTTTACCACTACCGGTGGGACCAATTAGAAGGATGTTTGATTTGGAAAGTTCCACATCGTCGCCATCATCCTGACTTTCGATACGTTTATAATGGTTATAAACCGCCACTGAAAGTATTTTCTTGGCTTCATCTTGACCTATGACGTAATCATCTAGAATAGCCTTTATTTCGTGAGGTTTTGGTATAGCTTGATTATTCCTAGTCAATTTAGCAACCGGGTCAGCGGCTATAATTTCCCGGCACTGTTCCAGACATAATTCACATATATGAATTTTTTCCGGTTCAGGGCCGGCAATCATACGAACCCCTTCTCGTTGAGGTATGCCGCAGAATGAACATACTGGGAGAGAATTTTTTTCGATGTCTTTACTCATTTTTTTAACCTGACAAAGGCTTTGCAACCCTTATTTTCTTTGTTCAATAATATTATCAATCAGACCGTATTCTTTAGCTTCAACGGAGCTCATAAAATTGTCCCGCTCTGTATCTTTTGCAACCTTATCAACTAGTTGCCCGGTATGTCGAGCGACAATTTCATTCAAAGCGGATTTAGTGCGAGCCATTTCTCTAGCCTGAATATCAATATCTGTAGCCTGCCCATGAAAACCACCGGAGGGTTGATGAATCATTATACGACTGTTAGGTAAAGCTCCACGCTTGCCTTCAGCCCCAGCAGCTAGTAAAACAGCGCCCATACTAGCCGCCTGGCCTAAACATAGGGTACTAACATTAGGTTTAATAAAACGCATGGTATCATAAATAGCCATACCGGCTGTAACTGATCCGCCCGGCGAGTTAATGTAAAAATTAATATCTTTTTTAGGATCTTCCGACTCCAAAAAAATAAACTGGGCACAGATTAGATTCGCCACATTATCATCCACAGGCGAACCCAAAATAATTATGCGATCTTTCAGCAAACGGGAATATATATCATAAGCACGCTCTCCTCGACCGGTTTGCTCAACCACCATAGGGACAAACATAAAAAATCACCCTGCTTTCTCTCGCCGTCGTCTTCCTCCAGAATTTTTTTAACGATGAACCTTATTTTGTATATATAATAACTCTATTAAAAATAAATTCAAGAGGGTTGAACTGAAAAAAAGATTTAATCAAAGTCAGAAAAGCTTAGGGGATATTTTATCATCTTTTCTAAAACGAAAGTTACAGTATCAACGCCCTGAAAATTATTACAAAACAAAAAACAAGCCAAAATTAAATCGGAACTACCTACTTAGTAAATGGTCTACTCACCTTGTATAAGAGTATTGATACAATATTACCTGAGGGTGCGCTAAATTATTTACTAAGTGTACCATGTCTATAGACTTACCCCTAAAAGACTATTTGACTTTGTTTACTAATTCGCATTCTTACCTACCATATCCATATATTATCTACAATACCAGAAATACCTGTTGCCATACTCGTATTTTAAGTTGGTATACCTATCAAATATCATCAGTGAATTTTTATCCTTCAGATAATCTATTACCTCCGATACACTGTACTTCAACAGTATTCTTACAAACATGTGGGCATAATCAAAACAGCACTCAGCCTCTGTTCTTTCTAAATCTTTACTTTCATACAGTTCGCGCAATATTTTATCCATATCGATCTTGAGTTTCCCATGGATCACTTGCCTATAATGCTTCAACGCAAATACTACGTAATATTTATTATTATCATCTCATATGTACTAAGCTACTTTTATCCATTTAGATAATCCCCTTATGTCTTCTTAGCAAAGAACGTCCACTACCAGTATAGCTAATTATTTTTTCAAGCTTGAACGCACAATAAAAGACGACTACTTCGTAATAACCATCTTAAGCTTAATAAGCGCCGATGAATATTCGTAAACGTGGCTACTATTTGACTGTTTAATTCCCCTCAGAACTATTTTGAGCTATCAAGATTATCTTAGCTACAGATGATAGGTAGGCCGATAATAGCGGTAAAGGGGCAAGATTAGAGAAACCATCTTCTGCTCAGTGGACTAAGCCGGAGGAGCCAAGGTAGCGACCGGTACGAACGCAGCCTCAAAGGTTACTCCCGGTTGAGAAACGTAAATCTCTACCCAACAGTTATAAACTTGCTCTTGGAAAGCTCCGTTATCAGCTACAGACTGGTTTCCACCTAAAGTAAGAGGAAGCATATACCAGGCTGAACCCCCGTTGAACACCAGATTTTTTTACCACCTCAGCCCGGCACATACTAAGCCTTAAGATTGTAATCCTGAATACCACTAGAGTTAGTGTAACCCTGAATAACAATGTTCAGCCCCGGATTATTGTTTAATAACTACGGCTGCTGACGCCAGGCATCTAGTAGCTCCCTTCGCTAACTGGAACTCCAAAAAACGTAGCGAAGTAAAGATTAAAATAACCGGGAACCCCATCGCAATCAGCATCTTTAACTGCTCCAAGCCGGCAAACGCATCCGGTCAGAAGACGAACTAAATCATTTTAACCCATCATAATAACCTAATCTTTAGGCAACCGGTCTTTAATATTAAGAACTAGACAATTAGCGCCGTTATTCAAAGGAACCTGGTCATGTTGTGGTGCTCGCCCAAGATCATCCGATAAAAGGTTGTACCCCCGTAGATATATGGAGTATTGACCCGGATATCTCCCCGCAATAAAAAATTTACCGCTTTAAGAACGCTAAAATAGACCGCCAGTGCAATATAGACCGTCCAGTGAAAGCAAGCGACTAATCCGGTAAGGGGGTTTCGAAGCCGAATATATCTTTAATCTTTAACCTAAAGATTTCTAAACTGATATTAGAGTTAGCACCTTAATCCCGCAAAGTAGTCAAGGTAACCAAATAATTATTGGCCAAAGCGAAGAAAAATCTTAATTAATCGTCACCTAACGGATTAAGGACAATTCAGGGTCTACATCTTGGGCTAAAACCGGCCTAAGAGTGATAAGAACCATAAAAAGAAGTAAAAATAGTAGCTATTTTATTTTTTTCTCCACCGCCTATTTAAATTTCACCAACAAGCGTAGTTCATTGTTTGAGCACTTCGATCGTCACTAGGTTTCGATTATCTCACAGGGTAATAAAACCTCAAATTGAATTGAGTTATGTCGCTCGTTAATAACTCTAACCGGAAAAGACAAAATATCATATAAATTTTAACTATCCGTTGATTTATCACTACCACCGAAAATCTCCCTATTCTTAGCCAGGATTGCTATCCATTACTAATATTCAGGCTACCCCAAAGTTAAGCATCATAACGGCCTCTAAGATTATCTAATGAATACACGGCTAAAAATAGCTCTTTAACCCAAGGCTCCTTCCAGATAGACGCTGGGATCAAAGTTAACGATTATAGTATTACTCTTGCCAGAAACACCAGAATAAGGACAAGTCTCCGTCCCCGAAGTTAGGAAATTACAACCTGATTCAATGGTAATGGAACCTCTTCCTTTATGGAAAATTAAAGGAACTTCTATTTAAAAGCTTAAGCTAGATGGGATGATGAACACTGCACAATTGCCTTTGGAGAACCCAGTGTAAAGTCCATCCTCCAGGATAATGAATAGAGTCTAATAAATTGAAATTTTGCAATTAGAATATTTCTGAAAATACACTCCACTACAGAAAATTAGGGCCAAAACTAAGAGTAATACCAGTAAAATACGCATTACTATAGGTTTCCCTCCATTTAATAAGGACGAAATCAACCGCCTCTTAATACGTAACTATCAACCAGTTCAACATAAAGCGAATCCAAGGTTCTTTCCGGTTCTGGATTAAGAGGTACAAAGTAAAAATCCAGTCGTTTAATTCAATAGCGTCTTCATTATAAGTGGTTTCTACCACATAAGTTACCAGCTCTATGTTCTGAACCCGATAACCAACGCTACTCTTCTTCTTTTTCAATGGTTTAGATGAGTCAAGTATCGATGGAGACAGAGCTTCAACCCTAGCTACCACCGTGACTTTAGCTAGGTACCGATATAATTTACCCTTAGTCTAGCCTCGCGGTCCACCCGGTTACAGTCAATGGCCTGGAAATATCCGGTCACCCTATTAAATCGGAAATTTGTGGAAATAAAGAGCATTATCGGTATAGGTATCCGATTTCAAAATCTTATCTAGAACCTTAAGTAAACTGGAGAATAACTTTATTCTTGGTGCTCATGATGGTCTTATCAGCCTGAATGAATTTAACCCCCACTTAATCAGTTTAATAAACACTACTGTGGTAGACAGAAGCTAGAACCTAACTAACGTCTCATACTTCGTAAAATTTCTCTTCAACCGACCCGCTCTAAGGATCTATTTTTTTAACCTAGATCCAAATAGCTCCTGTTTCGTCCAACCCCCTGGGCATCAGTTAAAAAAAATAAAGTATTTTAGAAAAGCTATCTTCAAAAGCTTCTTCCAATCATATTGTTCCGTAGGCAGTTAAAGCAGTGGAAGCGATACAGAGTTTTTCCCCCCCGCATTCAAAGTCGACTCAGAAAAAATATAAATAGTGTCGCCCACGGTCAGCCGCTTGGGATGGGCCACCAGATTCTGATTAGCCAACCATAATTTAGGGCCAAGGGCGGGTTTGCCATAAAATTTTCGAGCTATACTAGCTGCAGAATCACCCTTCTGCACCACATACGATTGGACCGAGCTAAACTCGTCTTGCGCCCCTAAAAACCTAGCCGTGATCAGCAATGTCAAGACCACTAGAATCATACTTACTGTTAAAAACCTCATCAATTTCCTCCGCATTATAATTTTAAGCTTTCATAACAAATTATACTAAATTACAATCGCATAATAGTATAATCACTTAATAAAAGAGTCAACTTTATTCGGCATATTTTATATTTTTTTTATTTAAAATCAAATAAATCCTCTATGTATGACCCTAAAACATACATTCATCAGGAAGAACTTAACAACTGAACTTTTTACTCACTAAACAGATCTAAAATCGTACCTAAAAGAATATTCTTACTGTACACTTAAACCTGAAAAAACTACCAGCTATGCTGGTGATAGGTATTCTTTAGCTTTATCCCTAAGTTAAAGAAACCTTCGAATATTATTAATTATGAGAGGTTACCAAGCGCATCAAAAAAACGTAAGGAGACTGTCTGAATAGACGAGAGTAAATTAGCATATACGAAACAGGAATGTAAGTATCACATGTACTTACATCTAAGTACTGTAGGCAAGCGATCTATGGGAAGCTTAAATCCGACATAAGCAAAATTTTGTGAGAATACCACATCTTAGAGATAATGGGTTATATAAAGAATAAAAGCTCACTATTGATATTTAATAAACATGCCAACTTAAGGTATAAGGTATAGCGAAGGCACTTCTGATATTATGAGTATTACGTAGACACGGTAAATAAGAATGAAAAAGGATAGTATAATACATCAAGAGTCAATTATGGGAAGACCTAATAACTTACTAACTGACATTAAAGGTTATATTGACCCCTTTAGGGGTGAGTCGGTAAACAAAGGTAAAAAAAATATCCCCTTTAGGGGCGAACATATAAACACGATGTACTCGGCAAACTATTTAGTACACCCTTAGGCATTGCTATACTAACTCCTTATAGAGATGAATAGACTACGCACTAAGAGAATAAATTTAATTATAGAATATTATAATTATTTATAAAAATAAAACAACCGATACATACTAAAGCGCCTTGTTCGTTAAATGTTGAAGTTCCGCCAGAGACCATTTCAGCTACGCTTGCTAGACTCGCTAGCATCTGCTAAAATTATATAGTTTATTTAATTGAATCAATATAATATAAATAATAAAGTAGGCGGTTATGAAGATAAAACTGGCCAGAACCCTTGGCTATTGCCCAGGAGTGAGACGGGCCATGGATATGACCTTCGGGCTACTAGCCCAACGAAGTGGTGAAGTGTACAGCCACGGAATTTTAATTCATAATCAACCATCTATGGAACTATTGTTTCAAAAAGGGCTGAGGCTCTGGCAGGGCGAGAACAAAGGGACGGTTATAGTTAGGGCCCACGGTCTACCACCAGATGAACTAGCCGTTTTATACGCCTTAGACGTGACAGTTAGCGATGCCACCTGCCCCTGGGTACACTTAGTTCAACGTCTGGTGGCTGAGCAGGCCGCTTTAAAAAAAATGGTGATCATCTGGGGCCAGGCTAACCACCCGGAGGTCATCGGTCTCATGGGCTACGCCGGCACCGCCGGCCGAGTGGTGGCCACCGCTGAGGAAGTAGCTGACTTGCCAACGGCCGAAGAAGTAGTACTGCTTTCCCAAACCACCCAAAATCTGGCCAAATGGCCGGAAATATCAGCAGCGGTACGCGATCGTTGGCCAAACGCCCTACTTAAAAACACAATTTGTGAAGCCATTAAACTTCGACAAAAAGAAGTTCTCCGCCTAGCGAAAGAGGCCGATGCTCTAGTGATCATCGGCGGTAAAACGAGCGGCAACACCGCCAGCCTAGCCTATGTAGGCCACCGGACCGGACTTATAACCCACCTAGTAGAAACAATAGCCGATCTTAGTCCAGATGACTTTAAAGAAGTTAAAACCGTAGCTGTGGCCGCCGGAGCCTCCACCTCATCCTGGCAGATAGCTCAGATTCTACAAACCTTAAGAACCCTAGCCCGTTCTCAGGAAAAATTGAGCGATTTCTGGTCACGTTTTTTGCGAGCCCTAATCTTATCCAGCGTAATTGCCGCTCTAGGACTGGCCTCTCTAGCCGTCTGTGCTAGCCTTCTAATGGGTCTGAAGCC
>LQAB01008957.1_pt1 | contig 16345 bp, 8 predicted proteins | sample 654521 | NCBI WGS metagenome assembly LQAB01 (sample SAMN00762031, study PRJNA78659) | termite gut metagenome | isolation source: bacterial endosymbionts found in Trichonympha flagellates filtered from... | host: Zootermopsis nevadensis | place: USA: Mt. Pinos, Los Padres National Forest, CA ... | reverse complement strand
CTGTCGATAATTGGATAAGTGGCCGTAACCAAGGCTAAATACAACATTATGTGGTCTGAATAGTCTGAGACCTTTGATCCAGGCCCCAAGAGGAGGAAATAATGATGGAGTTTGCTTTTCAAGACACTAAGATTTTGCATAAAATTAAGGTGTTCGGCATTGGCGGCGGCGGAAATAATGCCATTAATAACATGATTGAGGCTGGAGTCTCTGGGCCTCTGTTTGTGGCCGCTAATTCAGATATGCAGGATTTGGAACGCAACTTGGCCCCTCACAAAGTTCAGGTTGGTGCTCAGCTGACCAAGGGCCTAGGTTGTGGTGGTAAGTCCGAGGTGGGACGGGCCGCGGCTCAGGAGGATTTAGATCGTATTAAAGATATGTTGGCTGATAGCGATATGGTTTTTATCACCGCCGGTATGGGTGGCGGAACGGGTAGCGGTGGGGCGCCTATAGTGGCCGAGGCTCTTTCCAAACTTAACACCCCCCCCTTGGTTGTAGCCGTGGTGACCAAGCCTTTTTCCTTTGAAGGTCCTCGTCGCATGAAACAGGCTATGGAGTCAATTGGGGAATTGACTAAGCACTGTGATTGTATTCTGGTGGTGCCTAATGAAAAACTTATGGCTACTATGCCTAAGGGGTGCAGCTTGCAGCAGGCTTTTCACGAAGCTGATATGGTTCTGTTAAAAGCTATTCAGGGTATTACTGATTTAATAACCGGCCGGGGCCTCGTTAATGTGGATTTCCAGGATCTAAAAACGGTTATGACTAAGCGAGGCCCGACTATAATGGGTGTTGGTCAGGCTAGCGGCGACGACCGGGCTGCTAAGGCCGCTCAACAGGCTGTTTGTAGTCCTCTTTTGGACGATCTCAGCATAAATGGCGCCCAGGGTATTCTTATTAATATTACCGGTCCTAACGATTTAGGTTTAGAAGAGGTTTCCACTATTTGCAATTTTATCACTACGGTGGCTCATCCTGAGGCCGAAATTTTTCACGGTGTAACTTTTGATGAAACTTTGGCTGAAGATGGTATAGTTAAGGTTACAGTTATTGCTACGGGCCTTGGTCAGGCTAAGGCCCAATCACAATCGCTTAGGGTAATGGAAGAATTACCGTTGGAACTGCCGACTACGCTGACGCCATCGGAAAAGCTGGCCCCGGCGATCTCCGAAGTCATAACCTATTCTGAACCGACAGTACCGCTTGTTCAGAATCGTAAATTCATGTCTGAACGCGTTCAGATGCCTCCTAATCAGAATATTGCCATTGGTAGAACCGCCGTCGGCGGAACCGATCGCCGTAGTCGTTTGGCTAAACGTTACGAATCCATTAATCTTGATGGCGACAATTTCGATATACCTACTTATCTTCGCCATAGTGCGGATTGAGAAGGTGGAATGGCTTGGCGGGTCAAAGCTAGGCTTAGGGAAGTACTAGCGGCCGAAACTGGTCCTGCGCCTAAAGATCCGGGCGGGCGTTTAAACGTAGCGTTGATTTGGCCGGGAACCTATAGAACCGCTCTTTCGGCCTTAGGTTATCTTTCCATCTACGGATTTTTGAATAGTCGGCCCGACGTTTTAGCTGAGCGTTTTTTCTGGCCAGATGGAGCTTTGGCCGTTGACTATGAACAGAGCGGTAGTTCCCTTTTGTCATTGGAGAGCGGACGGCCCCTTCATAGCTTCGATTTGGTAGCTGCCTCCTTGGCCTTAGAAAATGATTACTGGTTACTCCTGGCTATTCTGAGTCGGGCTGGGTTGGCTCCGGAAAGAAGCCAACGGGCTGAATCCGATCCTCCGGTTCTAGTCGGGGGGGTGGCGGTTTGGGCTAATCCTTGGCCGGTTATGTCTTTTGTTGATCTTATTTTAACTGGTGAAGCTGAGGCCCAATGGCCTCAATTAATTTCAGTCTGGGACACGATTAGGTTTTCCCCCCTACCTAAAATTGATCGTTTGCGTTTTGTAGCCCAAAATACTCCGGGTTCATTCCAGCCCGGATCAGTTACGGAACCTTTTACTTCCCTCGGTGAAGGGGATTGTGACTTTTTTTTACCGCCTCCTCCTTCCAGCGCAGTCTTGGTCCGGATTAAACCCGCCGTTCTGCTCTGGCCACCCCCAGTCGATCTTTTACCTCCGGTGGCTCCCATAGTCAGCCCTCGGGCTGAATTTTCTGGGACTAGATTAGTGGAAATAAGTCGGGGTTGCCCCTATGGTTGTCGATTCTGTCTGGCGGGGGCGCTGTTCCGACCTCATCGTCCTTGGCCCCTGGCTAAAATTTTGGCGGCCCTTACTATGGCCGGGGTTAATGGGGAAAAAATTGGCTTGATCAGTCCAGCCGCTGCCGACCATCCGGATTTAGCGGAGTTATTGACTATTCTATTTCAACGCAAACATGAGGTGACTTTGGCTTCTTTGCGGCTGACGGCTTTAACTCGAGAGCTAGCGGAAAAACTGGCCGCAGGTCGGCTTCAGGGGGTGGCTGTGGCCCCGGAGGCCGGCAGTCAGGTTCTGCGGGATCGCTTGAACAAGGCTTTAACTGAAGAGCAGATTTTGGCTGGAGTTCGTCTTTTGGCCGAAGCTGGTTTAAAAAAAATAAAACTTTATTTCTTACTTGGACTTCCGGGGGAAACCGACCAGGATTTAGCGGCCCTAGTGGAACTAGTGATGAAAATAAGGGTTGAAGCTCGCTATGGGGCTAGACGGCCGGAACTTTTGCTCTCACTGGCTAATTTTACCCCTAAAGCCCATACCCCGTTCGAGGAAGCGGCCATGGACACTGAAGCAGAGCTTCGGCGTAAAGGCCTGTGGGTGAGTCATGCTCTAAAAGGGATAGTCCGGCTGAAAGTTAATCTTGACCCGCCTCTCTGGTCTATCACTCAGGGGCTATTAGCCAGGGGGGGGATAGAAAGCGGCCGTTTGGTTGCGGCTTTGTTCAAGAATCAGGGTCGCTTGAGGGCTTCCTTATCTGAGGTTGCTTACCGTCCGGATCATCCGTTGCACCGGCCCTGGCCACGGGATAAGCCTAAACCCTGGCACCTGGTTCAACCAGCGGAAGGGGTTTCTAGATTGGAAGCGGAATGGGTCCGGGCTGGTTTAAATTTGCCAACTCCGCCCTGTCCCCCGGAAAATAATTGCGGCCGTTGTAAGGCCTGTAATTGATTAAACCCAAAAAAATTGGAGGCAGTTATTGGAAAAAGATATTTTACCAGCTTCGGTAACAATATTTTATTTTTAGGATTCGGGCTGATGTGTTTATTAGTTTTTGCTTGGAACCCTAAAGGGATCAACTATGACGAAGTTGAAAGTATTATAGGTTAGGTTATGGTCGCTTTGGGGTTATTTTTTTAGTACAGCCTGGATTTATTATGAAGGCTAGAGTTAAGCTTTCGCTGGGGTAGATTTTATCGGCGCTTCCGCTAAAAATAAACCTAGCCATCAAACTACTCACTCAACTAATTGATTCTCCAGTCAAAACCAATTGTATCTTTGCTGGTTAGTTTAAAAAATGTTGGGTAGTCTACTTCAATTTTTACTTCATGTACAACCTAAAGCGGATAATTATAATTTAGTCTGTTACCATCGTTTCTATAAATTTTTGCGCCGAAAAAAAGAGCGGAGCTTAATTTAGCAGCTCGATTTTTTTATGTATGGTGGCTTTTAGACACTTAAGGCGGTTACTGAACGAATATGAGTAGCATTTTACCCAGATTTAATTCAGTTATATTGGCTGAAATTATTTAAAATAAGAGGTTCTGTATGAATTACTTATTTAATTTAAACTTTCGGTGGTAATTATTGAGTCGGTGCGCGGTGGGCTTCTGGTTAGCCTAACTTCCGAAGCGGTGGAAATTCTAAATTAAAATTCTATAGGCCATTAAAATTATTTATTATTTATTTCAAAACGTTATTTAAAAATTAGTTACTAAATACGATTTATAGATTGGAGTAAGTCGAAGGCTTTTTGTTGCAGCTGTGTGCTTTATCGTTTTGAAAGCTTATGCTATTCGGGAAAGATTTTTATAAGTTCGGATGCACTCCTTCGGGTTTATTTTATTTTTATTGTACGCTTAAGTTTAAAAAAGCTATCAGCTATACTGGTGGTAGGTATTCTTTAACTTTAGCTTTAAATTGAAGAGGCTTTCAAGTATTAAAATAATAAAGATTTGTTAACCGTATTGATAGGACATAAGGAGGCTTTTAGAATAGACGAGAGTAGCTTAGTATATATGGGATGTGAATGTAAGTATCGTATAGTGTTGTGTTGAAGTACTGTAGGCAAGTAATCTATGGGAAGCTCAAGGTCGATGTAGATAAAATATTGCGTAAACTGTGTGAAGGAAAAATTTTGGAAATAACAGAGATTTAAGTGTTGTTCCGATCATGTCCACATGTTTATAAGGACATTGTTGAAGTATAGTATGTCGGAGGTAATGAGTTATCTGAAGGATAAAAATTTACTGGTGATATCTGATAGTCATGCCAACCTGAAGTATGGGTATAGCAGTAGGCATTTCTGATATCGTGGGTATTATGTAGATATGGTAGGTAGAATGCGAAAAGGATAGTTAAATACATCAGTAATTAATTACGGGAAGACCTGTTGGTTGACTAGCTGACGTTAAAGGAGCACATTGACCCGTTTATGGATAAGTCGGTAAATAAAAATAAAAAGAAATAACTATTTTAGTGGTAAATTTATAAATAAGTTGTACTTAGCAACCCATTCAGTGCATCCTTAGGCGCTGCTTCATATATTGATGAATCTATTTTGCTTAGGTTCCGCCGGCCTTTTGGCGGTCAATGGGGTGGGTTGGTGTTTTGACGATAATCCGGTGGTCTCTTTAGCTTTTGGCTCTTCCAATGGTACGTTAATAGCTATTTACGAGGTTGCAATCCTCCTTCCGGTCGAAGCCTAGGCTGAATAATAAAAAATTTGCACTGACAGTAATTTTATTTCGTTTTTTACTCTGTCTAGTTAGGGTTATTGCATTTAAGCGCCGCCGAATATCAGAGGAGTATAAGGCCGATGACGGCTACGAATTTAAAATCGCTTTCACCCGCTCCTTAAAGAGGCGGTCGAAAGAGAACCCCTGCCGCAGCTTTAATAAGGCAGGACCTGGATGTTCTATTTGAGGCGAAATTAATTATTTTAGGCTTCATCCTTATTCTCAAACTAATCCTCCTGGCTGTCTATCGGTGACGGGGTCTGGCTTGAAGCTATTTTTTCAGGCGGAAAATATTTTATCTCTTTCACAGAAGCTCACCCGCGATCCAATTTCTGATTTCTAAAATAAAGGTAGGTGTCGAAACCTACCAGAGTCAGATCCAGGATATAGAAAAATAGCACATAATTGATCTGGCCGGCCGTAATTTTGGAAGCGATGCCGCAGAGATAGCCAGCTATAACTATGAGTAAAAATGGCAGGCTTTTACCTACGGTGCTTTTAGTTTTTAAACTTTTGATGATGGATGCTGGCCAAGCACAGCCGAAGGCCAGCATCATGGCACTTTCTAGAAAATCTGGCATTGCGGTTTTTCCTTATGAAAAATTATTTGTTATTTTTTCCTAAAAAGAGTTAAAAAATAGAGCCAGTTAACGGAACCTCCCGGTAATTCACGGCCCATTCTCAGAACGGACCGCTGCTTCCTTCCGGATCTGACGGGGTTAGTTAGAGAATGTCACGTAAAGCCGAGAGGTCCCGCTAATAGGCCTTTAACGAGTATAACCGGGGATTGGTAAAAAATCAAGCTTCGTTTTGAAGCCAGAGAGAAGGTAGATCTAAAACTTTAGCACCCTGACCCACCAGCGAGTCCGGAGATATCTTCGGAACTATCCGGTTGTCCTGGTCGATCGGCTAAAATTGTGCATAGCGTTTATCTTGGTAACGGTTTAATTTGTCGGTGATCCGCTTTAGTATATTCTGACATTCCCGTTTGATTTCGGCGACCTCGTTGGGATTCAGCTTGTGGGGACTACCTTTATAAATAACTCTTATAATACTAAAATTATTATATTTAATGTAGCCTAAATCTTTAGTCGTGGCGTTAAGTTGAACGTGTTCGATTGCTCGGATGCTCCTATAAACAGTGTAGCTTAATGTAATATTCTTCATTAATATATCTTTAATAATAATTGCTGTTTATTCTGCATAAATGTTGATCAAATCTTTGGTTAGTTAGAAAAATTTAACAAAAAATAAGTTGTTTTATCTTTGTAAATGATTACAATATTTTATAATAAAAATGTTTTAAAGTACGACTCTAGATTCGTTTAGTGAGTAAAAAAACCCAATTTTGAAATTTTTTCTGAGTAACTTGTGATAGTGATATGGCTTCTTTAACTTTAATTTTAAGTCAAAGAAGCCTTCAAATGTTAAAGTGGTGAAGGTCTACTAACTGCATCAAGAAGATATAAGAAAGTTGTCCTAATGAATGAAAATAGTTTAGCTCATACGAGATGGGGATGTAAATATTACATAATACTTACGACGAAGAACTATAAGTAAGTGATTTATGGGAAGCTCAAGGTCGATGTAAGTAAAATATCGTGTGAACTGTGTAGAAAGAAAAGTTTAGAAATAATAGAGGCTAAGTGCTACTCTGATCATATTCCACATGTTTATGAAAATACTATTTAAGAATACGAAAAGAACAGTGGAATACATCAGGAGTTAATTATGGGAAAACCTGATGGCTAATCAACTGACGTTGAGGGATATGTTAACCTGTTTACGGGTGGTCGATAAACAAAGGCAAAAAAATAGCACTTTTAGAGGTAGACCTGTGAATATAGTGTATTTGGTAAACTATTTAGCGCCCCTCAGGCGTTGTTATACCACCCTTTAATTAAAATAGTTCGGTCTTTATTTCTAGTCTTTAACTAGAATTTGCTTTTTTCTAATTACTAGCCTGGTAGGGGGGGATTCGCCCTAGTTAAGGTTTTGGCTAAACTCGTTTGTACTACGCCTGGTTAAAAGCTTGTGGCAGTCTGGGCATTACCGGCATATACTTTTACTTTGGAACTAAACACTCTATGGCGATGGAGCTATGGGACGTGGCTACATCGTTGGAGATTAAGCCCATGATTCTGCACTGAACTATTCAATTAGTAATTTTAGATTAGCGTTGAATCACTTCGGTAGTTTCTGGCTTGGTGGCAATCGGTGGTGGATGTTTATAATAGATTTAACCGTAGCCAGATCTAGTCACATATCAAAATTTAAATAGTTATTGGCGGGAGTATGTGAGAATCGAACTCACCTAAGCGGCTATTAACCACCAGCACTAGTTTTGAAGACCAGGGGGCACACCGGTACCCATATACTCCCAAAGTTTAACTAATTTTTATGTTACCCTGGCCTTTTAACTTTGTCAACTTAGATAAAATAAGGGAGGGTAAAGTGTTTAAAATCGTGTAATTTTTGGGTGAATTTAGCTAGGGGGTACTGAAGGTAGCTACTAAAACAAAACTCAGCCAAAGCGGGCTAAGTGCTTTAACGGGCTTTTTCGAGTCTGTCCAGATTTTTGTAAAATTGTTCTTTGGTTAAGTAACAGGTGGATTGGGCGGTAGCTTTAGTGTTCAAGTAGCCGCAAGGTCAGACTGTGCGTTACCGAGGACAGGCTGTGGCTCCGGCCGGTGGGGTAATTCCCGGTTACCCCTGGAAGTGTTGTTAGTCGAGGTTATAAGATTAACTGGAAAAATCGTGAATTTAATTTTTCTAAAAAAGGAAGGGAGTGGCCGGTTAACAAGTTTAGGATGAACGATCGCTAGGCGAATCTGCAGATAATCTACCTTCAATTTCTAAATATGCTGTGTTAAGTGTTCCAAACCTTCCGGAATACCCCCTCGGTTAGTTAGCACATAACCCACTTTTAGAATTACCCTTAGTTTTAATTTAACAAGCCTAGTCAGATTAGCTAGTATCAGATCAAAGCTAACTTAATCTTTTAGAGCCTGATATTGAGTGGTACTCGTTATATCCAGACTCAAATTAATCCATTTAAAAGACTGGTGGTCTTTGAGAGTTAAATTATCGCTGATTATATCTCTTAGGTTATTGGTTACTAAGTCCATCGCCAGACTGCGGGCTTTAGCCAATTGTATGGCCTATTAAAAAAATGGATTAGGGAGTGGGTTCGTCGGTATTTTAAATAGTTACCTTGTTGGTGTCATCTCTGCCAGGTAGTCGAAAAATTTTTTCAGCATTCCTAGAGTTACCTAGTTGGGCGAGCGCTACTTTGGAGCTAAATCGGAAAACTAGATACAATTTCGATTAAAGCGGTTAACTAGAGATAGTCCCATTAAATTTTGGTAAGTTAGATTTCGACCGTTACCCTTGAAGAGCGGCCAGAGTTTTTTGAGGAATAGCAGTAGCTTGCTTAGGTCGACTTTTTTGGTCATAAGGGTTAGCAGATTTATGCCGAGGTTTTTAGGCTTTATTAAGCAAATAATACAAAAGAGTTCTGACAGCAAATCCGCTGGTCCCCACGGGTGTACTCGGGCGAGCTTTACCAGCTCGTCCTGGACCCGCTATATCAAGATGAGCCCAGGCGCATCGGGAAGGTATAAATTTTTGTAAAAATAGGGCGGCGTTTATGGCCCCGCCATTTTGGGTTCTGGGGGCATTAACCAGGTCGGCGGTATGACTCTCTAGATTTTCTTCGTATTCCTCCAAAAGGGGTAGCGGCCACAAATTTTCACCTGTAGCCTCGGCGGCGTCCAGAAGATTCGCTTGTAGTTTTTTGTTGTTACTGAAGAGGCCGGCGCAATTATCCCCCAGGGCTACTGCGCAAGCTCCGGTTAGGGTGGCTACATCTATAATAGCTTTCGGTGTCATTTCGCCGGCCCAGGTCAAGGCTTCGGCTAGAATTAGGCGGCCTTCGGCGTCAGTATTAGTTACTTCTATCGTTTGGCCGGAACGGCTAGTGTAGACATCGCCAACTCGGCTGGCTGAACCGCTAGGTAGATTCTCGGCCAGGGGTAAGATAGCTCTTATATTTAAAGGCAGCTTTAGCTGGGCGGCAGCTAGGATTACCGCTAAAATTGTTGCCGCGCCGGCCATATCGGTTTTCATGCCGTCGAGAGTAATGGCTGGTTTAAGCGATATTCCCCCCGAATCGAAAGTAATGCCTTTACCTACCAGAGCTAGAGGGGGCCACTTAGCTACCGCCCCATTATATTGAATTGTGACCAGCCGGGGTGGATGAATGCTGCCGGCGCCTACTGCTAAAATGAGATTAAATTTTTCCCGAACTAGATCTTTTTTATTTAGAACTTGAACTTTTAAACCCTGATTTTTGGCTAGGTAGGCGGCTTTTTGGGCAAAAGTTTCCGGGTAGAGGTAGTTGCTGGGTTGATCACCCAGGCGACGAGTTAGACAAATAGCCTCAGCGATAATTTCGGCTCGTTTGAGCCGGGCGGTTCCGCTTGTTGAACTGCCCCAGAAGCGGAGTTGTTTCAAATCTGATTCCGATTCGGATTTGCTTTTATGTTTAGTTTGCCGGTAAAGAGCGATTTGTCCCCCGAGACCGGCCAGTTCTATGGCATTGGGCCAGGCTTTCATTTCGGTTGGCAATTGGAGTAGATCTAGGCTGCGAATTTTCCTGGCCAGGGCCATTTTAACTGCAGTAGCTGCAGCTTCAATTATTCTGGCTGGTTTCAGGCAGTTTATTTTACCTAAGCCTACCAGAAGCAGCCAGCCAAATTCTGTTTTAAGAGGTAGTTCCGCTAGATAAGAGGCTTTGAATTGGCCTGAATTGAGTAAAGGAGCAATAAGATCAGCCAAGGACTCAAGTTCCGGCCGTTTTTTTAAATCAACCTGATCTTCAAAAATAAAAGTAGCAGTGTCAGCCTCGGGCCAGGCCGGCTTTCCGACTTTAAATTGTAGACGCATAAGGGTTCCTTTTTTTTAAGTCTGTGAGATGGTAGTTGGTGTTAAATCTAAAATATTATAGCTGGTTTCATCGATTGTTTAATCTTTGGGAAGTGGGAGAAATTTTGGCTGACTTCTGGGGTAGTTTTAAAATGCATGTTTTAAAAAGAGAAGCTGGTAATGCTGTTTTGATCGCCTGCCTTTTTTAAAAAAAATTAAACGTGGTTGAAAGAAAAGACCGATTATTTTTAGAAGTAATTATGAGTGTCGGCACTAGTAACAGTGAGCAAAATATTTGGGACGCAACTAGCTTTAGAGCCTAGAATCACTTCGGGCTTAAAGAAACGGAGGATAGCTTTAAAGGAGTCCCCAATAATTCTTTTGATTTCGGGGCTTACGACGAGTCGGTCGATCTAGCCGGGGGCTCTTTGGCTTTGCTAAATCCCTAATCAACGATTTTGTTTAACTAAATTTAATTTATCCTCCTCCGCAATAATTTAATATAGTTTAACCAGAGACTGGATACCTTACTTCTTTAGGGCCTATAATCTGGTAAGCTCTTAACCTTGAATCAGGGTGATAGTTGCTGATTCGGAGACTTTAATTTTTTGGGCCAGGGTTTAATAACTGAGATGGCCGTCATGAAGAACATTGCGGCTAATTGTACTAGTCCGCCGAGTAGATTACCCTTTATGTTGGCTAGATAATTAGGGTTAGTTAAAGCGTCGAGTCCTATCTTTTCGGAAATCAGCGGTTGAGTATCCAGAAACGGTCCTAAAATAAAGGTTCCAAATAGGATGCACAAGACGGTTAGAATTAATTTAAGCGTTACCCAGCGATGCTTAAAAAACCCCCAAGGTGTCAACCCGGAAATTAAAAGTCCGCTAACTAGGCAGCCTAAGGCCCCTGGAATTATAATAAAGTAATCCACAAATTTGCGAGCTAGATCATAACCGAATAGCTGTTCGCCACTTGTCGCCGGACCTAAAGCAAAAATCATCAGATTTAAAGTTACGGCCCCACCGAGCCATAGAGCAGCTAAGTAGAGATGTATAATTTTTAAAACTTTCCGCCCCGCCCCGCTCATTTTTTTCATATTTACTCCTTATTATCTTAATCTCACGATGTTTTGATTTTTGGCTAAATTTTTGATAATTAATTATAACATAGAATGTAGATTTAACAAGTTTTATCGCTACCCTCGGGGGCGTTGAAAAAAATTCAAGCATATTTGGGTAAAAAATAATTGTAATAGTTCTAATTTTAGATTTATATGAATAAGAATAGAGGCCGTATTAGTGTATTTATAGTGTATTTATGTTGCTGGGACGCCTGATATGATAGTCCCGAGGAGTATACCCCAGGAGTCTGCAATAGTGTTTTAATTAACTAACAAATACTGTGCATGGTGAAGACTAGCAAACTAAGTATTACCAGAAGCGCGGTGAGAGTTTTTTCCTGTGTATAGAAGTATATTTTAGATTGAAGCCGGTATTTTTTAATATATTTGATGTCTCATTTTCTATTGACTTCTGACGTATTTGAGCAAGTTCTCGATATCGCCTTTGGAAGGTTGAGATTGGTAATAAAGCTATAGATTGGAGACTTTACTTTATTAGTAACATCTGTTATTTTAAGATTATTTTAGTTAATTTTCAAAGAATCTTTGTCATTACGGATCGAAATTACATCCAGCCATTTATACCGATATTCTCTTCGGCCTTTGTCTGGAATAGGCTTGTACAAAGATAAGCAATTTAGTTTAATTTTAGAAAAATACGCTTGTAAACCTAAAGTCTCAAGGATTTTAAATATTGAATTATTTTTAATTAGTTGCTTAAATTATAGTTAATAATATAGTTCTTTGCATATTAAATTATTTTATATATAGGAGGTTTGTATATTTATATATAGGAGGTTTGTATAATTGAATAGAAGGTTGGAAAGTAGATATCCCTTATTGATTGCACCTCCTTCTGAAAAACTAATAATAAACCCGATAATAAAAAGGTACCCATAGGCAAAGTCAACTCTGTTACAGGTGTCCGCATATATAAGCTTGAGTATTTAGTTGATCTTTAAAACGTTTTTTAAAATAGGTATTAGCTCAAGCGTTGCGGGTTCTATTGGCGTAAAACGTTGTCAAAAGTCTCAAAAGGACTAAATGCAAATAAAGCGTTGCTTCGCGCACCTATTTCATGAAGTTGAAAGCAACGATGGTTATAAGGGCGTTGATCTTATCTCCTAGGATTTTTTTTAGGAGATTTCGAAACATTTGAAAATCTGATTTAAGATGTCCGATAATTGATTCTATTATACTACGTTGTTAATTGTATTTTTTATTTTTTTATTTTTCAGGGTTGCTGATTTTTTGACCTTAATTTTCTGGTGTTAATATTTGGACACTTTCAATTATTTTACGATTTTGATAACCTCGGTCATAAATCCTCAAAATTAGTTTATAATTTAAATTCCTGGTTACTTGTTAGATTGTATCGACAAGCGTGCTACCATCGTGGAGGGTACGGTTAATTTTTTGGTAACTATAATCACGTTGTGAATCTTAGTTATCGCTATTAAAACTTTAGAACTAGACTCATATTTATTGTGCTTTTTATCTTTGGCGATATAGAGTGTTTTCGATTTATGTAAATTGTAATTTTTATTTTTATCTTTTTGCTATTGGGTTAAAATACGTTTGAAACCTTTGGATTGCTTTTGATAAATTTCTAAATTAATCATCGCTTTTTTTCGCTTAATTTTACGAAACAAGGTTAAGGTAATGGTCTTAAGGTAGCGCTTAGCTTTTTACTTCTTTAATCTTTTGAGGCTCCTGCTTAGAATTAGTTAGAGATAACATGCAAGACGCGGCCCAGTGGAAGATTGTCTCTTTATAAAAATATTGAGAGTAGGTATTATGTTTCCACTTTTGAACAACTTGATCATCACTCGAATCTTTAAGTTATTTTATAATTAACAGCCTACATACTAAATGAATATTTTTAGCTGGATGTCCCTGGTTGGAATAGTGCTCTTTAAATTCTTGCTATAAGAAATTATATGATATTTTTTTCAATTAGTTGCAAGTAAGCATCTCAAGAATTAATTTACTCTAATAAATTCCTCCTGAACAAAATACCCTGCTTTAATTGTGGTGATAGTGTTCTTATATACCCTTCGAAGAAGAGATCATTTTGATCAAGATTCAAGATAAATTCTAGGCTATATGAGTGTAGGTAAAATATTTTTCGGGATTTTAGGTTGTGAAGTCTTGTGAGCGGAAGGTTTGCAGGTAGAGATGTTAATTCAGATTATAAATTCGTTTCGCAGAATGGTTGGTGGGTAGAAAGGTTATTATACAGAAAGATAGGGGTGGTTCTTTGATTTTTGCATCTTGTTTACCCAACTATGACGAGGCAGTTTTTTATTTGCAGTCTTATTTTTTGTTTTTGTCTTTCGAGGTCATAATTTCTTGGGCAGGGGTAGAGCTGTATTTTGGCCAGATGCGACAATGGTGGTTCCTAAAAATCGGTAAAATATTTTATTTCCCTGTTGGAATGCTCTTTAGTAGAGCAATTTCAATAATGTTTTTATAAGAATTGAAATATTTAGACTCATCCAGAGTAATTAAATTTTTGTAGATAATTTGTTTAAAGAGCTTCAGGATATATCAGATGCAAATCATAAATAATATTAAAAAATATCGAATTTAAATAGCTGGTTAATTTTTTATTCGGTATTTAGCGGATATAGTTACCCAAAAAAATTTGTATGTTTTGAAAAAGAATTTACAAGTTAGAACGACCATGTAGTCCTTAAAGAGTACATTGAATGATGAGTAAAGGAATCTATTTTAGCGGATTAATATTATGATTATGTAATATTATTACAAATTTTTTAGTATCATTGGAAAAATCAAAAAAAATAAATTTGCTTCTAATGAATGTTTAATATTCGTCTTTACACTAAATTATTTTTGATAATTTAGAACAGTTAGTTTCTAACATTTTGATATAATTTGACCAGTCTCTCGAGTTAATAGTTTTATCGTATTAGCCAGGTTGAGTAGCTTTATAGTGTTGTTTTTTAGCTTTGGATTTCTGTTGATGAGTAATGTTTTGGGAGGGTGATATATTGCTATTCTATGAATTTTTTAGTAAATGTTCTAAAAGAAGCATATATAGGGTGATAAAGAGTTCGATAGTCGCTTTAAGGGCAGGTGGTAGACGATATTTAGCGGCCACCAGGCGGCGGACATTTTTGATAAGTTTCTTGTGATTTACGTTTTTAAAAGTTATAAAGACTACCTGTGTTCATGTTTTAAAAATAGTATAGCATAGGTTTTTTAGATAAAAAAGTGACTTTAAAATTATCGAAGATGCATTTAAATAGAGATTGCTACTTTTAATTTATTAACTATTGGCGGGGGTGGTCGGGATATAAAGAGACGATTACGGTATTTTAAAATAATCATTATTTCGTTAAATTATTAGTATTTTTGGGTTAAGCATTTTTGATGCTGGACGGAGTTTATATTAATTTATCTGAGGCTGGCGGCAATATTATGCCGCGTTTGGAGTACCCGGTGGTTATAGGGATAGACGCCGAAAATTGTATTTTTGTGAATAAGTACAAAGTGGCAGTCCTAGGCTGATACGTCTATTTTTAAAAGTTGGTCTGGGAACCGAAGAGTTGTCATATATATATGTGTGGGGTTATGAGGAAGTTAAATATACCCGTATGATAGAGTTGATAATCGAGCTGGGTTAGGTTCGGTTTTGTCCAGGTTAACTTGGTGATTAGTGTAACGGAGGAAGAGATAGAGAGCTCAGGCCCGGCCCCCGCTGAATTTACGGTAATTGCAGTTACTACTTCAGCGTCGAGATAGGGCTATAAATATGACTCTAGCTTCGGAACAGTCGGATAAATGAGTGATTTTTTGGTGGTCGATGCTAGTCGCGGTTATCCTGCATTTAGGGATTTATATAAGGTGACCCAGGCGGATCTAAGGAGAAGATACCGATAAATTTAACTCTTTGGCTAGCTTTAATTTTTTGTAATACGATTTTCTAGGTGGCGAATCCGGTAGCAGCGCGGTGAGGAGGGATACCCCGTAAGAACTTTCAATTGATTTGAAATTATTTCCCAAGCTAAATTTGGAAGAAGTGATTAAAAAATTAGAGGAAGTACCGGATATTATAAAAAGTATTTCGGGAGAGGCGGCTTTAACGCTCCCACTCCCGGCTTCGCTACTCTTTGATAAACCTAAATTTAAGATTAGCCTCAAATATGCGCCCTGGTAGGCGGTAACCTTAACGTCCGGTTAGGTCATTGTTCCAGGTGACAACGGTTCCTCCGGAGAGAGAGTGATAGGGGCAGGGTGGGATGAGGAAGCTGGGGATGGTAGCGGCCCAGGGCACCAGAAATGTCTTGTAGAGTCACAGGTTGCTATTTCACCGCCGACTGGAGTGGAATAAAAAATACCCGCCGACGGCCTAGACCCAACGCACCACCAGGGTAGTTAATATCAGTTTTACTGTGAGCCGGAGTGGGACCGTCAGCGGAACGCATCTGATCATAAGTTCCAATCAAGTTTTTTTCAGAGGACAAGGTTATGGCCCTTTTAAGACAGTTTCCCCACTTTGCCGTCTACCCCCTCGAAGTAGTGCAGAACAGTGTGATTCCGATTGTGCGAATAAGTTTTTTGGTTTGTTAAAAAGTAGAGCTTGCAGAACTGGACTCTGGACGTTATACTAATAATTTAGTTTTATAAGCTGGGGAATCAGGGCTGGGTTGGGGGAGAATGATTTTATGATCGATAAAGATAGTCTTTTGGAGGGGGACGGAGTTACTCCTGAGCGGATATCTAAATTGTGGACCTTACCTTTTCTGACTTTTGTGGTGTTGAATTTATTCCTTTTTATGGGCTTTGATACTTTGTTACCGATCTTGAGCCTTTACCTGGAAAATAATGGCTCTAGTGAAGCTGAAATAGGCCGCATCTTCAGCTGTTTCACCGTTTCAGCTATTATGATGCGGATGCTATCGGTCAGTTTAGCTGCCAGATTCGGGGTCCTGGGGTTGATTCGTCTGGGGTTGCTAGTTTGCGGCGGGGCGGTAATTGCTTATTGGTGGGTCGACACCACTCCCTCGGCCATGATTATCCGTTTTTTGCACGGGCTTGGCTTTGGTTTGGCCTCTACCCTGGTGACGGCCTTGGCCTCTCAGATTATCCCTCCCGTCCGACTGGGCGAGGGTATGAATTATCTGGGTTTGGGGACCACCGTTACTCTGGCTGCCGGTCCTTTTTGTGGTTTGTGGCTGAAAGATAATTTTGGCTATTTGGTTATGTTTCTGGTGGTAGCCGGTGTTTATCTAACTTGGAATTGTCTGGAGCTTTAATCTGCCGACTATGAAGTTGTCTAGGATTACAGGGCTGAGGTCGAGGCCGGTATTTTTAAGTCGCTTGGTGCTGGT
>LQAB01008117.1_pt1 | contig 16952 bp, 8 predicted proteins | sample 654521 | NCBI WGS metagenome assembly LQAB01 (sample SAMN00762031, study PRJNA78659) | termite gut metagenome | isolation source: bacterial endosymbionts found in Trichonympha flagellates filtered from... | host: Zootermopsis nevadensis | place: USA: Mt. Pinos, Los Padres National Forest, CA ... | reverse complement strand
TATCTTTTAAGGTGGAAAACATGACTTCCATACTTATTCACGGTGGCCGGGTTATTAACCCGGCCCGAGACCTTGACGACCAAAGAGATATTTTAATTCAAGATCACCTGATCGCGGCGGTGGAAAACCCCGGAGTCCTGACCAAAGCTGATCAGATTATTGAAGCGGCCGGATACTGGGTTTTGCCCGGCCTTATTGATCTACACGTCCACTTACGCGAGCCAGGCCATGAATATAAAGAAACAGTGGCCAGTGGTGTCGAAGCGGCTGCAGCTGGGGGCTTCACCGCCGTGGTGGCTATGCCTAATACCAGCCCGGCTATAGATACCGCCGCCGAAGTAACTACTCTTCTAGCCCGGGCCGCCACAGCCAACCAGGCCCGTGTCTGGCCGGTGGCGGCCATGACCCGCGGCCGGCAGGGCAAAGAATTAACGGAATATGACGACCTTAAAGCGGCCGGAGCCGTAGCCGTCAGCGATGACGGCTCCTGGGTAAAAGACCCTAAAGTCTTCCGACGGATACTGGATTATGCGGCGACCATCGGCCTTAAACCTCTCAGCCACTCTGAAGATCACGCTTTGTCTCAGGGCGGCGCTATTCACGAGGGTTGGGTCTCCACCCGTCTAGGCCTACCTGGCATCCCGGCCCAAGCGGAAATAAACGCCGTAACTAGGGATCTAGGTCTAGTCGAACTGACTGGCCGCCCTCTCCATTTCTGCCATCTCTCCACCCGGGGAGCCCTGAAGGCCGTACGAACTGCTAAGGCCAAAGGCTTACCTATCACCTGCGAAACCGCCCCCCATTACCTTTTTCTCACCCACGAAGATGTGGGCGATTACAACCCCGATACCAAGATAAATCCCCCCCTGCGCACACCAGAAGACCGAGCCGCACTACGTGAAGCCCTAGCCGACGGCACCCTGGACGTTATCGCTACTGACCACGCACCTCACAACATTCTGGAAAAAGAAGTGGAATTTATCAACGCAGCCTTCGGCGTAATCGGCCTAGAAACTGCCCTACCCCTGGCTCTGGAACTGGTTCAAAATGGCCTCATCACCCCAATCCGACTAGCGGAACTTATGTCCCTAACTCCAGCCCGCATTCTAAATCTGCCTGGCGGCTGCCTTTCCCCTGGCCAACCCGCCGATGTAACCATTCTAGATCCAAATCTTGAATTTATCCTACGTCCAGAAGATTCCCGCTCCCTTTCCAACAACTCACCTTTCTGGCTCCGCCCTCTTCGAGGGCGGGCCGTCAAAACTATTGTCGGCGGCCGAATTGTCTACAGTCTACCATCATCGGCAATTTAAACTTGACTTAATCCGGCGGTTTCACTAAATTGATTAATATGAGGCTTCTTTTAATTGATAATTACGATTCCTTTACCTATAATCTCTGGCACCTACTGAAAGAATTATGCAGCCCTAACGATCGCTTACAAGTTATCAAAAACGATGAAGTCGACTTGAAGGTCTGCAGTAACTTTAACAAAATTATTCTGTCACCCGGCCCCGGCATCCCCGCTGAAGCTGGAATACTCCTACCTCTGATCGAACGTTACGCCCCCACCCGACCCATTTTAGGAATCTGTCTAGGGCACCAGGCCATCGGCCAGATCTTTGGGGCCACTCTCCTAAACCTGGATCAGGTATTTCACGGACTGGCTTCTAACATTACAATTATAAAAAAATCTTATATCTTTAACGATCTGCCAGATCAGATCCAAGGAGGGCGCTACCATTCTTGGACCGTGAACCGATCCGGATTCCCCACCGACCTGGAAATAACGGCCGTGGACGCCGAAAACCAAATTATGGCTCTCTCCCATAAAAAATATGATGTGCACGGATTACAATTTCATCCTGAATCTATCCTGACGCCGGATGGAAAAAAAATCCTGGCCAACTTCCTAAGCCACTAACACTATGCTATTTATCAACCCTAGGCACGATATCCGCCTAAAGATGAATGAAAGCGGAGCTAAAGGCTGGCCGTTTCTTTTCGCCGTTAACTTTGAACTAAACGAGGGATATTTCGTAATCGACCCGGCTCGGAATACTTCGCTTTTATATTCAATGCCCCAGTCCAATAATAAACCCTCCCCTTCCCTACCCCCCACCGAGAATAAAAAGGAACTCAAAATTTTTCCCTTGAGTCTTGAAGCCTATAAAGCCAAATTCGAAATAATTTCCCGAGGCTTATACCAAGGAAATTCCTATCTCGCCAATTTGACGGTGCGAACGCCGATTGAATGCGCCCTATCATTAGAGGAAATATTTTTACTCAGCAATTCGCCTTATCAGTTGCTGGTTCCAGGCCGCTTCGTCTGCTTTTCGCCAGAACGTTTCGTCCATATAACCAACGGACGAATCTCCACTAACCCCATGAAAGGTACCATTAATGCGGCAACACCAGAAACAGAGCGAGTTATTCTAGAAAACTTTAAAGAAACGGCAGAACATAACACCATAGTAGATCTGCTCCGTAACGACCTCAGCCTATGGGCGGAACAGGTTCACGTCGAACGCTTCCGGTATATCGACCGCATCCGCAGTCGGGAGAGAGAAATTCTGCAGGTCAGCTCGGAAATCGTCGGTACTCTGCCAGCAAATTATCCAACCTATTTAGGAGATTTAATCTTCAGCATGTTACCGGCCGGTTCCTGCACCGGGGCACCAAAATTATCCACCGTTCGTCTTATTCAAGAGGCCGAAGGCGAGGCGCGCGGATACTACACCGGAGTTTTCGGCTTTTTCGACGGCTGCGACCTGGACAGCGCGGTAATGATTCGTTTTATTGAAGAAGAAGATGGCCGAAAATTTTTTCGCAGCGGAGGAGGAATAACCGCCTATAGCAATTGGAAAGATGAGTACCAGGAAGTCTTGGAAAAGATATATCTACCCTTTATATAATCTTATCATTACAATAATTCGCCAGGACGGAATTTCATTATGAACTACCCAACCTTTTCAGAAGTTATTCGGGTCAAAGACGGTATTTTTGACAACCTGGCTCTCCATGCCGCCCGAATGGATCGAACTTGCCGTAATTTTTTCGGCCACCCCCTGGTCCTGGATCTTAACCCGGAAACCCTACCGGAATCTTTACGTCGGGGTCTAGTCAAGGCTAGACTAGTCTACTCTGACCATCTAGAAACGCTTGAATTTACCCCTTACACCTATCGGCGAATTCAGACTCTAACTCTGGTCACTGACAATACTCTGGACTACCGCTACAAATCTACCGATAGAACGGTCTTCGCCAAACTTTTAGCTCGGACCGGAGCCGAAGAAATCCTAATCGTCAAAAACGGTTTACTTACCGATACCTCATTTTCTAACATAGTCTTTCAGTCTAAAAGCGGCTTTTACACCCCCGACAGCTATCTATTGGCGGGTACCCGGCGAGAATACTTACTTAATCAAGGTTTAATCCATGAACGGAAAATCCGCCCGGTCGACCTCGGCTGCTATAGTCGGGTCATTCTAATCAATGCTATGATGGATCTGGAAGACGGAGTGAGTCTAGCTTTGAACCAAATTCGTAGATCATCGGTTTAATTTCACTCCAAGCTCCTCGATAATTTCAAAACATAGAACAGACGCCAGCCGGACCCCATTTGAAAAACCCGTTTACAGTCTTTAAAAAACTGACTAACCGGACTTCTTTCTTATAGTCGATATCGAACATGAAAGTGTGATATTTGGTATAATCAGTAAATTGATACGTATTGAAGGAAATTAAATATTCCACCCATCCTTTAAATCGTTTTAAATATTTAATTGACCACTAAAAATATATTCATCACTTGATTTTTAATTAATTAAGCATATTAACTATAGTATAATCTCGACTACACAACCCGAGATTTGCTTTAAACCCCGATCGAAATACTCTCTTCTTCAAGTAATATATAAGGACACCATCACTACAATCAGGCCGAAATGTTTTATTTAAGGGAGAGTTACTGGGGCAAATTAATTTTTGAAATGCTTACTCGTAATTGGCTGAAAAAAATATTATGATATCTCTTATGATAAAAGCTTCAAAAGTGGATACGTAATCTCTATGTTTAATATTTTTGCTAAGAAATAACCTTTTTAATGGGTCGCACCTTACGCGTTATCCGATTTAACTTATTTCTATTAACGCATTTAAATTGAAGGGGTAAAGAAAAATTTTAAAGCTTCCATTCTATTACATTACATAAGTAGAAAGCACTTTAGAAAGGAGTTTTCTTTAATACCACCATCCAAAAAAAATATTATTTTTCCAATTGATCCTAAGTTGTAAATAAAAGTGATACTTCGCTCTTGAAAGATAGTGCTGTCTATAGGCCTTCCTTTACGCCGTAGCTACAAAAAATAAATAAGAGAAATTACCAAGCCGATTAATTTCTGCAGAAACCCCAAAAAGAATAATAAAGTAAAAAAGCCACGAATCACCTTAAAAACTATTGCCTTAACCTTGTTCCGTAAAATTAAACGTAAAAAATCAGCGGTTAGTTTAGAAATTTATCAAGAATAATTCAAGTTTTTTAGCATATTTTGACTCAATAGTAAAAAGACAAAATAAAATTTACAATTTACATGAGTAGAAAATACTCTACATAGCCAAAAATGAAAAGCACAAAAAATATAAATTTAGTTCAAAATTTTTAATAGCGATGACTAAAACTCACGGTGTTATTGTAGCTACTAAAAATTTTGACTAAAATCTCTACGTTGATAACACACTTAATGATATCTTTTAATAAATAGTTAAGCTTTTAAACTATAACTCAAATTTAGAGACTTATGATTAAGATTATCAAGATCACAAAATAATTGAAGGGGTCCAAGTATTAACATCAGATAATCAAGATTAAAAAATCAGTAAATCTAAAAAACACACGGTAAGCGCAACAAACGACATAATGTAATAGAATCAGCACTACTCAGCTTGTAAACCTTCACCTACAAATAAAATACGTCCCGTGAACGGTTAACAGTAAAGACCTTGTTAATATATTTTCCCAGAATTTCCCCATAAAACCAAATGGCCACCCTCTAGACAGCCCCTCGGCCCTAGTCATATTCAAGACCGAAGCCATAAACCAACACGACGTTATTGCAACGCGTCAAAAAAACTCAGGAACATAACAAAGGAATGAATCGGTTCGACGAAAAAATAATAACCACTGTCACCAAAGTAGTCCGTAGTCTAAAAAGTTATCCCCCTGAGGGCGGCCCCCGACGCCACAGGAAGTATAAACAAAAACGAGTGATTTTCATCCACTTTTAGGCCTATCGCCTTAAGCTAAATTTGCAGGCGCCTAACCGCTACAACATATCCCAGAAATAAAATACTAGAATTTTCATTATCCATAAAACAGCTGAAAGAGTTACCTAACACTATCCCGGCATCCCTACGCCACCGCTTGATTATAGTCCCCGGTGTGTTCAATAACGGTTACTCCATTTCTCCGCAACTGATCTTTTTCCACTGTTTAACCTCGGCCGACATATACACAACTACTCTAAGACCCAGTTGAGCACTCATTATACCTGTACTAAACCCCAGGTTACCATAGAGCTAACGACAAGGCTATATTAGAAAAAATATGGTAATGTAAATAAAACTTTTTCTTCTGCATCTATTTCTTAAAGTTAAAAGCGACGGTAACCATGAAGTCCTTGATCTCGTCCCCCAGGTTTTTTTTAAGAAAATTTGAAACCTTCAAATTTTTGATTTAAGATGTCTGATAACTGATCCTATTATACCACATTGTTTATTACGTTTTTTATTTTTTATTTTTCAAACTTACTAATTTTTTAACCTTTATTCTCTGGTATTAGTATCTAGACCCCTTCAACTATTTTATGACCTTAATAATTTCGGTCATAAATCCCTAAATCCAGTTTATAGTTTAAAATTCTGACTATTTATTAGATTATATCGTTAAGCGTGTTGCATTCGTAGAAGTTTTGGTTAAAAGTTTGGTAACTACAATCACGCTGTGAATCTTAATTATCGCTATTAAAACTTTCTAACTAAACCTATATTTCTTGTGTTTTTTATTTTTAGCTATGCAGAGTATTTTGATTCTTGTAAACTGTTAATTTTATTTTTATCTTTTTACTGTTGATTCAAAATATACCCGAAAAACTTATATTTTTAGCCGGGCATCCCTAGTCATAATAACACTCTTAAAGCTTTTGCTCTAAGAGATTCCACAGTATTTCCCCAGCTACTTACGGGTAAGCATCCCGAGGATTAATTAACACCAATAAATCCTCCTTAAACAAAACGCTTTACCCTAATTGTAGTGATGGTATCCTCATACACCCCTCGAAGAAGAAAGCATTCCGAACGGAGTTTAAGGTGAAACCCAGACTGTACGATCAAAGTCATACTATAATTAATATGTTTTTAAGAATCGACTAATTAATTTATATTTAACTTCCATAACATTCCCTCACCGATTTTCTACTCTTCGCAATATTTAGGGATCCGAAAGCCTTTTTTTAGGAGAGCAGGCCGCTTTTAAAATTTTAATCTCGGCCAAAGTAAGCGACCGAATAGCCTCGCGCCTCAGATTGCCTAGAGTCAGGCCGGCATAGCTGATACGCTTTAGCTTCAAAACCGGATGTCCTATAGCTGAGCACATGCGCTTGACTTGGTGATAGCGGCCTTCGATCAGAGTTAAAGCTAACCAAACTCGATCCTGGGCGGTTTTAATAAGTTCGGCCCCGGCCGGGGCGGCTACCCGATCACCCAGGAATAAACGGCCGGAACGCAATTTTTCTAAATCCGCCTCATCGGGCTGACCTTTAACTTTAACTCGATAAGTTTTGGGAACTTGAGAGGAGGGATGCATCAGGCGTTTAGCCAGAGGGCCGTCATTAGTCAAAATTAACAAACCTTCCACATCCATGTCCAGCCGTCCTACCGGGAAAACCCGCACTGCCAAACGATCAAAAAATGATTTAATGGTCGGACGACCCTGAGGATCAGCCAAGGTAGTGAGAAAGCCGGCCGGTTTATGAAACATAAAATAATATAATTTCTGGGGCGGGGCCAGAGGACAACCATCTACCGTTATTTCGGCCAGCTTAGGATCGATTTTAAGACCAGGCTGAGTCACTAGACAGCCATTCACCGCTACTCGACCCTGACTGATAAGTCGCTCGGCCCCGCGGCGAGAGCTCAAACCAGCCCCGCTGATTATTTTTTGTAATCGTTCGCTGCCCTCTAAACCGAAGTTCGGTAACTTATCTTTTTCAAACATACCGAGCCATTAATAAAAAAGGGTTGAATTGTTGTCCGTCTCCGAATCGAGCTCATTTTCTAGTTTATCGACGCCGTCTTCGTCAGTCTCGCCCACCGGAGCTACATCTACCACAAATTCGCCATTATCAACATTATTAATAAGTTTAACTCCACTAGTATTGCGGTGAACAACAGAAACTCCACTAACTTTAAACATAATTAACCGTCCGGTATTAGTAATGAGCATTAGGCGATCTTCAGCGGTAACCTTCAGAACACCCACTACCTGGCCATTCCTGGGAGTGGTTTTAATGGTTATTGTGCCGACCCCACCCCTAGATTGAAGATTGTATTCCGAAGCGGGGGTACGCTTGCCAAAACCCTTTTCCGTAACCGTTATTAAGACTTCGCTACGATCCATAGAGATAACGTCCATACCTACCAAGCGATCTCCGGCTGCTAAAGTAATGCCTCTGACGCCAGCAGCCGTGCGACCCATGGCCCGGACATCGGTTTCTTTAAAGCAAATTGCTTTGCCACCTCGTGTTGAGAGCAAAAGAGCACTCTGCCCGTCGGTCAGGGCGGCTGAGACCAGTTCATCATCCTCACCCACGGTCATGGCAATGATACCTAGCCGGCGAGGGTTTTGGAAAGCCGTTAATTCCACTCTCTTGACAATACCTCTTCTAGTAGCCATAACCACATAACGCTCCGGCTCAGTCAAATCCTTTAATTGTAAAACGGTAGCCACTTTTTCGTTCTCAGCCAGGAGAATGAGATTAACCATAGCTTTGCCCTTGTTAGTACGTCCAGCCTGGGGTACCTCGTGGACTTTGAGCCAGTACAGCCGACCCCGACTGGTTAGAAACAGAAGATAGTTGTGAGTAGAGGCAATATAAAGATTCTTGATAAAATCATCTTCCCTGGTTTTAGCGGCGGTAACACCTTTACCGCCGCGCTTCTGCGAACGGTACAAAGTTAAAGAATTACGCTTGATGTAACCACTATGACTGATAGTTACCACCATTTCCTCATCAACGATAAAGTCCTCAGGGTTGTAGTCACCGGGCCTCGTCGCGGTAATCTGGGTTCGCCGCTCGTCACTATAATCATCTTTCAGAGCCAGAGTTTCGTCTCTAATGACACCCAAAAGAAGTTTTTCTGATTCTAAAATAGCTTTATAAAGAGTAATGTCTTTAAGCAGACTGTTAAATTCGTCTTCCAGATTTTGCTGTTCTAATTGAGTCAATTTCTGTAGCCGCAAATCTAGAATTGCCTGAGCCTGGATCTCCGTAAATTCAAAACGACCGATTAGGGTTTGCCTGGCTTCGCCTGGATTACGACTTTGACGGATGAGGACGATAACCTCGTCTAGATGATCCAGAGCTTTGCTCAAACCCTCCAGAATATGGGCCCGGGCTTCCGCCTTGTCCAATTCATAACGAGTACGCCGCTGGACTACTTCTTTACGGTGGCTCAAAAACTCGCTTAGGGCATCTTTAAGGGTTAATAGTCGGGGCGCTTGCCCCACTACCGCTAGCAAATTAAAGCCGAAACTTATCTCCAGCTGGGTCTGGCGGTAAAGCTGGTTTAGAATGGTATCAGCCGAATCACGATGGGTGGACTTGAGATCGAGAACCACCCGCATACCTTCACGGTCGCTTTCATCACGCAGTTCCGCAATACCTTCTAATTTTTTGTCGCGGATCAGGGTGTCGATATCCTCCACCAGTCTAGACTTGTTAACCTGATAAGGAATTTCAGTAACGACCAAAGATTTTTTGGTATCACGCGGGCCGGTTTCCACTATGGCTTTCGCCCGAATGCGGATGATACCGCGCCCGGTGTGATAGGCCTCGCGTAAACCTTCGCGTCCCAAAATAAAACCGCCAGTGGGAAAATCGGGGCCGGGAATATAATTCATCAACTCATCGATACCTATGTCCGGATTGTCGATCAAGGCTACTAGACCACCGGCCACTTCGCCTAGATTATGGGGTGGGATGTTAGTGGCCATACCTACAGCGATACCGGCAGAGCCATTAATAAGTAACCCTGGCACTCGAGTCGGAAAAACCAAAGGTTCAACTAGAGAACCATCGTAATTAGGGCCAAAAGCCACTGTATTCTTATCGATGTCAGCCAAGAATTCATGAGCCAACCTGGACATACGCACTTCGGTGTAACGCATAGCCGCTGCCGAATCGCCGTCAATGGAGCCGAAGTTACCCTGCCCATCGGCCAAGGGATAACGCATAGCAAAATCCTGAGCTAAGCGAACCAACGCATCATAAACCGACTGATCACCGTGAGGGTGATACTTACCAATGACGTCACCAACCACGCGAGCCGCTTTTTTATAAGGTTTATTATAATCGTTACCCAATTCGCTCATGGCAAAAAGGATACGCCGGTGAACTGGTTTCAAACCGTCCCGAACGTCTGGTAAAGCGCGGCCGATGATTACACTCATAGCATAATCAAGGTAAGAAACTTTTATTTCATCTTCTATATTGACGGGTTCAACTCGCTGTGACTCTGATATAAGATCCATCTGGCTCTTTTTATCTCCCTCCCCCAATATATAAAGTTAAATTATAATTATACCTTAGAATAACCTAAAATTGGAAAATTTTTGAATCCAACCGTTGAAAAGTGAAAAAGGCCCCTGTTGCAAACTATTAGCCTAACTTAGTATAACGATGTCGGCCTGAATGAGAACCCGATTTTTGAAAAACGAATTATTTTAGCAGCTATACCGATGTTGAAAATACGACTTTTAGCGGTCTAAAAGTTCTCAGCGTGAATTTCCATATACTTCATAGTATCTTCCAGATTACTATGGTAAGCGCCAAGGGTAACCCAAATTTACTCTTTATGTTCTAAAGCGACTTAATTAGCCTCAAAAGCTCCTTGAGCGTGACTCTAGGTATACAGATGAGCCCCGGGGCCGTAGAGCTAGTCATCGTTAACGCAGTTTTGCAGCTCAATGAAACTTTCACGATTAAAACCCGCAAGGTTATTTATTAGGGGATCGTTAAAGCGCAATTCAAAACTGGGACTAACGAAATTAAGGCCGACGCTAGTGCTTATACCGACGGTTTGGCCTAACTCGACGTTAGATGATACACAAGTCGCACTTGATAACTAAATCGCGCCCGTAGAATTAGAAATTGAAGGAACTATAGCCAATAAGTACGGCTTGGCAGGATCCCTCAGTTACGGCCACTATTACCGATCCATCGAGGTTCTAATCGCAATCTATTATGTCGGTTAATACCCCGTCCTCTTTAACATAAATACAGATAGAGGGGTAGCCTTCACAATAAACGATAACGTTACCGATTTCCAAGCTAACTCAAAACTGACTGCTCAAGTTATTGTTAATAGCCCAGACTACGACGGAGATCGGTCTCAAAGCGCTATTTAAGATGCTAATCAAAAAAGGTAGCCCTTATTCGAATTATTTAGGACCTGAATTAGGATGGCACTACTGTAAAAACCTCATTGCTAAAGTAGAGGCGAAAAGCGTATCGGTGGAATCGCCACCAACCACCATGTTTTTCAGGGCAGTTCCACCAGAAAAACTAAAGCGAGCCCAAACCTGACTACCGTAATTGACTTAATACAGTAGTTGCTGCAGAGTCTAACTGCTCTGAATCAACTAGGCCTTTACAACGTAATAATCCCCGGCCAGAAGAGAATCAAAACTAATCTTAGAACCCCAGTTATAGCCAAAAACGAAAATATAACTGTCCTGCTAACCGGGTACGAAGGTGTTAAAACTGAGAGGATGCCGCCATCGCGACAAGCGGGCCTAACAGTCAGAGTAACACCAACAATGACAGTACTCCAAATATCGTTGCGAATAATCACCGGCGATCTTAAATCTAATAACGGTAGTAGCACAGAGGTCATCGATATTAACGAAATAATAATCTTCGACCTTTTCGACTAATAAGGCCGTAATACAGTTTTAGGCCGAGCCCCTGGTAGATAAAATTGATGGAGTCATTAAGAAGTTTAACTCTATTGAATTCAGTAATTGAAACGATACGATTGATTTCAATGACTATAACCTGATGTTCAGAGTTGATGATATCGCATCGGGTAACGATATAAATATCGTTGGCGACCTATTCAACCAATTCCTTCACGTATATAAGCCTTTAGTTAATGACGGCCATAGCGCATCTTCGATAATTTAAATGAAGCTAAAGCCATCGATCGTGTTATGGGGTCCTTTCTGCAAGATAAAAATATCAGTATAAAAAAATACGCACGATTAAGACCGAAAAATCGTTTTCAGTGGAGTTAATGTAGAAATTAGAGGAAAGATATTTAATATTCAGAATCGGGTAATTATAAGCTTAACCTAGCATCCAATTGATAGTTAAGAACATCATATTATAGGTAATCATTGAACTAATAGTTATTACCTCTCTTTTAAAACGATTTTCAAAACCTTAAAGGAGTTTTCCAATTACTTCTAAAATTATTATCGGCTATTTTAAAAATAACTTTAATCATTCATAAAAACTTTTAACCTTTTTCTACCTCCATTCAAGGTTTGGCTAAACCCGATCGAAGCTATAAGCCCAGGCTGAGCTTAGCGTGAAGTCTGGTAAAAATCGTAAAAATATCGAAATCCTGACCAATAGGTAATAACTAGAGCCACATAAATTATAACCGTGCCCACCCCGGCAGTATCGGCCCAGAAGAGCGGATAGTGCCATAGTAAACAGAACAAAGCAATATTCTGGGCCAGAGTTTTTCGTTTACCTGATTCCGAAGCGCTAATAACCAGGCCGCGCTCGGCAGCAATAGCCCTAAGGCCGGTAATGGCTATTTCCCGGGCCAAGATTAAAAAAACCACCCAGGCTAGAACCCGCCCTAAGGGAATAAGCATAATGAGAGCCGCAGAAACAAGCAGTTTATCGGCCAGAGGATCAAGGAAAACCCCCAGAAAGCTAACCAAATTAAATTTTCTGGCCAGGTAGCCGTCCAGAAGATCAGTTAAGGCAGCTGCCAGGTAAATTAGAGCGGTCCCCACTGACACCCCGAAACTCCCGTCAGGTTTAAGGGTCATCCATATAACGATCAAGAATGCGGCCACTAACCGACTTAAAGTAACGATATTAGGCATTTGCGGATGACTGATAGTTTGGGTTAAATTCATAAAAGCCCCTTAAATCTGATTCCGGTAGCGTTCATAGTTGCGGTTGACAATGACAACGTACTTTGAAGTTCCTTAAAATTTGGTTCCCACTAGAAACATTTAACCCATTCGGGGCCGCAGTTATAAGCGGCAATGGTCTGGGTCAAATCAGCGTCAAAGGTATCGAATATCTGGCGAATATAGCAACTGCCAACCATGGCGTTGCCTTAAGACTCGAAGAGATCGCAAGCAGCCAATATCACAGGCCATTTTGAGCATCAGCTACATCAGAATCTAAGTACCGCGACCTAATGGAGACGACCCGGAAAGAGCGTCGAAAGCTAATTCCAAATTTATAATCGCCGCGATCAATGTAAAATCTAAATTATAAATCGCGACGACCCTAATCCAAGCTCCACCCTGATATATATAATATGAAATAATCTTAAGATCGCCAGCCAAGGTAACAATCTCCAGCGAAGCAGTAACGATGAATTTGACCTTAGAAATTATCTTAACCCACTCAACAGATGCTTCCCAATAAGGACGCTCCAAGAATGTTTCTATCGTATACCAGTAAGAGGCGATTATCTTCTCTTCCAGCCGCGTTAAGCCAATAGGATGAGCAACTGGGATTTATTAGCCAGAAAGTAAGGCGTTTTAATGCGCTCTCCTCCACCACCTAGTAAGGCTTTTAAAAGGAAGATAAGGCCGGCGGCGGCCGGAGCGGTTATTTTTTTCGCCTTATCACTTTTAATAACTAAAGTCTTACACTCTTCCTCTGGACATCCACCTAAATTTCCAGAAATAAAAACGGCTCCGGGCCAGAACCGAAGAAATAACGAGCGGCGATTTTTCCTATAGAATAAAGAGCGGGTCACTATAAATAATTAAATCGATTAAAATTAACGGGGACACACCCGCTAAACAACCATTCTAGAGGCTGTTAAGCACACGACCTCATCTGAACCTCCATCTTTAATTTGCGACCGACTAGAACTTTATACCGGTCTCTATATTAAAAAAGTAGAAAGTTTCTCTGCCCCGAGTCAGGCTGAAAGTTAACTTTTTTGAAAAATAGAATCCGGGCAGGACATTACGCACTAAATCTTGCTCCCACGCGACTGCAACTAAGTCGCCCCGGTCAACCTTCCAGACTAGCTAGAAAATAAAAACATCAAGAATGCATATAAATAAATCTAAACACCAAACTATAAACTAGGACTAAAACCGTTTGAAATTTTTTCTAAGCCCTGCCCAACGGGGTTCAGGCTAGCCAAAAGTTCCGCCGCTGTGCGACCTAGAATCGAATGACACCAGCCGGGATAGACCTCAGCCAAAGGAGTCAGAGTAAAGAGACGCTGATGCAGGCGCGGATGGGGTAGGATAAGATACGGAGATTCATCCAGCACTAATGTACCGAAAGCCAAAAAATCAAGGTCAATAAGTCGGGGGGTATTAGGCCTTTTAGATGGGCAGCGGCCAAGAGCTATTTCCAGACTCAGAAGACAGCCCATAAGTTCCTGCGGAGTCAAAGCACTTTCAAAGAAAACCACTGCATTATGGTACCAATTCTGGATCTTCGGTCCTCCTTGGGGTTCGGTCAGATACAAAGACGAACAGGCAAGAAATTTCAGCCCCGGCGTCTTGGCAAGACGGGCCACTGCCGTCCTAATCATTTTTTCAGGCTCTTCAAGGTTAGCCCCCAGACCGATGATAGCGGCTCCAGCCAGATCGGCGGTTTCAAACATTTCAGAATTTCAACTTAGCCAAGCGACTGGCGGCTTCCCTGAGTCGAGGAACTTCCTGAACTAAGGCGAAGCGAACGTAGCCCTCGCCAGAGGGGCCAAAACCGTTGCCAGGAATAACTACAATACCGGCCTCATGCATGAGTCTAGAAGCAAAATCAACGCTTTTAAGGCCTGCTGGCAGCCTCACCCAAACGTAAAAGGTAGCCTCGGAGGGGAAAATTTCGAGCCCGGCCGCTTCCAGTCCTTTAGCCAGAACTTCCCGACGTTCCCGATAGAGACGACCCATGGCCCAAACCGGCGCCTGATTACCTTCCAAAGCAGCTATGCCAGCCATCTGAACGGCCTGAAAGACTCCTGAATCAATGTTGCTCTTAATTAACCCCAAACCCTGGATTAAAGTTTCATTACCGGCAGCCCACCCCAGCCGCCAGCCAGTCATATTGTAAGTCTTAGAAAGAGAATGAAATTCAACGGCCACCTCCAAAGCGCCTGGCACTTCCAGAAGGCTTGGATGCGGCTTGTCGCTCCAGCTTATTTCCGAATAAGCGGCATCGGAGGCTACTATGATTTGCCACTTTTTAGCCCACTCGACCAATTCGCCGTAAAAGTTTAGATCAGCCGAAGCCCCGGTAGGATTATTAGGATAATTAACCCAGATTATTTTTGCCCGGGCCATAATATCTTCACTCACCGCCTTGAAATCAGGCCGGAAGCCATTTTTAGCCAAAAGGGGCAGAAAATACGGCCGACCGCCGGCAAACAAAGTGCCACTGTTATAAACTGGATAACCCGGTTCGGGCACCAGAACTACGTCCCCAGGATTAACGAAGGCTAGCGGGAAATTAGCAATACCTTCTTTAGAGCCGATAAGGGAACAGACCTGCCGGGCCCCATTTAGGGCGACACCATGCCGCCGCTGATACCAGCGAACCACCGTGTCCAAAAAAGCATTCATACCCGAATAAGTCGGATATTTGTGATTGACCTGATCTCCCGCTGCAGTCTCCAAAGCGGCGATAATATGAGCCGGAGTAGGTCGGTCAGGATCCCCCACGCCTAGATCAATGATGTCCATCCCTTTGGCTCTAACTTCATCCCGCACCCAATCTAATTCTTTAAATAAGTATGGCGGTAGAGCCCGGAGGCGTTCGGTAAATTCAAAGGTCATTCTTAAACTCCTTTTAAATACCCTTATATAGTAACATATAATTAAACTTTGATCTAGTAATTGAATAGATGCCAGAATAGGGCCAACTGGTTGGCCACCAAAAAAATAGTTTCGCCCGGTACCTAACCGTAGGTCTCCGAATTACGCAGAACTGCGTTGGTCAGCAACACCCAGTGATTAGACTGGCTGGAGACAACCCGGTTTAGATAGTAACTTTAGTTCGAACTAAGCAAGCCTAGAATTTTGTAATCCTCAGGGTTAAAACCTAACGAAACTTCAAGCATTAACCCCTGGTTGTTATAGAGGAAGTGCAAGCTGCTAATAAAGTTACCGAGGCTAAAGACGACGACCTAACCGCCGCTGGTCCCGAAGTGGAGCCTAGCCGATTCAACCATATAAGAATAATAACTGATAATTAAATTAACCTCGACCGGGAAAGGATTCTCAACCAGATTTATCTAGCCAACATTGAGAAGTTTAAAGATATTCCTTACCAAAATACAGCTTACCGCCGATAAAATTAATCCCAGTCTCTTTAAGAACACTCTGGTCGGCTTCAATAACCTTTCATATACCAAATTAAACTACCAGATTTCATTGTTGGGATAATTCAAAAAACTATTAACCCCATAAGTGTAGTCCGAAAATCCCACAGCGACCCCGAAAGCAAAGAAAAAACGGGGCATAGCCCGGTCGATCGAACCAGTAAAGACGCCCATATAAATCAAACTACGCTCATTCAACCTTTTCCCAATTCAGCCTAAACCAACCCCACTCCAATTCAAGGAATAGTTGTTAGTCAAATTAAGAGCAGAGAAGCTAGCTTACTTAGAGGTATCGGCTAAATTATCCAGGACATTAAAAAAAGGTAACCACTATAGTGGCCCCTCTCCAGTAAAGTTTCTAAGTTACCAATAACAAGATCCGCATTTTTAAAGAAATGGGCAACATATTGATAATGGATCCAAAAGCCATAAAAGTCATCCGCGACTAAAGCCAACTTAACTATCAGCTAACAAACCATACTGTCGCCAATAGCCATAAGGATCAGAACCCAACTCTCACTAGGAAATAAAGAATGAAATTAACCCAATTAGGCGGCTAGGAACTGAAAAGGTTGGGGTTAACTTCCCATAGATAGCTAACGACGGCCGAAAAAATAATTGATTTAAAAAAATTGCGGTACCTTATAATAATTAAACTAACAAAGTAGATGATTTTAAATAGTTTTCAGACGTTCTTTAGCCACCGAGGCAGCATAACTTTTAGGGAAATTCTTCAAAATTTTCTGATATAAAAGCTTGGCGCTGCTATAGTCATTAATGGATTGGAAAGAAATACCCTGCTTCAAAAGGGAGATAGGCACTTGGCTACTTTTGGGAAAGTTCTGCATAACCTTCTGGTATTCCAGAATGGCTTCCTCGTATTTCTTCAGGCCGTAAAGCGATTCTCCGATGTAGAACTGAGCAGCTGCAGCATTAGTCCCCTTGGGGTTAACTTCCAAATAAGATCTAAACTGATCGGTAGCTTCCCGATAATCCTGTTGGTCAAAAAGCTCTTTACCAGCCTCGTAAGAACCGCCTTCAACCGTCTCCGAAGGGGGGGGAGTAACCTGTTCAAC
>LQAB01009919.1_pt1 | contig 17057 bp, 10 predicted proteins | sample 654521 | NCBI WGS metagenome assembly LQAB01 (sample SAMN00762031, study PRJNA78659) | termite gut metagenome | isolation source: bacterial endosymbionts found in Trichonympha flagellates filtered from... | host: Zootermopsis nevadensis | place: USA: Mt. Pinos, Los Padres National Forest, CA ... | reverse complement strand
TTTTTTTAGTTTTTTGGCGGCGGATGGGGTTGAGGAGATTAAGCCCATTCGCATTAACGATAGCTTACTAATCTATTACTATATTAGTTCTGGGAAAGAGCCGGCACTACCTTGGCTTGGTCCTTTTTTCGCGGGGTTCGATTTTTTTATTTATTAAAGCAACCTAGTTCATTTAAAAATTGTGTGTTCCTAATGAAATGAGTCAGACAGAATTGGGTTTGGGACAGGTAGTTTTTTAAATACTTGTGATAGGTATTGACTATTTTTCTACGGCTGATAGGGTATCCTAGTACTCTGGCTATAAAGAACTGCAAAGACGAGTACCTAAAATAGGGGAGTTGCTTTTTTTAAAAAAGCTAGGCAGGTGGTTAAAGATTGGTCTATTGACCTAGTACTAATAACCTCAGACGGCATTTAACTATGATAAATTTTCTCATAACGTTTATAATAATAGGCAGCTTCACGATAGTTGATAAGCTGCCGGGAATTAATAACTAATTTAATTTGTTGTCATAAAATATATTTAGTTGGGTCAGAATTTAACTTTCTATTGTAATCGTAGATTTTTGGCTTTAGGCTAAAGGTTCTGACTTCTTCAAGTTCTTTAAGAATAAAAGGCGTATGAAAATAGAGCTCATGCCCTGGCTACACTTATAAATTTACATTTTTACCGCGTTTCTTTTGTTGATGGGGATTGGTAATATCAGACGATGGGAACTTTGATGAATTGCTGGAATTTTTTCGGGCTTTAGCTAGTTTAGTTTTTAGTTCGACAAATTTGCATTCTCGTTGCGTAAAACTTTAAGCGTATATTTCAGTTTATCCATATGCTGAGGAGCTTAAAAGACTGTATCTTGCAGCTGCTTAAGTTAATTATTGTAATATAAATATTTGTTTAGTTAGATTTATCTAAGGATACGGTTGCGGCTAACCCGGTCCTTGGAGTATAATATTATATGTAAGATGGAACGGATAAAATTCGATCTTTGGGGAAAAATTTATGAGCAAGAACAATCCCCCGGCTTTGGAGGATTTGATAGGGCGGTTGAGCCGGTTACCGGGCTTAGGTCGTAAAACGGCCACTCGATTGGCCCTATTCTTTTTACGTCAGCCCGGTGAAGATGTTCAGGGGCTAGCTCGGGCTCTCTTGGAGGTCAAGAATAAGATTAGATTCTGTTCATTGTGCCATAATTTTACAGATCGGGATCCTTGTTCCCGTTGCAGCGATCCGCACCGTGACCAGGGAGTTATTTGTGTAGTGGAAACTCCGGCCGATCTTCTTGCTATTGATTCCGCTGGGCTTTTTAGTGGTCTTTATCACGTTTTGGGGGGGGTTCTAGCTCCACTGGCCGGGGTTGGGCCGGACGATTTGAAGATTGATGAACTTTTAAAACGGGTGGAGGCTGGCGATGCTGAGAGGCGTCCTCTGATTCGGGAGGTCCTTTTGGCCACCGGCAGTTCTCCTGAGGGCGAAAGCACGGCCGTCTACTTGTCCGCCCGCCTTAGGGAACGGGGGGTCACCGTCACTCGTTTAGCACGAGGTCTGCCTAGCGGAGTCGACCTTGAGTATGTCGATTCCGCTACTTTAAAACAATCTTTTGAATATCGTAGAGAGTTTTAATGAAACAATTTCATGACACTGATCTTTCCGGGGCCAGGATGATTGTTTCGTTTTTGGAAAAAGCCGGGGTGAAAGTTGTCTTTGGTTATCCTGGTGGGCAGATTATGCCCCTTTACGATGCCATCTATGAGGCAGCCTTCACCCATATTATTACTCGCCATGAACAGGCCGCCGCCCATGCCGCTGATGGTTATGCCCGAGCTACTGGTCGGGTGGGAGTGGTTTTGGCTACCTCCGGCCCTGGGGCTACTAATCTGGTTACGGGTCTGGCCACAGCTAATATGGACAGCGTACCTTTGGTGGCTATAACCGGCCAGGTGCCTACCGTAGCTATAGGCAATGATACTTTTCAAGAAGCTGATATCTATGGCATCACTATTCCTGTCACCAAATACAATTATTTGGTGAAAAAAGCTATCGAACTTCCCCAGGTGCTGGCCGAGGCTTTTTATCTGGCCTCAAGTGGCCGGCCGGGGGCTATTTTAATTGATGTACCTAAAGACGTTCAGAACGAGACCCTGATCCCGCCAGAGGTTGGTTCAGTTCGGCTCGATGGCTATAATCCCGATCCAGTGTTGGACGAGGTCCAGATTGCGTCTTTTGCCGCTATCCTTACCCAAAGCCGGCGGCCGGTAGCTTATATCGGCGGTGGGGTCACTATTTCCGGAGCTGAGAACGAACTCTTTCGCTTGGTGACCGAATCAGATATACCTGTAGTCTCCACTCTTATGGCCAAAGGGTCTTTCCCCGAAGAACACGAGTTATCTTTGGGTCTACTTGGCATGCACGGAGCCAAATATGCTAACTTGGCCATTCATGAGTCCGACCTCATTCTGGCTTTGGGGGCTCGTTTTGATGACCGGGTGGTAGGAGACGTCAACCATTTCGCTCCCGGGGCTAAAATTGTGCATGTGGATATCGACGTGGCTGAAATAGGGAAAAGGGTAAGCACTCATCTTGCTGTAGTGGGTGATTTAAAGCGCGTTCTCACCCGGCTTCTAACCTTAGTTACTCCAATACGCCGGCCGGAATGGCTCCGCCAAGTGGTTGCATTAAAGGGGAAATATCCTCTTTTAATCTCAGCGGCGGGGGATTTGGAGGGGATTAAACCCCAGTCGGTCATTCGGGCTATTGACGAGGCCACTTGTGGTGAGGCCATTATCGTCACTGATGTGGGCCAGCACCAGATGTGGGCCGCCCAATTCATCGTTAGCCGGAAGTCTCGACGTTTTTTGTCCTCAGGTGGGTTGGGTACGATGGGTTATGGCCTTCCCGCAGCTTTGGGTGCCCAGGTAGGCTGTCCTGAAAGTCAGGTGGTGCTCATAACTGGCGATGGCGGCTTTCAGATGAATATTCAGGAACTGGCTACCATCCGTGAAAACGATCTCCCGGTCAAGATCGTAATTATTAATAATGGTTGTTTAGGGATGGTCCGCCAGTGGCAGCAATTTTTCTTCAGTCGCCGCTATTCACAGACAATCTGGAAATTCAACCCTAATTTTGCGGCTATAGCTCAGGCTTACGGTATTCCTGGTCACACGGTAGATGACCCGAAGGAAGTGACCGGGGCTATACAGGCTATGTTGGCCGCTCCCGGTCCTCAACTGTTAGATTTTAAAGTGGTTGGGGAAGAGAACGTCCTCCCTATGATTCCATCCGGCGGTGGGCAGACCGACTTTTATGATGCGTAAAGGAGGCTTTGAATGAAAAAGATGATTTCGCTTCTGGTTCACAACCGCCCTGGAGTTTTATCCCATGTGGCTGGCTTGATTACTAGGAGGGGTTACAATGTAGAATCTATCGCTGCCGGTCTTACGGAAAACGCGACTCGCACCCGTATTTCTTTGGTAGTTTCCGGTGATGAGTGGGAATTAAGCCAGGTTACTAAACAGCTTAGTAAACTCATTGATTGTATTGAAGCCAGAGATATTAAGTATTCTGAAGCCGTTATCGGTGAGGTAGCACTGGTTAATTTGGATGTGGAGCCCGAACGACGCCCTGAAATTATGACCTTAGTCAACACTTTTGGTATGCGTATCGCCGATTTAGATAATAATACACTGATTCTGCAGGTAGTTGGTTCAACTCATCTGGTAGATATGATCCTCAATGGTCTGGCCCCTTACCGGATCAAAACTATAGCTCGGACGGGTTTAGTAGTTTTACCTTCGGAAAGATGCGAAAAACAAGAACACTTTTTGTAGAGAGAAACTATGAATTCTAGAATACGTCGGGTTGAAGCAACCCGTCAAACTAAGGAAACTGACATTCGGTTGAGCTTAAATCTAGATAGCGGTGGCCCGGTGGAGGTGGCGACCGGCATCGGTTTTTTCGATCACCTGCTCATTACTTTGGTTACCTACGCCGGCTGGTCTTTGGTTTTGAAAGCTAAAGGCGATCTGGGGGTGGATCAGCATCATACGGTTGAAGATGTGGGTCTAGTTTTAGGTGGAGCTCTGGCTGAAGCTGTGGGTGATTTTAGTGCTCACGCTCGCTTTGGTTTGTCTTTAACGCCTATGGATGAGGCTTTAGCCGAAGTAGCCGTGGATGCCGGCTGTCGTGCTTTTCTGTATTTTGAAGTTACCTGGCCCCAACTGAGCTGCGGCGACTTTGAAGTTTGCTTGATTGAGGAATTTTGGCGGGCCTTCTGTGGGCGGGCGGGTCTGACTCTTCATATTATTGGCCGCCACGGGCGCAATAGTCACCATTTAGCCGAGGCCGTTTTTAAAGGTGTAGGTCGGGCCCTGGCGCTGGCCTTAGTTAAACGGGCCGGAGAACCTCTGTCCACGAAGGGAGTTTTGGGTTGATTCTCTTCCCGGCTATTGATCTTAAGGATGGTCAGTGCGTACGATTATTTAAGGGGCGCTTCACAGAAAAAATAGTCTATAGTCGCGATCCTGCCGCTATGGCTGAGCACTGGGCTGAGGTCGGGGCCGAGTGGTTGCACTTGGTGGATTTAGATGGTTCTTTGGGCAACAACCAGGCTAATCGCAGAGTTTTGGAGGCTATAAGCAAACGGGTAAAGCTGAAATTACAGCTTGGTGGTGGTATTCGTACTCGTGAGGCTGCTGACCGTTGGTTTGACCTGGGGTTGGATCGCTTAATTTTAGGTACCGTGGTCTGTGAAGACCCAGGTCTGGCTGCCGATATCGCTACCCGTTACCCAGGCCGCTTGGCCGTAGCCTTGGACGCCGTCGATGAGGAAGTGCGAGTGCGGGGCTGGCAAGAATCCGGCGGGGTTAACCTTTTTGAAATGGCGGCTCGGTTAGGAGGAATAGGTGCGACTTTGGTTATTTATACCGATGTGGATCGTGATGGTACCCAAGACGGGCCTAATGTAGAAAATACTAGAAAAGTCGCTCAGGTGTCCGGTCTACCTACTCTCTGCTCGGGGGGGGTGTCTGGTCTGGACGATTTGGTGGCGGTTAAAGCTTTAGAACCTTTCGGCGTTACCGGAGTCATTTCTGGCAAAGCTCTTTATGAAGGTGTTTTAGATTTCGCTGAGGGGCAGAGGTTCCTGAAGACCTGACCGTGGATAGCGCTAGATTAATTTTGGAATACGATGCGGTTCTAGATTGGCTGGCGGAGGAAGCTCATTCAGTTAGTGGTCGCCGGGCCGCTTTGGCTTTAACTCCTGATCTCACTCCGGAAGCTGTTTTACAATCTTGGTCTTTTATCACCGAGGGTCGTAAGATTCTGGCTGAGGGTAATAGCCCCGATCTTTCCGATCATTTAGATCTAACTGAAATTATGGCCTCTTTAAAGTTGGAAGGAGTTCTTTTAGGGGTTGAGGAACTTAGGGCCGTGGGTTGTGAGGCTGCTTGTTCCCGACGAAATAGGACTTTTTTTGCCCTTTGGACGAAAATAGCCCCAGATTTGACTACCCTTGCTGCTGGTCTCGGTGCTTTTCCCGATTTGATTGAGGCTATAGAGCAAACCATTGGACCGAACGGTGACATTCTAGATAGTGCTTCTCCGGAACTGGCTCGCTTGCGGCTGGAGGTCATTACCACTCGTCAGGATCTAATCGCCAAGCTGACTAGGCTGATTCATAGTGAAACTTTCAGACCGTTTTTGCAGGATGATTTAATAACCATTCGTTCCAAAAGATTTGTAGTGCCCATTCGGGCCTCGGCCGCTAGCCAACGGTTGGGCCTAGTGCATGACTGGTCTAAAACCGGGGCCACTGCTTTTCTGGAACCACTGGAAATAGTGGAGGACAACAATCGTTTAAACTTTCTTAAGCGTCGGGAAAAGACTGAGATAGAGCGTATCCTGCACTGTCTTTCCGCTAAATGCCAGGTCGCTGCCCCTGAACTTATGGTTTCTGGAGGCCTTTTGACCCGCTTGGATCTTATTCTAGCTCAGGCTCGACTGGCCCATGTTTGGTTAGCTAATCCACCGGAGTATCGATCGGGAGGCGGTTTTTGTCTTAAAGCGGCTCGTCACCCCCTTCTGATGCGTCGTTTAGCTCAAAATGGTGGCTGTATGATCCCTCTAGATTTGACTTTGGAGCCTGGTCAACCTTTGCTTATAATTTCTGGCCTCAATGCTGGGGGTAAGACTGTAGCCATGAAAACCCTGGGTCTAAACCTGCTCCTGGCCCGGGCTGGTCTTCATTTGCCGGTGGCTGCGGACAGTCGTCTGGACTTCCCTGAGTTAATTCTGGTGGTAATGGGTGATGAACAGGATCTTACTTCAGACCTCTCCACTTTTTCCGGTCATATTCGCTCATTGAATAGGGTTTTATCTGAAGCTCGACCGGGTCTTTTAGTTTTGCTTGATGAAATTGGTTCTAGTACCGACCCGGTTGAGGGGGCGGCTCTGGGTCTGGCTGTTTTAGAAACATTGCGCTCTAGTGGCGCTTTGGTTCTAGCCGCTACACATTATCAGTTGATTAAGACTTGGGCTACGCTGACCCCGGGAGTAGTTAGCGTAGCCGTTAACGCCGCTGAAGCTGGTTCATTGCCCTTATATGGGCTGACTTATGGAGTTCCCGGTTTTTCGGGGGGGCTTAAAATAGCCCGTCGTCTGGGGCTACCGGCAGAATTAGTGAGTCTAGCTGAAAGCTATCTTGATGTCGGCCAGAGTCGGACTATGGAACTTTTAGCTAGGTTAGAGGAAGAGCGAGCGGCTTTGGCACAGGCCAGAGAAAATGTGGAAAACGAACGCTTGGTCCTGGCCCGGGCCGAAACTGATTTGCGGCGGCAGGCTATCCAGGAAGCCGAGGATTTTAAGCGTCGCTCTGAAGTCCAAAATCGGCTCATCAACGAGACTTTAGCTGTCGTCCGGCAGGAGTTTGAGAGGTTAAAAGCGGAGATGCGGGCGGCTGATCTGGCTGGGGGTAAGGTAGCTAATCAGGTTCGTTTCAGTGAAGAGAGAGCTAGGTTGGAAAAAAGTCTGCGATTAGCTCGCCCTCAGATTCAGATAACTGAAAATTCCTTGGGTGAAGTGCGCGAAGGTGACCGGGTAAGAGTGGGCGCCCTCGGCCGCGAGGCCTTAGTTCGGGTGGTTAACTCTAGACGTGGGGAGGCTTGGGTGGAGATCGGGGGGCTGAATATTAAGGTTAGTTTGAAAGATCTTTTCCTCCCTCGGGCAGAGCCAGATCTTAAAAAAAATCGTGTGGTGGGTGTTACTGTCACCCCAACTGAAAGTTCCGGTCTAGAATTGAATCTTTTAGGTCAGACTGTTGATGAAGCCCTAACTTTGGTGGCCCGGGAACTTGATCGGGCGGCACTAGCTGGCCGTAAGACTCTCTATATAATCCACGGCTTTGGTACCGGCCGTCTTCGCCAGAGTATTCGCCATTACTTGAAGCGTCACCCTAAAGTTAGGCACTTCGAACGAGCACCCCAAAACATTGGTGGTGACGGGATGACTATAGTTGATGTAGAGTGAGGGGGGGCTGGGTTCAGAGGCCGGTTTCCGCCCTTACAGCTTGAACGTTGAAACCTAGAATTAGTCCTAACGCATCCATTAATTGCTGCTCCTCTGGGTTAAGTCGTTGGTTAAAAATAGGGTTGCGAGCTTCGGCATACCAGTTATTTTGGCTCTGCCGTAAATCTAACTGGAAACCTTCTTGCTTTATGATTTTTAAAAAATTCTGTATTTCCATCAGAAGACGCCTGGGGTTCATTGTGGTAGTTAGAGCTTGGGAAGCGCTATCAAGAAAACCTTGTCCCATCTCACCTAGACAAGTCCGATCTTGGGCTTGGCCAATCAGGCCTTTTCGGCTCAATAGGGTAGATAGTGCTTCAATATCTATGGGCCGGCCGAAGTGGGCCGGCTTCAGAATGCGTTGAAGTTCTAATTCGCCAATAACCCTGAAAATGAAGGCTTCTTCCCACTTCGGGGTAGAGCTGGAGGCGCGGTTCATTAATAAAAGATCCTGGTGTCGGTGAAAAAGATCTTCAGTCTGGCTTTTTAGTTCATTGGAAACTCCGATAGCTAGTTTAGCTAGTAGTTTGACCTGGCAACTGGGTAAAAGGTCTTCCAGAACGAAGCGGGTAGCGCTGGTTTCGGGCGGGAAAAGTTGGAGTAGACGGTTCCAGATATTAAGGGCAGTCGCTGGGGTCAGGTGTTCTCCCAGAATTTTCCGTAAATCCGATTGGTTGAGCCAGGCTGGTGGTTCTGGTTGGTTGTACTCGCCGGTCAGAATCGCTAGGTGGATGCCGCCGGAATAGAGAGCCAGACATAAAAAACTATTTTTCCGGGATAGACGATCATCGGTAAGTTCCACTAATCCAGCCGTAACTTTCAGCCCCTCACCATTGATTAAGATTAGTCCCCGGTTAGTAAATCTGGGAACTGAGAATAAATCTATAATTTGGGGAACGTTGAAAAAATTACTTACTATCCAATGAGCGGCGATGAGGCGATTATTTAAGCTACCGTTTTTCACCCGTAGTCGCCAAATATCTCGTCCGGTTCGAAAATCTGGATTATTGGGAATTATAATATCCAGATATTTGTTTAGTCCGGTTTGAAGATTCTGTTCTGTCAATTTTTGGCTTAGTTCAATGGCCCGTAGGGCGTAACGTAGATTTTGAACTGGTTCTAGATTCGATATTTCATCGAAAAACCAGCCGCAACTGGTGAACATGAATAGACTCATTAACTGGGCTTCCAGAAGCGACAAGGCCTCTGTTCGCTCTTCGCCGCTTAGAGGAGAGCGGGCCTGGGCTACTAAAAACGTGGATTGGGCGTTCGGTTCATAATTAGAGGTAATCACCCGGATATATTCGTCTCTGGTCCGCCAGGGATCTTCAAAATATCGCCCGCCTACGGTTTCGAAGGTGTCGGCTAGTTGGTCACGTAGCCAGTTGAGGCCTTTTCGTAGAGGGCCTCGCCATTTTTGATTCCATCTATTGCCTCCGCCGCCGGTATTACAGCCGCAGTTAGAACGCCAGCGTTCTACTCCATGGCAGCAGCTCCAGGAGCTATTTTCAAAGATTCGGACCTCCTGAACCGGTGGAAAGAGCGACAGATAGTGGCCGTAATTAGTCAATTGAATGGAATCCGGGTTTTTAGATCTGGTTTTCAAAGTTTCAAAGAGCCAGGACAAAGCCATTTCACCGAATTGAAAGTGATGCCCGTAAGATTCTCCATCCGTGGCTAGATTAACCAGACGTGGAATATCGTCCTCTTTTTTATCGCCGAAGGCCTGTTCAATACGTTGAAGAAGGGTGGGACCATCGCGTAGTAAGTTTTCAAAGGCAATGGCTCGTGACACTGGGCCGTCGTAAAAGAAAACATCAAGATAATCTTTGGGACCTTTACCCCAGAAGATGCGGTAGGGTTCTCTAGGATCAATTTTGCCGCCGGAGACATCTTTCCAGGCGCCGGCATCGGAACCGAGAGGTCGAACCGCTTTGGTCTGTTCCTGAGAGAGGACGGTAAACTTTAGACCTTCCTCAGTCATCATTTTCAGGGTTTCCAGATCCACTGCCGTCTCAGCTAGCCATAATCCTTCGGGTCGGCGGCCAAAATGGTGTTCGAAATCGAAGAGGCCCCAGCGAATCTGGGTTAGACGGTCGCGGGTATTGGCTAGAGGCATGATGATATGGTTATAGACCTGAGCCAGGGCCGGGCCGTGGCCATTTTTAGTTTTGGCCGCTTGGTTATCAGCTTTGATAATAGCTTGGTAAGTTTCCGGATCGGCCTGGCTTAGCCAGGAAAACAAGGTGGGGCCGAAATTAAAGCTAAGGTGTTTATAATTATTAATGAGTTGAGTGATCAGAGCATTTTCGTCCAAAAGACGCGAGCTGGCATTAGGTGCGTAGCATTCGCTATTAATGCGACGATTCCAGTCGGCGAAGGGGGCTGCGGATTCCTGAGGCTCAATAGTCGCAATCCAGGGGTTTTCCCGGGGCGGCTGATAAAAATGACCATGGATAATAAGGTAACGGCTAGATATTAGTTTCATTTTACGTTGCCAACACTTTCTCAAACAACTTCAGGTATTGTCGGGCTGAATTATCCCAGGAAAAATCTTCTTTCATACCGGCTTTGACCATAGCAGTAAAGTCGCGGGGCCGATTGTAAAGATCAATAGCTCTTTTGGTGGTCAGTATTAGAGCTCTAGCTTGGAATTGGGTGAATTTGAAACCAGTGTCCCACAGACCTTTAGGGTTGGTGCCAGCGAAGTCACGCACGGTATCGTTTAGACCGCCGACAGCGCGAACGATGGGCACGGTGCCGTACTTCAGGGCGTAAAGTTGCACTAACCCGCAGGGTTCATAGATTGAGGGGATCAAAATCATGTCTGCACCGGCGATGAGCTGGTGGCTCAGAGCTTCGTCATAACCTATGACGGAGCGGTACTGGCTGGGGAAGTTGGCTTCTATACCCCGTATCATATTTTCGTAAAAAGGTTCGCCCGAACCCAGAATGATCAGATTTAGGCCGGTGTGAAAAAGATCGGCGGCCGCTTCGGCCACTAGGGTGATACCTTTTTGAGCGGTCAGACGTGTAACCATAACCACAAGTGGCCGTTCAGCCGCTCCAGTAAGATTTAGTTCTGCTAAAAGGGTTTCTTTGCAACGTCGTTTGCCCTTCAGGCTTCTGGCGCTGTAATGGGCTGGAAGATAGCGGTCTGTCTTAGGGTTCCAGAGCGTGTAGTCGACTCCGTTTAAAATGCCCCTAAGTTTTTCGGCGTGATGACGTATAGTCCCGTCCAGACCGTGTCCACCTTCAGGAGTTTGAATTTCTTTAGCGTAGGTGGGGGAAACGGTGACTAGGGCTCGGGAAAAGACTATGCCGGCCTTGAGTAGGCTGCTCTGGCCATAATATTCTAGGCCGTCAATATTATTAAAATGGGGTGGAAGGCCTAGAATATCTAGTTTATCATGAGGTGTAAGGCCAAGATAGCCTTGATTGTGGATTATAAAAACACCTCGAGGGCGGTCTAAGCCTTGTATGATTAAAAGGGGCATGATTAGTCCGGTCTGCCAGTCATTAGCTAGGATTATATCGGGATAATTAGCTAGATGGGGTAGGACTTGAAGGACAGCTTTACAGAAAAAAGTGAAACGCTCGGGGTTGTCGGGGTATTCTATTCCATCGCAATCATATAACCCTGGACGGTTGAAAAATTGATCACAACCGATCAGATAAGCTGGAATGCCTGGGGTTAGTTCTCCGTGCAAGAGGAACCCCTCTATAATCTGGTCAGCTTGAGTGATTACCAGTCGGATTCCGGTCTCTTTTAATCTTATAGCTTTATTTTGCAATACCGATTGGTAGGCCGGCATAATTACGGCTGTCTCGACTCCTTGGCGTACTAGAGCGGCTGGGAGACTTCCGGCAACATCGGCTAGCCCTCCAGTTTGAGCTAGGGGGCGTACTTCGGGGGAAGCTATGAGAATATGTTTTTTACTAGGCACCGGTCACCATCCTATTTTAGCCGCCGGCCAAAATTATAAATCGTTATTAGGTAAGCAGTCGATCCTTAAAAAGTATTTTAAAACAGGAGTTAATTCAAGCGTTACGGGTTCTATTAGCTTAAAACACGGGCAAAAATCTTAAAATTACCAGTTGCAAATAAAGCTTTGTCGTCTGTGTCTATTTTACGAAGTTAAAGGTACCGGTAACTATAAAGCCGTTGATCTTATTTGTAAAAATTTCTTTTAGGAGATTTAAAAATAATTGAGACCTTGATTTAAAATATCCGATAACTAGTTTTTATTGTATTACGTTGTTTGTTGCGTCTTTTGTTTTTTTTTGTTTTTCAGGGTCGCTGATTTTTTGGTCTTGATTCTTTGGTGTTAATACTTGGATTCCTTCAATCATTTTACGATCTCGATAACTTTAGCCACAAACCTATAAATAATGGTTATAGTTCGAAGTTCTGGCTATTTGTTGGATTGTATCGTTAAGCGTGTTGTCATTGTAGATGATTCAGTCAAAAAATTTGGTAGCTACAATCACATCGTGAGCCTTAGTTACTACTATTGAGACTTTCGAACTGAACTCATTTTTCTTATACTTTTTACCTTTAGTTATACAGAGCGTTTTCGGCTCATGTAGACTGTAAATTTTATTTTTGTTCTTTTTGTTATTAGGCTAAAACATACTCGAAAAGCTTTAATTATTCTTGATAAATTTCTAAAGTAGCCACTAATTTTTTTTCGCTTAACTTCACGGAATAAGGTTAAGGTAATAGTTTTAGGGTGGTTCTTGGTTTTCTTTACTTTTTTGCTCTTTTTAGGGTTCCTGCAGAAATTAGTCGTTCTAATAATTTCCTTTGTCTCTTTTTTTATGGCCACGAAGTAAAAAAGTCCTATAGATGATAGTATCTTTCAAAGGTAGGGGATCCTTTTATTTGTAATTTAAAATCATTTAAAAAGGTAATATTTTTTCTTAAATGATGGTGTCAAAAAGGATTTTTTTCAAGCGCTTTTTCTTTATGTGACAAAATATAAGTCTTAAAATTTTTCTCTACACCTTCAATCTCAATGTATTAATAAAAATGAGTTAAATTAGATGATGTGCAAGGTACGGCCTATTGAAAGGTTGTTTCTCCATAAAGATATTGAAAACAGGGATCTTGTATCCACTCTTAGGCAACTTGATTATCACTCAAATCTTCAAGTTGTTTTATACTCGACAACCTACAGATCAAATGAATATTTTTAGTTGGATATCTTTAGTTGGGATAGTATACTTAAAACTTTTTCTCTAAGAAATTCTATAATATTTCCTCAATTAATTGTTAAGTAAGTATCTCGAGAATTAATTCGATCTAGTAAACTTCCTTTGAATAAAACGTCTTACTTTGGCTGTGGTGATGGTAGCATCACACATTTCTCGAAAAATAGGGTGTTTCGACCGGATTTTAAGGTAAATCTCGAACTACATGGTCAAAATTGTACTATACTCAATGCGATTAATCAATTAAAAATCAAGTAATTAATATATTTTTAAGGACTAACTGATGTAGATTTTTTTGTCAAATATTAAGAAAAAAAACCGGAGCTACGTCAGGATAGTGAATTCGGCGTAAACATTAAGTGTCACTGGGTTCTTAGAGCTTTTCTAAGTACATTAATTCCTGCCATAAACTTGTAAAATCTTCTGGCCAGGGTGCGCGGAGGGTGAGGGGGAGGGTGGTTGTCGGATGATTTATAGTTAGCCGCCGGGCGTGAAGAAGCTGACGGTGGAGATAAGGAATTAGAGAAGGGTAGCGGTGGAACAAATCTCCCACTCCTCGGCTGTAGACAGGATCCGCTAGAACCGGGCAGCCTAGGCTAGCTAGGTGAACCCGGGCCTGATGGGTGCGGCCGCTTAAGAGCGTGAGTAGAAGTAAGCTGATATTGGTTGTGGGGAAATACCGGAGCAGTTGAAAGAGAGTCCGGGCCGGTTTTTCTCTGACTCCGCCGCCGGTCATTTTATGCCGTTGGCTGGGGTGACGGCCGATGGATAGATTGATGTCGCCCCGATTAATGTGGGGTCGGCCCCGGACAAAGGCTAGATAACGCTTAGTGGTTTCACGACGACTGAAGGCGGCGGTTAGAATTTTCAGGGCGAGTTCTGTCCTAGCGATTACCATTACCCCGCTGGTGTCGCGATCGAGGCGATGAACTAGACCGGGGCGAAAACGTTCTCCTACTGTTAGGAAACGGGAGTCGTGGGCCAAAAGCCCCCCGGCTAGAGTGGGGCCTCGGGTTCCGGGAGCGGGGTGTACTAAAAGACCCCAGGGTTTATTCACGGCTAGGATAGATTTATCTTCATATAATATATCTAGTTTTAGTTCCGGGTCGGGGGTGAGGTCGGTTAGGGGGGTAGCTGGGGAGGGGCAGATGATAAATTGCCCGGAAATCAGACGGGTCGAAGGACGGCCCGGACGGCCATCTACTTTAACTTGGCCTACTTTTGCCAAGCGTGCCAGTTGGGAGCGGGAAAATTCAGGCCAGCGTGTGACAAGAGCCATATCTAGACGCTGCCCTGCTTCTGCGGTGGTTACTGTAAAAGATAGTGGTTCTTTCGTTTCCATTTCTTCAATTTGTGTTTCTAGTCCGTCTTTCTTGCCCCGGGGGTTAGTTTTTGGTCGACGGGAGAAAATTATTGATGGCGGCCGTTATTTTTAGTTTGGTTTGGCTATCCGCCAGAGCTGTTTCCTTGATTAAAAGTGTTCTGATCATGTTCAGTAATTTGCTTCCGCTGAAGTAGAGAATTTTTCAGCCTGAGTTATTATTAATTCACCCAGTACTATAGCCGCATTATAGGACGAACTGGTTTTATTTTATCCATAATATTCGCGGTGGTAGCGGCTTTAGGTGGTGATTTTAGTAATCCGGGGTGGTTTCTTTAAATAAGCGAAGATCTTTTTACCCTCACGTTTGTTAATCAATGGTTTTAAGTTGATTTTGTTAATATTTTAGGCTGGGATCATTGTTATAGTTATTTTTAAAATTTGGTATGGTTAAAAAGTTATAGATGTAATTACCGACAGCCTTCCTTTATAAGGACTCAATGAGCTCAACCCCGTGGGTTAGGTAAATGTTTAAATCTCTAAGCTTCAGCATCACTATCGAACTCCTCCTATTAAAAAATTATGAGTTTAGGTGAAGTTAAAGGGAAAGTCAATCTAGCTTGTAGAGGGAAAGTACATAAGTTCACATAGTGACTTCTGTCAGGTAGGGTCGATTTTTTGATCGGGGGGGGCAGGGCAATTTCTAGCGATTTATGTTCCCGTATCTGGTCTAAAAATTGTTTCAGTATTTTTTTCCGCTAGGTAGCCTGGACCTGACCAATTGGGTATAATTGCCTTGCTTGTTAGTGTAGATACTTAAAGTATTCATGACGATCTTTTTTTATCCAGTTCTTCGGGTGCAACCACTGTTTTAGAAGAGATTTATAAGGGTCAGGCCAAAAAAATGTAAAATGCCGCTACTTTGATGCTAAAGGCTGCTTAAAGGCAATTCAATTTTTAGCCTAAATTTAGTGCTAGGTAGCCACCTAGTGAGTTAAACTTCGTATCTGTTCTTAGAGGTTATTTTCGATTTTTTTAACAGCGACGAGGTAATTAACGCTCTAGTTATTGTACATAGCCCGTAAGGTATTGGGATTAAACACCTAGGCCTGTTCTAGTTTTATATATTAGAATTTGAGGGATATAACCACCCGCAGATATTCATACTTTAGAACCTAGGAGAGCGGCATTCATCGCCTTAATTTCTCCAAGTCCGAGAAATTTTGTTTTCCCGCTTAGATCTATTTATCAAAAGGGTAGGCGTCTTAATATGCAGTGCAACTATGGAATTAATTGTGGGGTTGGTTAGAGAGTGCTCGGACTAATCCACCGCGTTGGCTAAGGTTCCTAGATAGATTATACATGTGGGTCGGGTGTAGTGTATAAGGTTCGTAAAGGGCTGAGGTAGGGTAGTTTTTGAGGTAGAGGTTGTAGTTGTGCGGGTAAAGATTGAAGGTTCTCTGACCCAACTAGTTCAGTTTCGGATCGATGAATTAGGTTTCTATCTAAGTCTATGGGATTATTTCTGTATAAAAAATGTTGTGTCGTACTAGATTTAACCCGGCTGCCTGAGTTGTCCAGTGTAGGTTGGCCAGTGTATGATTTCGATTTGAGACAGAAGGGATCCCCATAAACTCTAAAAAACCATTGAAGGCTAAATGGTTATTATATTGTTAAGCATATTCTCGATGGCGGTTTTTTACTAAAAATGAGCAGCTGATATGCCTGACTAAGTGTTCCGATAGGATGTAGCTGCCATAATAAGAGGCGCAGATAATGAAGGAGCGGCCTAGGAGAAAATTAGCTATAGATTAGCGAAAGAACTAAATTTTTCTAGAAAACTATGGTTTTCAGGGAACTTATCTAGTTTATCCATTCGATTGATCAGTTTTTTAACATAATTTGTTAGCATATTCAGGCCGGTGAGATTATACTAGTTATAGAAGTCTTTTAACTGGACCGTAACCTCACTGACATAGAACAGGTTAGTCAGAATAATGTAGATCAGTTTTAGTTACCTAGGGCAGAATCGTAGTTAGGTCATTTGTGAGTATGTATATTTCGTGTTTGTCTTTGTGGGAGGAGTGGATCTGGTAGTCTTTATAATTGAGGTCGTTCAGGTGAAATTCCTTGACTTTCAGGGTTTTTTATTAGAGTCTTGATAGCGACCTTAATTAGCTTGCTGGGATTAGCTTTTTTATGGGGACTACCCTAAATAGCTACGGTTTTTAAGTTAACCTTCCTGGTGCGGGGAATCGGTACCTGAAAGTTAGCAAGTTTTTTGATGTGGTAGCTGGGAATCTCAAGACCCCTGGCGTTTAGATTAAGGAAGTTACGCTTAAAATGATTAATTTTTCTAAGCATAATAAAACTAGGCGGAAAACTGAAGGCTAAAAATCAGTCCGGTCAGGCAAAGTATACTTTGATCGGGAAGGCAATTAAAATTTACTAGTTTATTTTTTTGTTGCTTAAAAGATTAAAGCATGGTATATTTCGCCAGCTTAAGTTTTTGGCTGCGGGGCCGAAAAAGAAGCATCTCGTCAATATCGCCAGCACTCCTTATTAATGAAGTGGGCCCCATGCCCGCTTTATTTTTTGGTTAGGAAATAATGACAATAAATAATACTGAATTAAAGCGAATAATTGAACAGGTTAGTAGGGATAAGGGTATTGACAAGGCCATTTTAATAGGTACTTTGGAGGAAGCTATTCGCTCAGCGGTTAAACGCAAATATGGAATGAGCGATAATTTTGATGTGGCTTTCAATGATGAAAGTGGTGAAATAGAAGTTTTTCAGTTCAAAGAAGTAGTTGCCAAGATCTCAGATGGAGATACTCAGATTGCTCTGGATGATGCACGAAAACTAGATCCGGAATCGGCCCTGGGTGAAGAACTCGGCGTTAAATTGGATACTTCCGAATTCGGTCGTATTGCCGCTCAATCAGCTAAGCAGGTTATCATTC
>LQAB01001740.1_pt1 | contig 17233 bp, 5 predicted proteins | sample 654521 | NCBI WGS metagenome assembly LQAB01 (sample SAMN00762031, study PRJNA78659) | termite gut metagenome | isolation source: bacterial endosymbionts found in Trichonympha flagellates filtered from... | host: Zootermopsis nevadensis | place: USA: Mt. Pinos, Los Padres National Forest, CA ... | reverse complement strand
CGATGAATCTCTGGATCCGGTACAGTTTCAGCGGTTAATGTTTGAGTTAATCACTTTAGCTCCTCATTTCGGGCGGCTTATTAGCACCCGGCCGAGCCAGAATCAGGGGGTAAGGTAATGATAAAAATAGCCTCAGCTAAAACAGAAGTATTAAAAGATTTACGCACCCAGATCGACCAATTGGACGATCAGATTCTGGATCTAATTCAAAAACGGGCGGCCACGGCCGTAGACATCGGCCAAGTCAAGAGACATAACGCTATCGCTATAATGGATCGAGACCGGGAAAAACTAGTTTTAACCCGCCTCATAGCCAAGTCTCAAGGTCAGGCCTTGAATGGGGAGGCAGTACGAGAAATTTATACCGCCATAGTCCGGGTCTGCCGAGCAGCTCAGGCACCAGTTCGAATAGCCTTCCTCGGCCCCATTGGCACCTTCAGCCATGCGGCAGCTCTGGATCAGTTTGGGACTCTAGGTATCTACCAGCCTCAGGACGACCTGCCCTCAATTTTTAAAGAAGTGGAAGAAGGCCGGGCCGACGTAGCCGTGGTACCTTTTGAAAATTCCATCGAGGGTATAGTCGGCCAGACTCTAGATCTACTGGGTACAACCCAGCTCAAAGCCCGAGGCATGGTAACTCTGCAAATATCCCTGGCCCTCATGTCTAAGAGCTCAGATTTGACGGAGATCAAAAAGATAGCTTCCCACCCCCAAGCTCTGGCCCAGGCCCGAGGCTGGCTGAGCCTTAATCTACCGGGGGTAGAGCTGCTAGCCGCCACTTCTACCGCCGCCGCAGCCACTCTAGCCACTGAAGACGGCTCAGTAGCCATCGTCGGGCACCCCGTTCTAGCCGATTTTCATAACTTAGGTCTGGTGGCCGAAAATATTGAAGATCAAACTCATAACCAAACCTTTTTTCTGATTCTAGGTACGGACTACTGCGCCCCCAGCGGCCGCGACCGGACCATGTGCTGGTTTTCCGCCCCCCACCATTCCGGTAGCCTCTACTCCTGTCTTCAACCTCTAGCCAACACTAAAGTTAACCTTACCCGCCTTCACAGCCGCCCCAACTTGAATCGACCCTGGGAGTACCGTTTCTTTCTGGAGCTAGATGGCCATTTTACCGATGAAACAGTAGCCCGGGGGTTAAATGAACTTAAAAAGTCCACCGACCAATTCTACCTACTTGGCTCTTATGAAAATCAGAATCTAGTAACAGTCAGCCCAGCTCTAAGCCGAGAAAGCCAGGATGCCTGACATGCTAATAAGCCACAAGATGGCCAAAGCCACAGCCGAGGCCTCTCTGGTTCGTCTCATGTTTGAAGAAGGACTGAAACTCAAAGCTCGTTACGGCCCGGAAAATATCTTTGATTTTACCCTGGGTAACCCCGACCTACCCCCACCACCGGCCTTTCAAGAAGCTTTGCTTCGCCTGGCCCAGGACAACTCTCCCAATGCTCACGCCTATATGCCTAACGCCGGCTGGCCCCAAGTCCGAGAACAGGTGGCCGCCTGGCTAAACCAAGAGCAGAAACAGGGTTTAATCAACGAATTCACCGCCGATCATGTGATCATGACTGTTGGCGCAGCTGGGGCCCTGAATATTATTTTAAAAGCTATCTCGAACCCTGGCGATGAAATAGTTACCCCGAGACCCTACTTCATGGAGTACAATTTTTACGCCGACAACCACGGAGCCGTAATAGTCCCGGCCGAGCCGGGGCCTGATTTCGGACTTAATCCGGAAACCATCCGTGCCAAAATCACTTCGGCCACCCGGGCGGTTTTGATAAACTCGCCCAATAACCCTACCGGATCAGTCTATCGAGAAGAAGAGCTAACCGCCCTAGGTCGTCTTCTGACCGAGGTTAGCGCTCTTTACGGTCGCCCCATTTTACTTATCGCCGATGAACCTTACCGTAAGCTAGTTTACGACGGTCTTAGACCACCCTCAATTTTCCCAATCTATCCCTATTCAGTAGCTGTCTATTCTCATTCTAAGGATCTATCCCTCCCCGGTGAACGCATCGGTTATGCAGTTATTAACCCGGATTTACCAAAGAGCAGGCCCCTATTTGAGGCCTTAACTCTAGCTAACCGTATTTTGGGCTTCGTTAATGCACCATCTTCCATGCAGTTGATTCTGGGAGAACTTCAGGGCTGTTCGGTAGAAATAGCTCGTTATCAACGGCGCCGTGACCTTCTAGTCCGTGGTCTCCGAAACCTGGGCTATAAATTAACTAACCCTGGCGGCGCTTTCTATATTTTCCCTCAAAGCCCTATTGCCGACGATCTGACTTTTGTCAATATTTTAAAAGAAGAAAAAATTCTTACCGTGCCCGGCCGAGGTTTCGCCCAGCCAAGTTATTTCCGTATCTGTTACTGCGCTCCGGAAGAAATGATCGAAAAATCATTAGTAGGTTTCGCCCGGGCCTTAGCCCGGGCTAGAGGCTAAAAGCGAATGTTTAAAATATAATAGATAGTCGATTCTTAAAAAATACTTTGAACCGGCATTACCTCAAGCATTATGGATTTTATTGGTATAAAACACGGTCAAAAGTCCCAAAACCACTAAATGTAAAGAAAGCTCTATCTGCCATATTCATTTCATAAAATTAAAACTAGTGGTAACCATAAGAGTGTTGACCTCATATCCCAAAACTTCTTTCAGGAAAAATCGAAACGTTCCAAATTTTTATTTAAGATATTCTATAACTAATCCTGTTGTACGGCATCGTTTATTACGTTTTCTGTTTTCTATTTTTTAGGCCCACTTATTTTTTAACCTTAATTTTCTAGTATTAATGTTTGAATCCCCTCAACTATTTTACGACCTTAATAACTTTTGCCATAAATCCCTAATTCTGGTTTAGAGCTTAAAACTCTGGCCATTTACTATATTGTATCGTCAAGTATGTTGCTATCATAAAAGTTCCGGTCAAATTTTTTGGTAACCACAATTACATTGTGAGTCTTAGTCATCGTTATTTAATTTTTTGAATTAAATTAATACCCTTATGCTTTTACCTTTAGCTACGCAGGGTATTTTCGGTCTATGTAAACTATAAATTTTATTTTATTTTTTTGCCATTAGATCAAAACACACTCAAAAGGCTCGAATCATTTTCGATAAATTTCTAAACAAAAATATTGTGAACGTGGGTTACGTGTCCACTCTTTAATAACTTATATCATCACTTAATTTTTTAATTTATCTTATAACTAACAACCTGCACATTAAATGAATACTTTTAGCTGGATATTCCTAATTAGAATAGCACTCTTAAAGCTCTTGCCCTAGGAAATTCCATGGTATTTTTCCAATCAGTTGCGAGTTAGCATCTCGAGGGTTAATTTATTCCAATAAATCTCCCTTAAACAAAACGCCTTGCCCTAATTATGGTAATGGTATCCTAATACCTCCCCTAAAGGAGGATCATTTTGATCGGAGTTTAAAGTAAATCCTGAACTTTATGATCGAAATTATACTATAATTAATACAATTAATTGAAAATCAAATAATTAATATATTTTTAAGGACTAACTAAATGTTGTAGTAAACTAGAAAACTTACCAACTCACTGGAGGCAGCTAGATAGACCGAACTGTAGTTGCTAACCAATCCTGCCAGGTGATCCATGAGAAAAGAGCTCAGACCGAAGCCTAGATCGTAGAAATTGAGAAAAGAAACCTCGGTCTCGGTCCGGTGGTGCAGCAGAGCTGCCCCCAGAGCCAGAATTTACAGATTATAGAAAAAAACTTAGGTAGTCATACCGTAAAAAATGGAAGCGCTGAACAGAAACCACCGGTTATCAGCCCATTGGATTAAAATAACGACACTCAATAGCAATAAATCTAGAAAATTATAATATAATGGTGTCTTACTAATTAAAAATGCATCCGGTGTTAGTCCTAAAAATTTAAATGCCTATGGTAGAAATGGCGAAAAATCTATCCGCGTGCTCCAAACCGCGTTTTTACAAAAAAGTGGTATATAAATATTTATAATATTGAAGATCAGCCCTAGTAGTAACACAAGAACAGACTGGGGCCAACTCATCCGACTGAACAGCACCAACCCGAGTTTAGGGCTATCCGACTAAGAGAGAGCAGCTTGATTTTATGAAGCGATAAATCCACACCGATAGCCGCCACATAACAGAGAGAAATAACTATAAACGGGGTCAAAAAGTCTATCCCCATATTAGCTAGACTCCGAAATAGTAACCCAGAGTCGGGGCTAGGAAGGTACCCAGGCTCAAATAGTTTATACCTTCATCCAAGTAAGTGAACAGGGGTGATCTAGGAATATTAGGGTAGTTAGCAAAGTGGTAGCCAGATCGTCTACCCCGGCCCATCTGCAACAGACGTAACAAGATGATCAGATGAGAACTCGTTGTTCAGTAACGGGTAATTATAGGTAACCCGCAGGTCACTAAACCTAGTCTGACCATGATTGTAGCCGACAGGTAGCCGAACCGTTAACCAGACGGCTGACTATAATCAAACATTTGTTAGAAGAAATTTAACAATTGATTTTTTTTATCAAATAAACTTAAAATTGTGTCTAAAGGAGTTTCATTATAAAATATTGTAATTATTTATAAAAAATAAGATAATTTATTTTTTTATTAAATTTTTCTGACTAATAAAAAACTTGATTAATTTTTTGGAAGCTCGACTAACATAATAGAGAATAAAAATCTGTCTTAGCAGATCGATATTATAATTATATAATATTAATATAAATTTTTAGTACTACTAGAAAAATTAAACTACTCTTTACGAATTTTTGATTATCCACATGAGAATAAAAGAAATAAAAAAGATGCTATAGATGTTGCTTATATAAGTCTTAAAAGCCCCAAAGCTCTTCAGATAGAGATCTAGAATAGGCAAGAGAATATCGAAGCTAAGAAAAATAAAGAAATTGATGGTCAGAACCTTAAGGAAAGTCCCGGTCCACGCTAAGGTTGGAGTGTCCCACGCTCATTGGTCCTAGAATAATTCATATTAGATCGTTTCAAGTCCGTAGTCGACCTGAACGGTTCGGGCGGTGACCAGGCCGGAAGCAATAGCTCGGACAACCAAAGACGGCCCGGAGACAGCGTCGCCAACAGCATAAAGACCCGGGGCTAGGCGGCCTTCCATCCCTGACTGAGTCGAAAGAAGACCGCGCAAATCGGGTTGCAAATCCAGCCCAGCTAGCAGAGGCCCATACGCCACTCCAGTAAACCCCAGAGCTAACAGCACCAAATCTACCTCTTCGTGGAACTCGGAACCAGAGATGGGCACCGGTCGGAAAGATGAACCGGAAGTATCCCAAGTTACTTTCCGGCCGACCAGAGTCCCTAAAACCACCGGATTGTGAGCTGCAGGTAGAAATTCCACCGTGTCAATATTCCAGCATCTTAGACCGCCCTCTTCCTGACTAGAGGAAGTGCGCAAGATGCGGGGCCATTGTGGCCAGGGATTATCGTTATCTCTAGCCTCGGGAGGCCGGGGCAGAATATCGAATTGGCTGACAGCCGTCGCGCCTTGTCTTAAAGCCGTCCCCACACAATCGGAACCGGTATCTCCGCCGCCCAGAACTATCACCCGGCGCCCCTGGGCGTTGAATTCAGCCGGTAGATCGCTTATTTCGCCACCTATGAGCTGATTCTGAGCCGCTAAATAGTTAGTAGCAAAAAGAACCCCAGCCAGATTCCGGCCGGGAAGGGCTAGATCCCGCTGGCAACGCGCACCGATAGCCAGGATCAAAATTTTATGACGCCGCCTTAGTAAACGCACCGATATATCTACTCCGACCTCAACCCCACATTCAAATATAATACCATCTTGTTTCATAAGAACCACCCGACGATCCAGAATAGTCTTTGGTAATTTAAAGTCGGGAATACCGTAACGCATGAAACCACCCGGCCGGGCCGCTTTTTCATAAACCGTAACTTGAACTCCTAGCCGGTTTAAAGCCCAGGCCGCAGCCAAACCCGCCGGACCTGAGCCAATAACGGCAGCGGTTAAATTCAGCCACCGTTTTGGCGGCCTGGAGATAAGCAAGTCGGCGGCGAAACCGCGCTCGATAACCTGGAATTCAATTCTTCGCTCAGGTACAGACTCTTCATTTAAGCCCTGAACGCAGGAACCTTCACAGAGGGCTGGACAAACCCGGGAGGTAAATTCCGGAAAAGGGTTGGTAGCGATGAGTAGAGCCAGAGCCTTGTCCCATTGGCCACCCAAAGCAGCAGCGTTTATTTCGGGAATGGCGTTGGCCAGAGGACAGCCGACATTGTGGCAAAAGGGCACCCCGCAATCCTGACAGCGGGTTAGTTCCCAAGCTAGAACTTCATCTACCAAGGGTAATTCTACCGGCTGGAAATCCTGAAGACGCTCCTGAATGGGTCTATAATCACTCATCTCAGACGGCCTCACTTTTTTTGCGGAGATTTTTAGCGTCCGCAGGGGTCATTCTCCTTAGAACCTGACGATATTCTATGGGGAAAACTTTAACAAACTTACTCTTTTCTACGTCCCAGTTCGCCAGAATATCCTTAGCCTTTCTGCTATCAGTAAATTTAGCATGCCGTTCAATCAAGTTTTTTATTTCACACTCATCAGCTTCATCGGGCAGATCTAGATCGACCGTATCAAGATTACAGCAACTATCAAAATCACCAGCTTCATCGTAGATGTAGGCCAGACCGCCGCTCATGCCAGCGGCAAAATTAATTCCGGTAAAACCCAGAACTATTACCCGGCCGCCGGTCATGTATTCGCAGCCATGGTCACCCACGCCCTCTACCACAGCCACGGCCCCACTGTTACGAACGGCAAAGCGAGCCCCAGCCCGACCAGAAAGGTAAAGTTCACCCTCAATAGCCCCATACAAAACCACATTCCCAGCAATTATATTAAGACTAGGGTCGAATTTAGGATGACTATTTTTCGGTGGTCGAATAATCAGGCGCCCCCCGGAAAGTCCTTTACCTACATAATCATTAGCTTCACCAAAGAGTTTAAGAGTTAAGCCGTGAGCAGCGAAAGCCCCAAAAGACTGGCCGGCTACGCCGATTAGGACCATAGTCAGAGTGTCGTCCGCTAGACCTGCGTGGCCGTAAGCTCGAACTATGCGTGAAGAAATTTTAGCCCCCACGGCACGATCAGTATTACGAATGGGTCCCTCATACCGAAAAAGCTTTTGTTTCTGTAAAGTCTTTTCTATCGCTGGCAACAAAGATTCATCTATGGGCGTTGCCGAAGGGTGGACATCATATTTTACCCCCAGGTAGCGCCGCTCGGTACCGGCCGGTTCCGCCAGTATGGCCGAAAAATCCAAACCCCGTTCTTTAAAAATGGTGGCCTTGTTTTTAGGCGCTAGGCAATCGACCCGACCAATCATTTCATCCATGGTTTTGAAGCCCAGAATAGTCATGATCTCCCGCACTTCCTCAGCTACAAAGCGAAAGAAATTGATAATATGTTCAGGCCGACCTCTAAATCTGGCTCGCATTTTTGGATCCTGCGTAGCCACGCCAACCGGACAGCCGTTAGTATGACATTTACGCATCATTAGGCAACCCATAGCCACCAAAGGGCAAGTGGCAAAACCAAACTCGTCGGCCCCCAAAAGAGCGGCCACCGCCACATCCCGCCCAGTTTTAAGCTGGCCGTCCACTTGTAGCCGCACCCGTCCGCGTAGATTGTTAAGGGACAGGGTCTGCTGGGTTTCGGCCAAGCCAATCTCCCAGGGCGAGCCGGCTCCCACGATGGAAGACAAGGGCGCGGCCCCGGTACCGCCGTCGAAACCTGAAATAAGAATGGTGCCGGCCATAGCCTTGGCCACTCCAGCAGCGATGGTACCGATTCCAACCTCGCTAGCTAACTTCACCGAAATCCGAGCTAAATCATTGGTCTGGGTCAGATCGTAGATAAGTTGAGCCAGATCCTCAATGGAATAAATATCGTGATGGGGCGGTGGCGAAATAAGTGTTACTCCGGCGGTAGAATGGCGCACCCGGGCTATTTCGTCGTTAATTTTAGAGCCGGGTAACTGACCACCCTCACCAGGTTTAGCTCCTTGGGCGATTTTAATCTGAATCTCATCAGCCTGGTTTAGATATTCGGTAGTGACGCCAAAACGGCCGCTGGCGATTTGTTTTATTTTAGAGCGCACCGATTGAGCGTTAGGGTACGGAAGATAACGCGCTGGGTCTTCGCCACCCTCACCGCAGTTACTGCGAGCTCCGATCCGATTCATAGCTAAAGCGATAGTCTCGTGAGCCTCTCGAGATATAGAACCAAAGCTCATGGCACCGGTAACGAAACGACGCATGATATTTTCGACCGGTTCCACCTCGACCGATTCAGAGGAGCTGCTGTTTTTGAACTCCATCAGGCCCCTGAGGGTAAAGGCTTTTTCCGTCTGTACATTGATTAAACCGGCATATTTTTTGTAGAGCTCGTAGTCACCGCGGCGCACGGCTTCCTGTAAGATAGTTATGCTTTCAGCCGTCCATAGATGGCGAGCTCCACCCCGGTGATAGCGATAGGAGCCGCCGACAGGGAGAATCTGTTCCAGCGCCGAAGGCGCTCTATCAGCCAGAGAATGAGCCCTTTTCCATTTCGTTACAGCATCAGCCTCCAATTGTTTAAGGCTGATGCCACCCACCCGAGAGGCGATGCCGGGGAAAAAACTATTTATCAATTCCTCTCCCAGGCCCACGGCTTCAAAAAGATGGGCATCCCGGTAGCTACGTAGAGTGGAGATACCCATTTTGGACATTATTTTTAAAAGACCTTTACAAAGCACCTGAACATAATTGTCAATAGCCTTAGACTCATCTAGCGGGGGCGCTAATTCCCCGCGCTGAGCTAAATGGGCCACCGATTCAAAGGCCAGCCAAGGGTTAACGGCTGAAGCCCCTAGGCCCAGAAGCATCGCTAGGTGACCGACCTCGCGAGCTTCACCGGTCTGACAAATCAGACCCACATTCACTCTCTTGCCTATCTCCATAAGCTTCTGATTCACTGCCGCTACAGCCAATAGAGAAGGGATAGGGATGAGAGTAGCTCCGGCTTCCCAATCGGATAAAATTATGATGCGCGCGCCCTCTCGAGCGGCTAGGCTAGCTTTATCAGTCAAGTGGGTTAGGGCGTCATTTAAATTCCGACCCGGGATAGCTCCGTACCGAGGTGGTTCGAAAGTCGCAGAAAGGAGAACACTGTGAAAGTCGACATATTTTAATTCTTTCAGTCGATGCAGATCATCATTGGACAAGATGGGATGTCTCAGCTTCAAAAGGCGGGCTTGGTCGGGTTCCTCAGCTAAAATATTAGGATGATAACCAATAAAAGTCATGAGAGACATCACTAATTCCTCCCGAATGGAATCTATAGGTGGGTTAGTGACTTGGGCAAACTGCTGGCGAAAATAGCTAAAGAGCGATTGAGGCCGTTCGTCGACTATGGCTAAAGGAAAATCGGCTCCCATAGAACCGGTTGGTTCAACTCCTTTGGCAGCCATAGGGGCGAGGATAAAGTTAATATCATCCCGGGTGTAACCGAAAAGATTCTGCCGAAAGTTTAAATCCTGAAGACCTAAAGCGCGAGCGGGGTAGGCACTGAAAAAACCGGGAATGTTCAGTTGGTTTTCCCGCACCCAGCGATGATAAGGCCGACGGTGGGCCAGACGACTTTTTATTTCCGCATCCTTAACCAAGCGTCCTTCACCAATTTCAGCTAGAATCATCTGACCGGGAGTCAAAGCACCTTTTTCCACCACTCGTTCCGAAGGTAGTTCTAAGGCCCCGGATTCCGAAGCCAATACCAGTAACCCATCATCGGTCAGGCTGTAGCGGACGGGCCTTAAACCATTGCGATCCAACGAGGCACCGACGTAACAGCCATCAGTAAAAACTATGGTGGCTGGGCCATCCCAGGGTTCCATGATTCCAGCGTGAAATTCAAAAAAGCCCCTCAAGTTGGGACCCATAGGGTTCTTATTACCCCAAGCCTGGGGAACGAGCATAGCCATGGCTTGGCTCAAACTACGGCCGCCACGTATGAGGAATTCTAGAATATTATCTAAGTTAGCCGAGTCGCTCACTTCCGGTTCGATGAGGGGAAAGAGTTTTCTAAGGTCGTCTTTAAACAAGGGTGAAGTCAGGCCGCTTTCACGGGCGGTGAGCCAGTTACGATTGCCCCGAATGGTATTGATCTCACCATTATGGGCCAAAGTACGGAAGGGCTGTGCCAGAGGCCAAGAGGGGAAAGTGTTGGTACTATAGCGCTGATGGACTATAGCCCAAGGTGACGCGAAATACGGATCCATCAAATCGAGATAGAATTTAGAAAGCTGGCTAGCCATCATCAATCCCTTATAGATCACTATTCGGCTGGATAGGCTTACCAGATAAAAATCAGCGGGTTTAAGGCCTATTCGGGCCGCTTCCCTAGTTAAAATCTTTCTTAGAATATAGAGCTGGCGTTCAAGAACCTCGCCCACCCAGTCGTCGTGTCCATCGGCTGGAACCACTACAAATTGCCAAACAGCGGGGCGAGTTTTATAGGCCACCCGGCCTAAAGCCTCCGAATTCTGAGAAGTTTCTCGCCAGCCCAAAACTTTGAAACCGGCTAAGACGGTCTGTTTAACAACTAGTTCTCGGCTCTTGCGGGCTATGCTGGGCTCCAGGGGCAAAAAAATCATTCCCAAACCATAAGCACCGGCTAGGGGTAAATTAAAATTAAAAACTTCCCGTAAAAAAGTATCAGGTATTCTAACCATAATTCCAGCCCCGTCGCCGGAATCAGCATCAGCCCCGGCGCCGCCGCGATGAGTCATATTAGTTAGAAGGGTTAAGGCCTGGCTTACGATCTCCACCTGGATAGTTCCATCTAGGCGGCCAACAAAGCCGACACCGCAGGCGTCGTGTTCATATTGAGGGTCGTAAAGACCAGTTTTATGCATAATTGCCTCGACCTGGCCTTAATTTCGGCCGGATTTTTTCGTTTTGTTTTTTTTGAGACTGGAGAATAATTTATAACAATAATTACTCTAAAGATCAATATTATTCAATTAAGACCACTCGCTCAAAAGGCGATCTAATTAATCCTAATAAAAGGTTAATACAATAATGCCTGAAAGCGTGCTGAATAGTTTGCTAAGTGTACCATGTCTATAAGTTTTCCTTTAAAAAGCTATCCTTCTTTGTTTTTATTTACCGACTCCCCCATAAACGGGTTAATATACTTCTTCACCGTTAGTTGATCAGCTATCAGGTCTTCCTATAATTGATTCCTGATGTGTTCCACTATCTTTTTTACATTCTTACTTACCATATCTACGTAATACTCACAACACTAAAAGTACATATTACCATATTTATGCTTTAAATTAACAAATCTATCAAATACTATTAGTAAGCTTTTACCTTTTAAATAATCTATTGCCTTCAAACGCTATACTTTAGCAATATCTTCACAAATATGTGGATATGAGTCAGAATAACATTTAACCTCTATTATTTCTAAATTTTTTATTCACACAGTTCACACAATATTTTTTCACATTTATCTTAAACTTTTTTCGATATAAATACAATATGGTACTTACATTTACAATATGGTACTTACATTTACAATATGATACTTACATTCTTATCTCATGTATATTAAGTTACTCTCGTCCGTTCGGACAGCCTCCTCATGTCTTCTTAGTACAGTTAACAACCCTTTATTATTTTAATATTTAGAAGGCTTCTTTAACTTAGGGCTAAAGCTAAAAAACGCCTCCAACCAGTATGACTAGTGACTTTTTCAAACTTAAGCGCATAACAATAAAACCCGGTAGTAATTACCATTTGGACATTTCTCCATTCAGGCTGCAAACCAAGAGATTGAGATCAAAGCTTCCGGTGCAGCTTCGGCCTAGTAATGGTCCTAGTTTAAGCACAGGACGCTAAGAGAATCGTTTAGCACAACGATTCTAGGCGCACTGGTCAGCTTTGTTCGCAAAAAGCCACAACCATCTCTATCCAGAATACCAGGATAGAGTGGGCGGAGGATTAAACTAATTCCAACGTGCCATAAGGATAGGTTTTCTAATAGACCACGCAGGAGTAATTTTAGTCTAGGCCAGCTAACGATTGGATTAGATTATAGCCGTACCGATCTTGTTCCCTTTTCTAGGTTCAACTTTCAGAAGCAGGATATCCAGATTAAGACAGACCCACCATAGAGGTTACAATCTAGTTCGCAGGCGCTGTACCGAGGAAACAGAACGAAACTGAAAATCTCGGCCAAGCTCATCGCTAAACCAATTAACTTCAATCCGTTAGTAGAGTAATCTTTCAAGTGTTTCCCGTAACATAACATAGGTAGTGAACTAAAAATTTGAGCTCCGGCCGAGCGCTAGGAGGATGGATCAACCCGGAGGGCTACAGATCATCCCGATTGCTTAAACAAGCCAAACTCTAAATTCTATAATACTCCAGCGAAACCGTAAGAACTCCGATCTCGGCCACCCCGAAGAAGCACACCGGAAATTAGTCAGAGCCGCCACCAGCCCGGGCTACCCGAGCCTGGTCGCTGGGATCAGATCGAAGTAACTGCCATCAATTTAGCAGATAACGGAATAAGCCTGGTAAGTTAAACACTCACCAAAAACAATCTCCCGACCACCGGGAGTAACAGTCCCGGTTGGGCACATTTGACGCAGCGGCTGAAATTCATATACTAGGTTACTCGCCGCTACCAAAGCAATCACTAGGAGCAGAGAACTAAACCGACACCAACCGAGCAAAAATAATAACACCAAGAACGAAGCCAGAAGCGCTCCAGAGCTAAGATAAAGTCAAAAAAGATTATAGCAAATTAAATCTAATCGCAACGCCGGGCGATCAGATGGAAGTAAGACTAACCCGGAATCTTCTAGCTGACCCACGGACTAATTTTACCCGATCAGAAATCTAGAAGAAGGTGTAAAAGCAGATGATCAGCGGTATTGATACATCCCAGAAGGCAACTTTAACCCCGGTTAAAACCGCAACTCTACCGGTAAAGCCAGAAAGAGATATTTAACTAGGAAAAATAAAAAAGAGGGGAATAGCCAAATTTTCGACGATAGTACTAAAAAAATAAGTAGACGACCCGCCAAATTTAATATAAATCCGGAAGGATAGCTACAACCGCAAAAGAAGCGATTAAAAATAGAGACCAGCAGGATTAGAGTAAAGTTAGGAGATATTCCCAACAGTCCCTGGCGGATAACTAAAGGCAACATGAGAGTGGCTAAGAAATCAAGGCGTAAAAAAAGTTCCGACCACCCTGCAGTTCCAACCAATGGCCAGACCGTTGCCTACAAAAGATAAATAAAAACCAGGCCTAGGGCCTAAATTACCCACCGGGTTGGAAAGAAGCTGAATTGGGGATTTTCCCCTCCACTTGAACTAATAACCTTCGAATAACGAAATTTTTGATGTCCAGGAGGCCAAGCCTGCGCTCCTGAGCGAGTGAGGTGGATACCTGGTGGAGCTGAATCTTACCTGCACTATTCATAGGTCAGCCACACAGGTTACGTCGGCGACTCAACGGAAACTTATGACTTCGTCGGGGATAATAACTCGGCCGGCCTCCCGAGGCTACCCATGATTAACACTTAATGGCGCCGATATCACCAGGTCAGGTTTTAAAAAAGTGGCTAAATCAGCAATAAAAGCGTTAAGATCATAACGAGAATACATAATGTTACGGCTTAGAATAAAATCTCTCTTACCTTTATGAGCTTCTACAACAGGTTATCTACCACCAGAACGCTACCGATTTCGATCCCTCGGCACATGACCATACCAGTTCTCACACCACTTCCAAGTGGGTGTTAGTACCCCCCCGGAGGGGGACGAAACTCATATCGAGCTTAACAACCACTTTCTACTTGACTTTAACGAAAAACCTATATCACCGAACAATTCTACGAAAGTTCGGGTAGCGGCACCGGGAGTACCCTTAATCCCAACCACATCGGACGTGACCCCTTCCGTTAGGATTCTAGCCTAAAGTGTCAGAATCAATACGCCCGCGGCCAGGTTCAGGAGACCCACGCCCTGGTATTTCAAAAAAATTTATTAATTTATAAACTTCACTCCTTCCCCCATAAGAGGAAAATATTCCCTCAGTTGGAAGCGACCAGTCTTTATCTCTACCAGTAACGGTTGGAGAGAGGCTGACCCTGTTTATAATATTCAATATATTTTAGAGCCAGTGATTTTAGTTCCGAACGGGGTGCGGTCTCATGGATGCCCCGGATATCGTAGTAAAAAGGTAAATCTTCATAAATATGATGGGAGAAACGGCATAAACTAGCAGCCCGGACATCATCTTCATTAACTGGAAAACCGCGGGCAGCCATGACTCGAGGACCGGTAAAAATAACTAGGGCCTTAGGTTCGGCCAAAATTATATCACCTAAAGCCGCATAACTGGCGATAGCCCCGCCAGTAGCGGGGTCGCCTAAAATTGAAAGAAAGGGTAGCCCCTCCCGCTTGAGTCTGGTGATAGCGTTAACAGTCTTAACCATCTGCATCAAGGCGGGCGTGCCCTCGTGAAGCCGAGCGCCACCGGAACAACACAGACTGACCAGAGGTAACTTACGGCTGATGGCAAATTCCACCAGGCGATAAAACTTTTCACCAAAAACTACCCCTAAAGTACCGCCGGAAAAATAGAATTCGCACACCGCCAAGGCCACCTTGTGCCCATAAATTGTAGCCTCGCCCGTCACCAGAGATTCCCGAAAAGGCGAACGCTGGCTCTGCTTGGTGAGGAAGGCAGAATATTCCGGGGTTAGAAGGGAGGGATGCAAAAGATCGTTAACTGTTAAATCCCGATTTAGTTCCTGAAAAGAATCCTCATCGGAAAGACACTTAATCCAGCCTAAAGCCCCCATAATACTGCTGCGGCCGCATTCAGGGCAAACGTAATGGTTATCCATGAATTTATTCAAACTTATGACCGCGCCGCAACCCTCCCGGTTGTCGTCTTTAAGATTTAATTCGCCGCATTTGACGAACTTGCCGGGATGATTAGCCGGGTCGTCCCATTCTCCCCAATCGTCACCCGGCTGAAAATCCACATCCCAAGCGGTAAAAGTTCTAATATCCGGCGAGGGTACATATTTACGCCGTAAAGGAGTAAGACTGAACCAAGACGCCCAGCGGCGGCTCTTCTTAACTTTATCGCTGTCTGATAATGAGGCTTTCCGGATGGTTACACCGAAAGCTGACGCTCGCCGTCGGCGCACTCGAATAAGGGTTTCGATTTTAACCCGCCCTAAGCTCTTAACCGTCTTTTCCAAATAAAAAGCTAGCACCCGGGCGTAAGCAGTAACATCCGTGAGCTTAGCCGGAGCCGGTAAAACTTTATCGATAACCCCAAATTCTAGAAGTTCGGCCGCAGTGGGTTTAGATATCTGGAGTGCTTCTTTAACTTTGGTAGCGTCACGGAAAATAATGGCTGCCATGCTTTCTGGAGGGGCTGTGGCATAGAGGGCGTCGTCAAACTGAGCCCGGCGATCGGTCATTTGGATAGCCAGAGCCCCGCCGCTACCACCTTCACCGATAACCACGCTCACTGTTGGAATGGGCACGGTTAGAAAAACTTTTATAAGCTGAGCAATGAAAAAAGCCTGGAATTTTCGAGCTGATTCCATAGAAATATCGGCGCCATATGTGTCAATCAGGGTTATGATGGAGACGGGCCGAAGTTCTTCTTTGGCTCGCATAGCCTTCTTAATAAAACGAATAATATTAGAATGGTCGTCAGCGGTCAGCATGCCGTGATTAAGTTTAGCCAGATCTTCTCTAGTACGAAGATTTTCCGGTTTGGGTTTCTGCTGAGCGATAACAAAAATTTCCCGACCCCACTGCTCCACTTCACCCAGAATCAGGGCCTCACTAGATTGCGGATTCTGACGGAAGTCCTGGAAAATAGCACGAATTAGGTCGCTTGCGCGGGGACGAAGTGGAGAACGGGTTCGTTTACGGAACAGCTCAAGAACATCAAGTTGATTAGGCATAATATAAATAACGCTCCGGTCTGTCTTTTAGAAGTTGTCATTATAACAGATACAACCCAGCTTATACAACCGAGTCGAACCAACAATTGTACAAAAAAATAAACGCTCTTAGTTCTTGAAATCAGGTGACATTTTCGAAGTTACAGCGATGGCGTTTTCGCTATTTAGTTCTATCACAACTAGCTCTAGCCTTAAGTTAGAATTAAACCGCCGCGATTAAATGTTCAAATCAAGACCACCCATTTAGCGGGCAATCTACTCACCTTCCTCTGTTTAGTACGGTAACGCCTGAGGATATATTGAATAGTTTACAATATGTACCATGTTCACAGGCTAGTCTCTAAATGAAGCTATTTCTTTTTATCTTTGTTTATTGAGTAACTTGTAAACAGGTTAGTGTATTCCTTCAACCTCAGTTAGTTAGCTGTTAGGTCTTCCCATAATTAACTCCTGATATATTCCACTATCCTTATTCGTATTCTTAATCTACCGTATCCGCATAATACCCACAACACCATAAGTACCTATTACCATACTTGTACTTTAAGTTAACATATTATCAAATATTATTAGCGAGTTTTTATCTTTATGTGCTAAGTTAACCTTTTCCACTCGGACACCATCCTTACATTTTCTTGATGCGAAAAGCAACCTTTTACTATTTTAACATCCGAAGACTTCTTTGACTTAGAGCTAAAGCTGAAAAATTCCTACCACAAGTGTAGGTGGAAGGATGACTCCATCAAGGTTATTATGGATTTCAGACCGTTTTTGGCCTCAACCGATAGTAATTTAAAGAGTGAAAATAATTCTGTTAAAAAATATTTGTAATTTAATCTATTTTTTATATAATTATTTAACAATAAGTAATGTAAAACTAATCAAAAAAGTGCTTGACACGATTTTACAGGAAAGCTCTTAACAAGGTAACAACTATTGTAAAGTACCGTTATTATATCTTTATAGCCCAGCCAAGACTCGCCATCTGATGGTTGGCAGGTTAAACAAAGCCTTTATTTGAATGCGTCTTCGGTATTTTCAGGGCTATTTTTTTATCTAAAAACCTATGATAATTTATTTTCAGAACATGAACATAGGTAGTCTTTATGATTCTTAAAACGTAAATTACAGAAATTTATCGAAAATATCGTCTTAGCATCTGCT
>LQAB01014472.1_pt1 | contig 17294 bp, 13 predicted proteins | sample 654521 | NCBI WGS metagenome assembly LQAB01 (sample SAMN00762031, study PRJNA78659) | termite gut metagenome | isolation source: bacterial endosymbionts found in Trichonympha flagellates filtered from... | host: Zootermopsis nevadensis | place: USA: Mt. Pinos, Los Padres National Forest, CA ... | reverse complement strand
AGGCCGGACGACCGTCAAAAAGTACTAGTCTGATCTGTCCGCAAGGCACGGCGAAATGCTGTGTTTGTCGGTGATGCCTCTTCCATGCCTTGACTGCGTGAGGGCGTATCTCAGAAAAATACAGTTCGCCGAAATTTGCTGAAAATTTAGACAGCAGCGGAGAGTCTTTACTCAGCATGCGCAGCACATCGCCCTTCGCAACGGGAATAATCCGTAGCGGTAGAAAAAGCGCTCCGTCAATGCCGACGCTTTGTGGCGCTGGTTGCGGGCTATTATAGGTCATCGTCGTGTCCAGGATTGCTCGCGCAGTTCCGCAGCGGTACAGTAGGCCGCAATTTGTCCCAAGGTGAAATCCAGCATGTCGCGCGGTGTTTTGCCGCCTTCACCTTTATAAAAACAGCGATACCATTCAGCAGTATAGCGAAGCGTTTCTTCAAAGTCGAGAGTGGCCTTCCACTGCAGGTGGGCAAGCGCCTTGTCGCAGCAGAGTTTGAGCAGCGTGCACTCTTTTCCGCCGTTGTGAGCATCGGCGTTTGTATGCGCGGTAAAACCGGGCCAGTGGCGCGCCAGCGCGTCCGTTATTTCGGCCACAGTGTTGTTGACATCGGCTGCGGGTCCGAAATTGTACGCCTGCCCGTGAGGACTAAAGGCAGTTTTTTCTCCGTTGAGCAGACGCGTCCCAAGGTGAAGGTAGCCGGAGAGCGGCTCCAGAACGTATTGCCAAGGGCGGGTTGCCCAAGGGCTACGTACGGATACGGGCGTGTTTGCAGCCCATGCCCGCGCGCAGTCCGGCACAATACGGTCCGTTGCCCAGTCCCCGCCGCCTATCACATTGCCGGCGCGTGTTGTGGCGCATGCGGGGCCGTCCTTAAAAAAGCTCTTAATATAGGAATGGGCAATAATTTCAGCGCATCCTTTGGAGGCAGAGTAGGGGTCGTCGCCGCCAAGGTGGTCTGTTTCGCGGTAGCCCCAGACCCATTCGTCGTTGCGGTAGCATTTGTCGGACGTGATCACGACAAGCGCCCGGACGGAATCGCAGCGGCGCGCGGCCTCCAGCGCGTTGAGCGTGCCCAGCATGTTTGTTTCAAAAGTTTCGGCGGGCGCGTCGTAGGATTTGCGCACCAGCGCCTGGGCCGCCAGATGGAAGACGATGTCGGGTTTGAATTGCTGTACGGCGCGCGTAAGTCCATTTCTGTCGCGCACGTCGCCGCGCGTGTCGTCGATGTGGTCGGCAAGATTTGTGGCCGCGAAATGGGACGGGCTTGTGGGAACGGCGTCAGAATAGCCGCGCACCACCGCGCCAAGGCGCACAAGCCAGGCCGAAAGCCAGGACCCCTTAAAGCCCGTATGTCCGGTGATAAAAATGCGACGGCCTGTATAGCTGTCTGCAAACATGCGCTGTCCTTGAAATTTGTGGTTATACCCAGAATGCCCTGCCGGAATCCCAGAGTTCGTTCAGGTGGATGGAGTCGCGTAGCGTATCCATGCACTGCCACTGGCCCGGGTGCGGATACATGGAGAGCTGTCCGTCCGCCGCAAGCTGCCGCAGGGGTTCTTTTTCCAGATCGCAGGATTCGTCTTCACTCAGATAGTCCAGAAATTCGCGTTTGAAGACAAAAAAACCGCAGTTGATGTATTCGTTGAGCACTGGTTTTTCTTCCCAAGAAAGGACAGCGCCGTCAGAATCCGTACGCACCGTGCCGAATCGTGAGGGCATGCGCACGCCGGTGAACGTGCCGATTGTTCCGGATTGCTCATGAAACCGCACCAGTTTGTCCAAGTTAATGTCGGCCAGCCCGTCTCCATAGGTAAGCATAAATCTGTCCGTATCAATGTGGCGCGCCACTCTTTTGATTCGCCCCCCTTTGAGGGTGTCCTGCCCTGTGTCGCAGAGGGTGACGCGCCAGTCTTCAAGCGCGCCGGAACCGGCATGATGAGTCGTCAGGGTTCCGGAGTTGAGTTCCACGGTAAAGTCGGTATTGCGTATGTTGTAGCCGTGAAAATACTGTTTGATGACTTCGCCCCTGTAGCCGAGCGGCAGAATAAAGTCCTTGTAGCCAAAGCGGGCGTACACGGACATGATGTGCCACAGCACGGGGCGCGCGCCTATTTCCACCATGGGTTTCGGCTTGAAGGCGGTTTCTTCGCGCAGACGGGTACCTTTGCCTCCGCACATAATGAGTACTTTCATGTCTGACTCCGGTTTGTGAGGTCGTGCGCGCTGGGCGCTTGTTGTACTGTAGCAGAAGTAGAAAAAAAGCCTATTTTGCCGCGATACTGCGTCACGGCAGCCGTAGGCGAACTTGTGAGCCGTATGGATGGCGACAGCAGCGTTAGTCTACGTTTTTTGCCCCGGTCGAATACCATTATTGTGCTTTTACGTCCGTGCCTGTTGCGCGGCAAGCCAAAGCTGCAATACCAGCAGTGTCCAGAGCTGTTTGCGCATGTCGGCCTTGCCGCTTATATGGTTGTCCATAAGCACGCGCACGGCGTTTGCGTTAAAAATGCCCTGCGCGCGCAAGCGGTCTTCACTGAGCATGTCTTCCATGAGTGGGCGCATTTTTCCGCGCAGCCAGTCCGCAACCGGAATTTGGAATCCGCGTTTGTTGCGGCGTAGGATTTTTGGTGGCAACAGTTCGGCAAAGGCTTTTTTGAGCAAATATTTCCGCTGGAAGCCGCGAAGTTTGTGGCGTAGTGGTAGTCGCGCCGCAAATTCGGCAACGTCCTTGTCCAAAAAGGGAGCGCGCACTTCCAGCGAGTGAAGCATGGAGCATCGGTCTACTTTGACCAGGATATCGTCTAGCATAAACTGCCGCGCATACACATAAAAAGCGCGGGCTGTCGGCTCAGCGGCCTCCGGTGGTCGCCAGTGGTCAAAGTGTTCGCGTGTCGGGGCGAAAAGCTGTTCACGCAGAAAATGCGTGTCGCACCAGTCGGGATTCAGAATTTCGCGTTGCAGGTCAGGGGTAAAGGCCGTGAGCATGGCCTGCACCCGAAAATGCGCCGGGGCGCGCGCTCCGTACAGAAATGTCGCGGCCGCCAGACACGGGTTTATATAGTCTGCAGAAGCCGGTAGGCAACGCGCCAGCGGTTCGATAACGCGGCGCCGCGCGAATGAGGGCAAGGCATTATACCATTCCGCGGCTTTGAAGCCGATATAGTGTTCATAGCCTGCCCAAAGCTCGTCCGCTCCGTCCCCGCCCAGCGCCACGGTGACGTGTTCACGGGTGATTTTTGAAAGCAGGGCGGTTGGCGCAACCGAGGCGTCCGCCATCGGCAGGTCCATGCGGCTGACCGTGCCGGGCAGAATATCGGCGCATTCGTCCGCAGAGAGGACTCGTTCAAAGTGTTCAGTGCCGAAAGCCTCGGCAGCGGTGCGGGCGTATTGGGATTCGTCGTAGCTCGCTTCGCGGAATCCGATGGAAAATGTTTTGACGGGCGCTACGGACTGCTCCGCCATAAGACCGGCCACTATCGAAGAATCAATGCCGCCGGAAAGAAAAACGCCCAGCGGAACGTCGCTTATCATGCGCCGGCGCACGGCGCGGGACAGGAGGCGATACAGTTCCGCACACAGTTCGCGTTCGTCTCTGGAATCGCGCTCGTCAGGCGCGGGCATGTCCCAGTAGGGGGCGTTGTGCACGCGTCCGTTTTCCAGCAGCAGATGGTGGGCGGGCGGCAGGCCTGTTATTTCGCGGTAGACTGTTTGGGGCGTGGGCACGTATTCGTAGGCCAGGTAGCGCATGACGGCCTTGGTGTCCAGGGTGAACTCAAGTCCGCGCAGCACAGCAGTGAGCGCTGTAAGCTCGGAAGCGAAATACAGACAATTTTGTTGTACGGTATAAAAAAACGGTTTTTTGCCGAAACGGTCACGCGCGCAGAACAGGCGTTGGTTGTCGGAATCCCAGAGGGCAAAGGCAAACATGCCGTCAAAGCGCGCAAGACAGTCCGCCCCCCAGAATTTATAGGCTTCCAGAATGATTTCGGTATCTGAATTTGTCTGAAAACGCGCTCCTCTCTGCGCCAGTTCTTCTTTCAGCTCCTTAAAATTGTAAATTTCTCCGTTGAATGTTATTGTCAGACGGGCGGTTGTGTCGCTCATGGGTTGCGCGCCGCCCGCAAGGTCTATGATGGAAAGTCGCCTGTGGCCGAGGCAGACAGGGCCGGATTGCCACATGCCGCTTCCGTCCGGACCTCTGTGCACCATGCGGTCGCACATGCCCGTCACCAGAGTGGCCGCTTCCGGGGAAAGAGGTTCAGTTGTGTTCAGACGACAGATACCCGCTATTCCGCACATGTTTTTTCCCAGAGGGCATACCGGGTGACGAAAAGGTTTGTCAGACGCTTGGTGTTGCGCTCAGAGTTGAACAGTTTCGTGGCCAGCGCGTTGGCGTTGTCCCCCATGCGGCGCGCATCAAGGGGATTTCGGATAAGATAGTCAATGGCTTGCGCCAGCGCTTCCGGGTCGTTCGGAGGGACTGTCAGTCCTGTTCTGCCGTTACGCACCACTTCAGGCAGCGCGTTGACAGTCGTGCTGACAATGGGCATGCTGTAAGACATGGCTTCAATAACAGTATTGGGAATGCCGTCGCGCCGTCCGGATGCGTGGATGATGCAGGGAGCGACAAAAATATCGTGCGCGCGTAACGTGTCGGGTAATTCGTCGTGCGAAAGCATTCCGGGCATGTGGATGTGGTTTGTGAGACGCAGTTCGGCGCGCAGGTTTTTGAGGGTGTCGGTCATATTGCCGATGCCCATGCGCACACTGCCGCCGCCCGCGAGCGTCAGGGTGAAGTCGATTCCGCGATCACGTAGCAGGGCGCATGCCCGTATCAGCACGTCAAAGCCCTTGGTAACGTCAAAGCGCCCGATGCTTAATAGGCGAACAGATCCTTCCGGATTCTGGGCCGGATTTCGGGCAGGAGCGAGCGCGGGGACGTCGGTTTCGGAAATCTGGGCCGGCAGCGTCAAACTGTTATAGACAAGCGCGGTTTTGCCCTTGGCCTGTCCTTTGTCAAAACATTCAATGCGTTTTTTGTCCGCGGCATTGTTGGCGCGGACAAAAAGGGCTGCGGTCAGTTTGTCGCTCAAGTCCGGGTCGGCAGGTTCCAGATTGTCGCCGCGCGCTGACGTGGTAAAAGGGATGCCGGCAAGCGTCGCGGCAGTCCATGCCGCTGTTGCCGTACCGCGCGGCCAGGGCGCATATACCATATCTATGCCGTCTTCCCGCAGCAGGCGTCCCAGGCGTATGCCCACTACAAACGCCCAGAGATTTTCCGCAAATACTTCAAGGCTGTTCCATCGCCTGCCAAGCGTGCGCCGGTAAAGTCGGCACAGACGCAAGGGGTGCGTAAGGAAAAAGCGCAGCGTTTCCAGCAGGAGAGTTGGCAGAGCTTTGATTCCAAACGTGCGTGTCGTGTCGGTCGCCGCGTGCATTTCTTTTGAGCAGTGGCGCAGATTTTTGTCATACAGGGCATAGACTGTCAGCGGCAGGCAGTGTTTCAGATTTTCTATTTCCCGAAAAATAAAAGGCTGTGTGAACAGCGGATACCATAATAAAATGCAGGCTATATGCGGCAGCCCGGCAGGGAGGGGTGGAGAGAGTGTGTCTTTTATCATAAAAAAGCCTTAAGCGTATGTCCAGTCATTTTGCGGGGTGTCCCCGGCGACAGGGCGCGGCGTGGGCGCGGAATCGCCCAGTTCCTGTCGCAGTTCGTCCATGCTCAGACATTGCAGGGCAACATGAGCGCGCAGCCAGTCAATATAGGTGGAAATTTTATCCATCAGACGCGCGACTGACGCTTCACTCGGCAGGTGCGGCGCGCCGTTCGGCATCATTTCCGAGGAATGCCAGGTGAGGGAGAGAACATTCCCCCCGCGGGACAGAAAAATGCGTGTTACAGCCTGCATAAGTTGTAAGGAGTGGTATACGGGCAATAGGGTCAGCGCCCCCCATGCATACAGACCTGTTTGGGCGATTTTTGCGATACGGCGCGGCAGTAAAGTGAGAAGACGCGGCAGATTGTGTATGAGCGGCGTGACCGTGAGCGGCGTTTCAAAAATGCGCGCGGCGTTTACAGGCACCCAGTAGGGAGTTGCCGGCGCGTTGAAATGATTGGGGCCGTTACTCGTGGCGTGCAGAGGGCGGATTGAGGCATCGCAAAGCACACCGGCCTGCGCGAGCGCGGGCCAGTGTTTTCGGTGCATATCCCAGCGCCCCATGCGGAATGAGGTCGGGGGCGCGCCCTGTGTGTCCGTGCATATCTGGAAAAGGCGCTGTATCTTGGCCGCAAAGAGTTCCAGAGGCACATCCGCCGCAGATACATACTGTGTATGTCCGGCTTTTTTATCCCGCGGAGCGGCGTCCAGAGGCGGGGTGTTCCAATGGTGCAGGTGTGCCCCAATTTCCACACGATCTTGCAAAGTCTTCAGGACGGCGCGCGAAGGTTTGTCGACAAGCACACTGTATGCGCAGAACAGCGTGGGGCGTATGCCTTTTTTCAGAAGCGGCGTCATGCGTGTGAGATGGACGATATTTGTAACGGACGGATTGCGTGTGGCATAGTTGCCGCTGAAGAGTCCTTCTTCTTCCACATCAAGGCTCACAACAAGATAGACAGTGTCCGAATGCGGCATCAAGGGCATCATCGGGGGAAGTATTGCGTGTAGAGGGCGTAAAGCGCGCGGATGTTTGCTGTATTGTCAAACATGCGTTCCACAAGGGCTTTCCCTGTCTTTGCCATGCGCAGGGCTTCGTCCCTGTTTTCCAGCATGCAACGCACAGCACGCGCCAATGCTGCCGGATCACGCTGCGGCACAAGCAGGCCTGAGTATCCGTTATGTATCACTTCCGCTATGCCGCAGACATCGGTTGCCACAACAGGCATACCGCAGGACAGGCCTTCCATGATGACGTTGGGAATGCCGTCGCGGTCGCCGTTCGTATGCACAACACTCGGCACAACAAGTACATCGTGGCTTTGCATGATTGCCTGCGCCTGGTCGTGCGGTATGAAACCCGGCAAATCCACGCAGTCGTCAAGGCGTAGCCGTTGTATCAGACGCAGCAGTCTTCCCCTCCACTGACCGTCCCCGGCAAGAGTAAGGCGCGCCGGGACGCCTTCTCTTTTAAGGCGCGCTAGGGCTGTGAGCAATTCGGGAAAGCCCTTGGTGCGGACAAAACGGCCGATGGAGAGCAGGCGGAAGGGGACATTTTGAGGTTTTGGGCGATCCTGTAGCGTGGGAAAGGTCAGGCCGTTGTAAACAAGACGAACTTTGTCCCGCTGTTCCGCCGGGCAGAATTCTTGCAGATAGCGTACATTGGCGAGATTGTTGGCGCGGATAAAGAGAGCGTCACGGGATTTTTCGCGCAAAAATCCATCCTGTGGATAAATATCACCGGCACGGCCGGTAAAAGCAAACGGGATTCCCGTCAGATGGAAGGCTACCCACGCGGCCGTTGCCGGGCCGTTGCCCCATGCGGAATGCATCAGAGAAATGTTGTCTTTTTTGCAGTATTCCGCCAAAAGAAAGCCGGCAAAGAAGCACCAGAGATTTTCTCCAAATGTTTCAAGATCACGCATTTTTCGTGCAACACATTTACGCAGCAACCACAGAACCTTGGAGGGCGTTTTGCGGACAGCTCTGACAAAAGCCGTCAGAATGCGCCATGTGGCCTGTATGCCCATGCGGAGTGTCGGTACTGCGAAATTGCGCATTTCTCCGCTGCAATTTTTCAGTTTTTTCCCGTACATGGTGTAGACGCGGATAGAAGCGTCGAGAGTCTGAAGACCCAGTATCTCACGAAATATAAAGGTTTCGGAGGCAAGCGGAAACCAGAGCGTTATGTAGGCTATGGAGGGCAATCCCACTTTCGCGGTAACGGTTACGCCGTCGCGCGTTTTATTGTGCATCTTGGTGTTCACGCCGGTATTGTTCGACAATAGCCTGCGCCTTGGGCAGTTCGTCAACTATGGCGTCCAGCACCTGGCGGACATGTTCTTCCCTGTGCGCGGCGGAAAGGAAGAAGCGCAGACGCGCCGTGCCCTCCTTGACAGCCGGAAACGCGACCGGCATGACGTATATGCCCCGTTTGAGCAGAGCAATGGACAAAATGCCGGTGGTGATGGATTCGCCCACAATGATAGGCACAATGGCGTAGCCCTGCGCTTGGCCGGTGTCCAGCCCTCTGCTTTTTGCGTACTCAAGAAAATATTTTGTAATATTTTGTAATTGTTGTACACGTTCCGGCTCGCGCAGCATAATTTCAAGGGCTTTGCGGCAGGCTTCCGCAATGACGGGCGGCATACCGACGCTGAAGACAAATCCCGGCGAACCGTATTTGAGATATTCTATCAATTCATGGCTGCCGGCGATAAAGCCGCCGCAACCGCACATGCACTTGGAAAGCGTGCTCATCCACATATCCACGTCAGTTGGGGCGATGTCAAAATATTCGCACACGCCGCGTCCTGTTTTGCCGAGCACCCCCAGCGAGTGGGCTTCATCCACCAGAAGCATGCAATTGTATTTTTGTTTGAGGCCGATGATTTTGGGAATGTCCGGGATGTTGCCGTCCATGCTGAACAGACCTTCCGTGACGATGAGCGCGCGCTTGTGTTTGGCGCGGTGTTTTTTGAGCAGCGCTTCCAGCGCGGCGCAGTCATTGTGCGCGTAAGAATATTTTACCGCGCCGGAAAGCCGTGTTCCCTGGACAAGGGAGTTGTGAGCAAGGCCGTCATAAAAAATGGCGTCACGCGCACCGAACAGAAAGCCCAGTGTGGATACATTGGCAGCATGGCCGCTGACATAGACGATGCAGTCCTCAACGCCGTACAGGTCCGCAATGGCGCGTTCCAGCGCCAGATGTTGCGGGCGTTCGCCGCCGACCAGCCTGCTGGCGCCTGCGGAAGTGCCGAACGTCCGCGCCGTTTGTGTGACGGCTTCCGTGATTTCAGGATGCGTGTTGATATCCAGATAGTCGTATGTGGAAAAATTGAGATATTCCTTGCCGTTGATCAGTGTTGTGGCTTTTGCCGCCCGTTCATGGCAGACGAAAAGGGGATTTTCCATGCCCATTTTCGCGCCCACTTCCACAAGGCGGTCAAAGGAAAGCTTTGAGCGTGCGCGGTTAAAGCCGGCAGCGCCGTTGTCGAGTGCGCTTTTTCTGGGCGTCTGGGCAACCTGCCTAGGGTGTTTTTTCTTCATTCCAGTCTCCATCATGGCAACATAAAAGAGTATATGCCAAGCGCGTTTCTATAGCAAGCCATGAATTTTTAACAGCTATGATTTTTTAGATAGTGTCATCACGAGATATTAGCCCAGAGGGCGACACTCTGAATATATACTGCCGCCAGAAAGGAGCGCCTGTTCGTAAAATCCAAAAAATAGCAATGATGAAATGATTGCATGGAGACTCCTTGATTACAAGAAGTCTATAAAAAATCTAGAAAATTATCAACCTCGTGACGACACTATCTAGCTGGTCGTGGCGGAATATATTCTCTGACTTTGCGGAACGGCGCTTCTGTCCGAACCGCAACATTGACAGACAGGCCGTTTTTCGGATACTGACAAGATAAGCCGGGCGGCGGCGACACTGCCAACCCCGTCAGGTCCGAAAGGAAGCAGCGGCAACAGACGTTGTCGGGTGTCCGGCCCATAAAAGCCGCAACATTGTCTGTTGCGGCTTTTTTAGGTAAGAAATCAGATCATATTGTATTTCTGGCGCGCCCGGCGAGATTCGAACTCACGACTTCTGGCTTCGGAGGCCAACACTCTATCCAACTGAGCTACGGGCGCGCAACGGTTATGGTGATATGGAGCGCAGTGTAGCAAAGTTAAAATTGTGGTCAAGAAATTGTTGCGTATTCCGCAGAGCAGGCGCATCTTAAACGTTTCCCGCCAATCAGGATGTTGCTTTACGGCAAGACATCTGCTACAATCCCCAGACACGCTTATGAACATGACGGATAAATGTTTATGGTAGCACAGATACAAGCGTTCATTCAAAAAATTGCCGCTGTCCTGCAACACGCCGCCGGGCAGTGTTGCAAGTTTTTTCAGGGATTTTTTTCGGCAAACCGGAAACGCGCGCGGCAAGAGGCTTCCCATCTTCCGGGCGGAACGTATGCAGATTTTAGGCATTGCCAATAAAAACCGATGGGAGGATATGCTAAATGTTTGACAGCGTGCAGTACCCTGCGGAAGGCTGCATTGTGGAATACATGGAGGGCAACGCCCCCCAGATCGCCCTGATTACCGAAGAATCCGGCGGAAAACTGCGCCTTCTGCTGCCGAACAGACGCGAAGCACGCCTTGCCGTGCAGCGCCTTCTGCCTTGGCTTGGCCCACTGTACCGCGCGGGCATGGGCAAGGAAGAATCTGTCCGCCTGCTGGATTCCCACAAAAAAATACGCGAAGACACAGCCGTGCGCATATCAGCTCTGGATGTCTGGCATACGGCGCAGGGCGAAGTTGCCGCAGCTCCGGCCAAATGGTTTGCCGAACTTTTTACTACAGCTCCAAACACGGATACCGTAGCCGCCTACGGACACGCCCTGCTTGCCTGTAAAAGCCATTTTCGTTTTCAACAGCCCGATTTTCAAGTATTTTCATCAGAGACAGTCGAAAAACGCCTTGCGGAAATTCGCTGCAGGCAGGAGCGTGAAAGCCTAATTGCCGGCGGCGGGGCATTTTTTCGCCTGCTGTGGGACGTTGCCTGCAAAAAATGCGAACTTCCCCCAAGAGAGCCTGTTCTTTTGGACAACAGCCCTTGGCCTTCCCCGGATGTTCTGCAACGCCTCAAGGAACTGCTGCGCGCCAAAATGATTGACCCGGAAAATCAGGAGCACGACGCCCTGTGGCGCATACTTGTCAAGGGGCTGCCCGATATGCCCCATTTGCCGCTGCAACTGCTCACGGCGCTTGGCGAACTCCCGCCGCACCACAATTTTTGGCTTGACCGCGCGGACTACGCGGCGGGCGACGACTGGTGGCAGCCTTACGCGGAGGAAGTGCGCGACTTGCGCGCAAAGGCGCTACGCTCCGACCTGTCTGTCTGCGACCTGCCCTTTGTCAGCATTGACAGCGCAAGCACGCGCGACGTGGACGACGCCTTTTTTGTGGAATCCGACCCCCAAGGCTTTATACTCACCCTTGCGCTCGCCTGCCCCGCCCTGTACTGGCCGTTTGGGGGAGCGCTGGACAACAGCGTGCTGCGCCGGGGCACCAGCGTTTATCTGCCGGAAGGTACGTGCCACATGTTGCCGGAAACGCTCGGCACGGACTGTTTTTCGCTGACGGCGCAAAGCCCGCGTCCCGCCCTGTGCGTGCGTGTGCCCGTTGACGCGAATGGAAACGTTGGCCGGTGCGGGATATTTACCGCAACTGTCCAACTTGCGGCCAATCTGACCTTTCAGGACTGTCAGTCTGTGCTGGACGCCCGGCTGGATGACCGTCTGGATAATCCGGCTGCCGCGCACGCCAACACACTGCGCTTGGGGTATACGCTGGCAAGCCTGCTCCAGAAAAACCGCATCGCAAAAGGCGCGGTTGTCATGGACAGGCCTGAACCGCTGATCACCCTGCACGGCGCGGGCGCGGACATTACAGTCGCTATCGCGCAAGAGCCGCCGGCGCCGGAGGCCCAGACGCTGGTGGCCGAACTGATGATCCTTGCGGGCGGCGCTGTGGCCGACTGGACGCGCCTTCACGATCTGCCCATGCTGCATCGCACCCAAGACGTTGTCCTGCCCAGAGAATACGCCGGCATATGGACGGCGCCGCAGGACATGGCGCACATCATGCGCTCGCTGGCGGCTTCCTGCCTTGAAGTTTCGCCCCACCGCCACGCAGCCCTTGGCGTGGAACGCTACACCCCTGTCACTTCGCCCCTGCGGCGCTACGCCGACCTTGTCAACGAATCTCAGGTTCTGCATTTTCTGCGGACAGGCACAGCGCTACGCAACGCAGCGCAGCTTGAGCGTCTGCTGAATGTGCTCGCCCCTGTGCTGGAGGCAGTCGGCCAGGCGCAACGATCCCGCCCGCGCTACTGGAAGCTGATTTATTTTCGCCAAAAAGGCGACAAACTGTGGTGGCACGGCGTCATCACGGAAGAAAACGACGCCTTTGTCAGCGTTTCTCTTCAGGATCAAGGGTTTTTTGTGCGCGGCAAGCGCCATCTTTTTGACGAGCGGGCATGCCCGGGCATGGCAGTGGATGTGCGCTTGGGTAAAGTGCACCCGCTCTACAACGAAATACAGATTCTTGAGGCAACAACACAATAGCCAGTGAAAGCGCTGTATGACAGAAACACTCTACGTTACGCCGCTTATGGCACTCTGGCTCGCCACAGCATATGCGCTGGGTTCTGCTCCTTGGGGTCTGGTTATCGCAAAAACCTGCAGCGGCATTGACCCGCGCGGCCACGGCAGCGGCAATACCGGCGCCACAAACGTGGCGCGGCTGTGCGGTTTCGGCTACGGTGCGGCAACGCTTGTGTGCGACGTGCTCAAAGGCGCAGTCGCCATCTATGTGGCCCTGCGCCTCAATCCCGCGCCGCTTTTTGTGTCGCTTGCCGGCCTCTGCGCCGTGTGCGGCCATGTTTTTTCCTGCTTTATGCGTTTTAAGGGCGGCAAGGCTGTAGCCACCAGTATCGGCGTTTTTTTGCCGCTCGCTTTCTGTCAGTTGCTTACAGCCGCGCTGTTGTGCCTTGCGGTTATCTGGCGCTTCGGCTATGTGTCTCTGGGTTCGCTGACGCTGGTCACCGCCCTGCCGATTCTGCTGGCCACGGGCGGTTATTGGCAGTGGCTGCCCTTGAGTCTGGGAATTTTTGCCCTTGTGGCTTTCAAACACCGTGAAAACATAACGCGCCTGCGCGCTGGCACAGAAAAAAGCTGGCGCAAGGCAAAGGGCTGAATCCATGACAGACGTCTTTCCCACACTTCGCGGCCGCATGGAATACGTGTGTCTTGGCTGCGACGCGCGTTACCCTGCCGATTCTCTGCTGTACACCTGCCCTGGGTGCGGCAATGTTTTTTTGCTGGAAACTATCGACTTTCACAAACTCAAGGAACGCAGCGCCGCTGATTGGCGCGCGCTTTTTGACGCGCGCGCGGCAAGCCGCATCACGGCGCTACGGGGCGTTTTCCGCTATTACGAGTTCATTGCGCCGGTACTGGATGCGCAAGATATTGTATATCTGGGCGAAGGCATAACGCCCATTGTGGAGGCCGCGCCCGCCCTGCGCGATCAAATCGGCCTGTCCTTTGCCTACAAAAACGACGGTCAGAACCCCAGCGCCTCGTTCAAAGATCGCGGCATGGCCTGCGCCTTCAGCTATCTCAAATGGCTCTGTCGGCGCAACAACTGGGAAGAAGTGCTGACGGTGTGCGCCTCCACCGGCGACACCTCCGCTTCCGCAGCGCTGTATGCGGCCTATGTCGGCGCGCCGCTCAAATCCGTTGTGCTGCTGCCGGCGGGCAAGGTGACGCCCCAGCAGTTGTCACAGCCCTTGGGTAGCGGCGCGACAGTTCTGGAACTCCCCGGCGTGTTTGACGACTGTATGAAGGTTGTGGAACATCTTGCGGAAAATTACCGTGTGGCGCTGCTCAATTCCAAAAACAGCTGGCGCATTCTGGGGCAGGAATCCTATGCCTATGAAACAGCGCAGTGGCATGACTGGAATGTCGTGGACCTCTGCCTGTTTGTGCCTGTGGGCAACGCGGGAAACATTACGGCCATCATGTCCGGCTTTCTGAAACTCCATGAGCTTGGCCTTGTCACGAACCTGCCGCGTATTTTCGGGGTGCAGTCAGAACATGCCGACCCTGTGTTCCGTTACTACGCCGCCCCTGCCGCAGCACGGACATGGCAGCCGGTGCGGGTGCGTCCGAGCGTTGCCCAGGCCGCCATGATCGGAAACCCGGTGTCTTTTCCCCGCGTGCGAAAACTGGCGGAACGCTATATTGCCGCAGGCGGGGAAAAAGCCTTCCAGATCATACAGGTCAGAGAGCAGGAGATAATGGACGCCATGCTCAAGGCCAACCGCCACGGGCATATTGCCTGCACACAGGGCGGGGAGTGCCTGGCCGGCCTTGTGAACGCGCTTGCACTTGGCCTTGTCAGCCGCAGTGAACGAGCACTGCTGGACGCAACAGCCCACAGTCTGAAATTTGCCGGTTTTCAGGAACTGTATTTTACGGACGCTTTTTCGCCGGAATACGGCATCACGCCGAACATTGATCTGGCAAACCGCCCGGAGGCGCTTTTGCCACGGAGCGCGCGCAACGAACTGGAAGACGCTGTCTATACGCGCAAGGCGGCGGAAGCTATGGCGAAGCTGCTGAGGCTTTCGCCAAAATAGGCGCTTGTTCAGAGAGCCAATCCTGCCCAGATAATTGTTGAGAGTATTAACAATAGAATGATTTTATGATATGCTTTCTCCAAGTCTAAGGAGGGAGTATGACTGAATGTCCAAAATGCGGGTCAGTCAAGACGGTCAAAAACGGTTGGCCATCTTGGGAGGCAAAGACATCGTTGCAAAGATTGTGGTTTTCAATTCACGCGCGCCACACCAAAAGGGCGTCCGGCGAGTGAAAAAGCTACTGCGGTTCTGTTGTACACACTGGGGCTTTCACTACATTCTTTTGTTAATACTCTCAAAAATATATCAATGAAAAATTAGTGCTTGAGCGACGCTAAATTGTATCACCCGGACATCGTCAACCTTACAATCCAATCGAGCCAAGCTCGTACAGTTGAAGACCTCCTTTCTTTGGTGTTTTGACTGAGGGAAAGATTAGATTCGTCCATGATTTGGCAGATTGTATTTTTATCAGGAATTACAGAACATTTTACCATAAGCCCAAAAACTTTGCAGAATATTGGGCGTTCTAAAATTTTTTTTATTAGTGATAGATGCTTTGGTTTATACCGTTGCCCCATTATAAATCTGGCATCTGAGGTAAGCCTATACTCACCTTCCCCATTTGCATTATTCAAGCGTTCGACTAATCCAAGATATTCACAGGCTGAGATATAGTAGTTAGTTTGTCTGGGGTCAAATTCATATTTTAATGTAACCTCGTTTCGTGTGAGGCTTTCTTCGAATAAGACGGACAAAAGATCGACAATCCTTTCAAAAGAGTCAGCTTGCGGGAAAACACCATCCTGTTCTGTAATAACACAAATATTTTTCCAAAGCTCAATGACTTCCTGGAAAGAAATATCTTCATCAGCAAATGTATATGCCTTATGTTGTAACAGGTTGATCGAATTGTAATTCTCTAATTTTTCAAACTTATAAACAAAAATATGGAAAACATCATTAGAAAATACTAAAAAAATTGGGATAACAGGCTTTAAAATTTTTTTACTCCATAATCGATAAGGATAATAGAGCTGCCTAATCAGCATTTCTTCCGTCGCCATATTTTTAGCTTCACAAAGACAAAAAACATCCCTGCCTTCATATCCGGCATCAATTTCAATTTGCGCGTTTTGAACAGAAATTTTTGTTGTTATATTAGGACATTGTTTATTTTCAATAAAATAATCAAAATTACCTGACGTCATACGTCCGTTTACAGTAAAGGCCAGATTGGACTCCCCCAATATATCTCCAATAATTCCACTATTATAGGCAAAGAGCAATGCAGATGCCTCACTATATAAATTTGTATGGTCAAGCGTTTGTAAATCGGGAATCTCCACAAGAGAAGGTCTTACAGCTGGATATTCCACCTTTGTATGAGTGGAATACGGGCCAATTATGTATTCTCCACGAGCGACAGGAAGAATAGACAGATTATTTTGCTGAAAAATCTCTGGCAGCAGAGATGACTGGTCAAATTTTGCCATCAACCGAGCTTCTTTGTAAATATTGATCTCTGCCGCTGAAATACGAAATGAACCCGATTGTGAAACCTTAGATACAATATCATGGGCAGCAAACAGGATTTTCCAAGCATGCTCAACGCTAATCTTTTTAGAAGCCATTGATATTATCTCCAGTTTTTTATCAATAACTCTTTTACATTGCCACGCCCTGCGGCATCAGAATTGATTGCGCGTTTTGCCAGAACTGGAATTATTTCATATCGATCGGATTGATAAATCCGCCTTATAAATTTCGTATCAGAGTTGCTTAGTAGGCATCTAACACCACGCTCTGTGAGTTTTGCAAAAACATCTCCCAATCGAGCCTGTTCATCTTCATCAAATCGACCTGCTTGGTAACCAGTAAAATTCGTATTATCAGGGCTATAATAGGGCGGATCAAAGTACACAAAGGAATGCTCGTCTGCGCTTTTTACAGCATCTTCAAAATCAACATGAGTAATTTTTAAATCGCTATCAGAAAAGTATTTATGGATCGCCCGTAACACAGGCTCATCACATATAGCTGGTTTCTGATAACGACCATAGGGGGCATTGAACAATCCCTGCGCATTGACACGATAAAGCCCATTATAGCATGTTTTATTGAGGTAAATCAAGCGGGCGGATTTTTCTACTGCTGACAGTTTCCCAAAAGCATCTTCATCTCTGTCTTGTTCCCTAACTTTATAGAAATAATCCTCACTATTATTTTTTTTATGAATTTTTAGCACATCAATCAAGTCATCGATGTGCAAACGAATGCTGCCATACGTGAGCATTAATTGTAAGTTTAAATCATTGATAGCGGCCTTCTTTGGCTGCATATCGAAAAATACAGCACCTGCTCCTATGAATGGCTCATAGTATCGACATTTATTTAACGGAGGAATAAATTTCTGGATTTCCGGCAAAAGCTGCCGTTTACCTCCAGCCCATTTCAGATATGGCTTCACTAGCGCATTAGTTTTTGGCATGCATTAACACCGTACTTTGCAAGGTTCCTCCGTTTCACCACCCCAGCACCGCGACACAAGTTGGCATTGTATCTCTAATCCAAGGATTTTTCAAGCGGTTTCAGAAGGCCTTACATCAGCACAGGCAGACAAAGCCTGCGGCGGTCAGCATGTCCACGCTTACCGCCCCCTCCCGCAGGACGCGCAAGGCTTTTCCGGAAACCGCCGGCAACGGCTCCACAATGGTTGACGGCGCGCCGCCTATCGGCTGTCCCCCCCCCCGCACAACACAACCCCCCAGATTTTTCAGCGCGGTCAGCAGTTCTCCGTCCGCGTCCTCAAGCGCGCGCGCGGGCATCCCTCCGCTCCTGTTCGCGCTGCTGGCCGTTAACGCGCCCCCTGTCCTGAGCGCCAGCGCAGCCGCCAGCGCGTGCGAAGTCACCCGCACGGCGGCCTTGC
>LQAB01016599.1_pt1 | contig 17332 bp, 12 predicted proteins | sample 654521 | NCBI WGS metagenome assembly LQAB01 (sample SAMN00762031, study PRJNA78659) | termite gut metagenome | isolation source: bacterial endosymbionts found in Trichonympha flagellates filtered from... | host: Zootermopsis nevadensis | place: USA: Mt. Pinos, Los Padres National Forest, CA ... | reverse complement strand
AATATTATTTTGGGCGGCTCGGCTAATACCTTGACGACGTTTAACGAAGTTGCCTTGAAAAACGGCCAAGGAGCAGTTCTGCTTCACGTCTTGAATCGTGGAAGCTTAGTCGCCACTCGCTGGGTTAAGCTAGACGATCCCAAAAAACAATATAACTTCACAGTTTATCAGTCTAGCCGTCATCGTTCCTTTGACCGTCAGGAAGACTACGATGTGGTTGAGGTTACCCCTGGTACTTACGCACTTTATTCTGTCTTCGGCGACTGTGATGAAGGTCTGAGGCCTATAGCCACTGATTTTGACATCGCTTGGCAAGATAAGGTGGTTTCCAGTTTGGGTCAGGTCTCGGTTTTGAAGAGTTATAAATCCAGCGGGGGCACGGGTGGGGCCGGTATCTGGGGTGGCAGCGGTTCGGGGGTCGGTCTGGGGGCGAATTTTGGGATGGATTCAATCCCGGGCGAGCCTGTGACTATCTGCAATCTTAGAACTGAAGGTGTAAAGAATGGTCAGGCTATGTTGGCGACCGTAACGGTTAAAGCTGGCGAATTAGTCTATGCTGGAGAATTGGAGTTGGCTTACAGTGCTGACGCTAAGTGCGACAATCTTGGTAACTGGATGACAGATAACCAGACCAGCCAGTATTGTGGGGCCGACTGGGTCAGCTTAGAAGTTAAAGATAGGTTTATCACTCGGGCTTTCCCTTTCATTGAGAAAAAAATGGGCGGAGAAGCGGCCAGCCGGGCTTTAGTGCGTTTAGCTAAATCCGGTTCTTTTGTTTCAGTGCGGTACTGAAGCACTAATCTATAAATGAGAGTTTTCGCGTCTCAAAATATTTTTGACTGTTAAATAGCCCGCTAACCCATTCTATTTTTTAATTATATAGTTTCCTCCTTTGATGACGATTGGCAGTATTATTATATAGTCGGTCCGGGTTTAGCCTAAAAAGCGGCTTACTAAGATATTCGTTTTTACGGGTTAACCCACGAAGACGATCTACAAGTCTCCGGCTAAGATCTCTATTATTTGCTTGATTTGATTGAACCCTAAGGTTTAGTTTTTGAATTCCTCGAATTCGAGGAGTTCAAAATGGAAGCTGGCTACATTTATTTTGTGCTCTCCCCCCAGCGTTAAATCGGGGCGGCCAGGGCTAATGGTTTTATTTTAAAAAGTGGACATTATGGTAGCATTTTCGTTTATATCGATAGAGCCTTTGAGTTTGCCGCGTGGATTTTCCTGGAATTCAGAATCTATCTCATAAAAGGAATATAGCGTCTAAAAAAAACCGAAAATCGCCAGTTAGGCTGGGATCTAAGATGTGACATCGTTAAGATCAACTATCAAATTTACATCGAAATCATCGAGGAAAAATTAATTCCTTAGACGATGAGCGTTAGCTAACTTAAAGTGATCTACGCTTTGGAGGCTGACCTGCTGAATAGTAGATCTTTTCGGATAAATCGCCGTTCAGTGGAAAGCTACTCACCTTAGCGATTGTCATTTGATTAGTCTATTTGGTTAATCTAAAAAAAATTAATGGAATTTTTATTTATGAAGGTCTACCTCCATCAGAATGTTTGAAGCGTCTTAATAGTGTGACCACCTAGTAGATAACCATTTTAACCGACAACCCTACGATAAAAAAGCTGAAGGGCTGAACCAAACTACGTCTGATTTAATTAAAGAGCGAAATATGGGATTCATTAAAATCATTCTTTTTTATTAGGTTGGTGGTCTTAGAAAATGGAGAGTGTCAAGGCCAAAAGGATTAAGGCAGTTAAGTTGAGGTTAAGCCAAACTAGAGCCTAAGCGGTCCGTTCGCGATCTACAAGTCCTCAGCCATAATAATCTAAAGTTCTACGATTGATTAAGATTAGAGGGTAGTTATTTTAAGCTGTTATTTAAAAAGATAATATTTACTTATGAGATATAATTTATAGATTGGAGTAAGGTGAAGGTTTTTTGTTGCAGCGGAGTGAACAAATCCATCTGAATGAAGGTAGCACTTTTAGTGGCTTAATTCTGAACATCCCCGGTCACTTAACAGGTATTTAAATGAATACTGGTTAGGCTGAGGAATAGGCTATTAAAACTCTAACAGAAAGATCGTTTGAATTCTTCCTGTTTGAGGCTTTTAGACGGACACTCTTTAATTTTTTCAGTTGGGCTAATTGGAGTCCGGTATTCGTTGGGTTCTATTTCCTCATAGGCAAAGGTCAGTTTCCGCCAAGATTCTCGCATATGCCGCTTGATATAATAAGCCAGCACACACAAAAAGATACAGGCCCTGACTCTTTGTTCCAGTTAGTGATATATAGACCATATTTTTATGTTAACGTTCTTCTTTGTTCTAAAAGTTTATTCTATCTGAGAGAAGTTTTTGTAAGTGCAGATGCACTCTTTCGGACTCATTTCATCTTTATTAATTGATGTTTTAATTACATAGATTCTATTCAGTATTGACTCTTCCTCTATACTAAGTTGTGGCGGTAGAAGCAAAGTGATATTTTATCAATTTCAAGAATAAAATATATTTTAACTTTTTTGTAATTTATTTTTTACCCGACAGTTAGACCTATAGCTCTAAAAGACTTGAATGTGTTTTACGGTTATTAAGTAACCCCTGCATAGATTAGGTTTCAAGGCGGTTATTAAGTTTATATTTCCTGTAGTTCGTAGAAGGGTTATATTTTTAGTTCCTAACATCCCTAGGTTACCTACGGTTGTTATTTTACTCAACCTAGTTTTAGTCCTGACTTTTTCAATCATCGTGATAAATGTGACTGAATCAGAAGTATTATTTGGTCAGGTATTGATAGATAGTTGCTCCTTAAAAATATATTGATTATTTAATTTTTAATTAATTGTATTAATTATAGTGTAATTTTTATTATATAGTCCAGAATTGTCTTAACCTTCGGTTGAAATGTTTCTTTCTTCGAGGAGTGTATAGGGGCACTATCACCATAATTGGGGCAAGGCGTTTTGTTAAAGGGGGATTTACTGGAGTAAAATAATCCTTGAGATAATTACTAGTAAATAGATGGAAATATTATGAAATTTATTAAAGTAAGAGCTTAAAGAGTACTGTTTTAACTAGGGACGTTCAATTAAAAGTATTTGTTTAATGTGCGAGGTGTTGATTATAAAATAGCTTGAAGATTTGAGCGATGATTAGGTTATTCAAGAATGGGTATGCAATATCTACTTTCAATATTTTTGTGGAGAGATAATCTTTCAATGGGTTGTGCTTTGTGCGGCATCTAATTTAACTTATTTTCGTTAACGATTTGGGGTTGAAAGGGGGAAGAAAATTTTCAAGGTTTCTATTTATTGTATAAAGAAAAAACGCTTGAGAAAGAAGTCTTCTTTAATACTATCGGTCAAGAAAAAACATTGTTTTTTTAACTAATTCTAAGTTGCAAATAAAAGTGATAATTCGCCTGTGGAAGATAATATTAGTTATAGATCTTTCTTTACGCTGTAGCTATAAAAAAGAGATAAAGAAAATCATCGGAATGATTAATTTTCGTAAGAATCCCAAAAAAGAACAAAGAAAGAAAGTTAAGAGCCGCTTTAAGACTATTGTCTTGCTCTTATTTCGTGGAATTAAGTGGGGAAAAGCAGCGGCTAATTTAGGAATTTAGTAAGAATAATTCAAGCTTTTTAAGCGTATTTTGATTTGACAGTAAAAAGACAAAATAAAAATTACAGTTTATATAAGTCGAAAATATTCTGCATAGCCAAAGGTAAAAAGCACAAGAAATTATGAGTTTGATTCGAAAGTCTCGATAACAGTGACGAAGGCTCGCGGCATGATTGTAGCTACCAAAAAATTTAACTGAATCCTCTACCACGGTAACAAGTTTGACGATACGGTCCAACAAGGTGTTAGAAAATTGAGCTATAAACTAGAATTAGAAATTTGTGACCGAGGTTATCAAGGTTGTAAAATAGTTGAAGGGATCCAGATATTAATACTAGAGAATCAAGATCAAAAAGTTAGCAATTCTAAAAAACAAAAAAACAGAAAATACAACAAACAACTTAATACAAGAGAACTAATTATTGGATATTTTAAATCAGATCTTCAAATATTTCGAATTTTATTGAAAGGAATTTTGGGAGATGAGATCAATGCCCTCATGGCCATTCCTGTTTTTAACTTCATGAAATGGATGCGAGAGGCAAACCTTTATTTATAGCTAGTGATTTTTAGACTTTTAACCGCGGTTTACGTTAATAGAAACCATAGTGTTTGAGTTAATACATAGTTTAAAATATTTTAAGGATCGACTAGTTATAGGTACCCGTCTCTATCGGTTAGCAGACGATAGTTTATTTAGTGCTTGCCTATTTTTTTATTACGTTAATATCCGAAGCATCCCAAAGGGTATTGTGTACCTTCGACATAGCTTGATAACAGGTTGTAAAATACGGTATCCTCATTATAAAGGTAACGTTTAGTTAGTCTGGCTTCAATAACTTCCTGCTTGTCTATTAGCTAGTCCATAGTCGCGTGAAACTAATTTTCGTCAATATCGACGATATTTAATTCGGTAGGTAAGGTTGTTTGTCGTCAGTTAGACGCAGTGGTAATTTTGCTTTTAGGACACAGAGATGCGAGATCACTATAGTGAGAACTAGACTCCAATCTCTGGATGGATGTGAGGGGATAACAGAGGTTAGGTTAAGTCTTTTTATGGCCATCATAACGCCAGAACATGATTGTGTTATTTATAGTCGATGATTTAGAAGGTTTCTCTGGCGGAGACAAAAGATTCACCTTTGAGCCGCTTTTTTGATAAAGTCAATAGTTTTCGAATCAAGACAAGAGAAGTTAGCTAGGGTTTTTTCCTTGACCTTTTTGTTGTTTCGGTAAGTTTAGCGCATAAGAACTGCCGGGGAAGAATTACGATTCAGACCGATATCTATAAATATAGATGTATAATAGCTGATTAATGTTAGTATGTTAAGTAGAAAATAATATTTATACGGTTACGTTTTTGTTATAATAATATTATTTTATTATCGGGATATAAATTTTTATTGCATTTTTACTTGTGAAAATTTGGGGTAAGCTGATTAACCTAATTGGCCAGGCAGACGGTTATGATATTGTCGATCTCCGTATAGACCCCAAAATAATTTAGGGTGAATAAAACAACTGGTTTTTCGTGAAAACTCAGAAACTGGTTGTGTTTAATGTTGGGATTTGTCTGTTGGTTTGCTTTACCCATGAAGATAAGGCTAGTATTTATTAAAATTATTCTTTGGTCTGTCAATCGAGGATCATTCGACGGTATATTTTCGCTAGTTCGTACTTTAGCCTCCAGCCTAAGGTGGTTAGCTTGTTGGCATTTAGAGTAAAAGCCCGCCTTTGGCACTTGATTATGTTTAGGCACATTCACTGGTATCTCAACGATATTTTTGATTTTGGAATCACAAATTTCGTTGGCCACTGGTTTCGCTATTTCACATATAGCTACGACGGTATGTAGATTAGTAATATTGTAGGTTTGGCCGTTTGCGCCATCCAGTAAAATCACCAATAACTCTAAAACCGTGTTAGTGGTGTAGTAGCAATTAGTTAGTGATTTTTCGGTAATATATAAAATGATATTATCGCCGACTATCACGTTTCTTGTAAATTACGCAAAAATTCTTGAATCGTTTTTAGACGCACTGACCTCGAAAGTCAAGGCTAAACGGGCAATTTTAATTGGGACTTTGTGCTGCGTGACGGGGGTAAGGGATAAATTTTTAGTTGTTCGGTTACTTTCGGGATAGCTATTGCGTAGATTGGATAAATTTAGGTGGCTCCAGTTGTCTTCCGTAACTTTCCTTTTAATTTACCTATAGACCTCCATCTACGATAGATATATTACGTTTTTGATTTGTTTCACCCTAGCCAAAGCCAATATATTTTTTGTACCCAAAATCGAAGTTTCGATAATTTTCGCTGGGTCGATGACTATTTTAGATGATTCTGTTACCGCTGCACAGTGAAAAATGTAATCTGTCTGGTCCTCAATGGTCAGCAGATCGCAGATATTTTGTAAAATTATTTCCGGTCCATAGTCGAATAAAGGGTGCTTCGTCTTGGTCCTATTTTAGTTGCCGGCTGTAACTTTAAGGCCTAGAGTTAGTTTTTTATTGGTGGTTGACAGGGTTGCTACTAGGGTGGAGCTGATTAGTCTGGTCGTGTCGGTGATAAAAAGTATACTCTTTTTCGATTTACCCTAGGGTAGGGTATCGGTCTGGGTGATTAGTTCCAGATCCTCTTTGAGTACGATTGGTATTTCCCACCCCCGGTCTATCACACCGGTTTACTAGTTAGCTAAAAATTTATCAATAATGGCTTTGTGCATCAATTCTCTGTAGTTCTATCTAGTACTGGTAATAGTTTTCTATAAGCTTCCTGGTGGGTAGTCCTTTGCGGATCATCTCTTTAGGCCAGCTAAGTTATAATAGCCGAATCTGTTAAATCACCGGGCTGTATAATTAGTTTTTCGCTGTAGCTGGATGTATGTTGCTCAAAGAACCATCTAAACTGATAAAGACGGTGGAGAAGAAGGCGGCTATATTTAATTTTTTCTTTGTTGAATAGAATAATTGGAGAAATCCCTGGATTCATATAGATATTAGATTAATTTTTGATAAGGAGAATAGTCTGAATTTTTTCATTCAATCCGTATTGGGGTTAGTAACCGTTCGGAGTAGTTTTTTTGGAGCCATAGATTTGGGAGGGGGGGGAATCAGATAGCGCCCTTGGGGATTAGGGTAATGGTGTGTGTAAGCTTCGGCCACCAGTTTACTTTGAACAATTATTTTATTAGCCAGAGAATGGATGGGTAGGGTATATTTATTTGGTTCATTTTTTCCCAAATCGCCTTACATTACCTCAAAATAAGGAATATAGATCAGGATTTTTAATTTTTTACATATGAGGGTTGTAAAAAGGAGGTTCAAGCACCCTATCATAGGTATTGCTCATAAATATAATATTTGGATAGTTTTCTTCTATACCATAATTATGTATACAAAGTGTGAGGTATATTAATGTCGGTTAGAAAATTCTTGTAAGAAGAGAGGATTTCCTTGGGGGAATTTCGGTAGGCGGGAACGACGACGGTGTTAGTTAAAAATGTTCATCCTTTGAAAAAGCTTCGTAAATATTTTTAGGGTATTTTAGGTTATGATCAGGTAAGGTAAGAATAGGACTTTATAGGTTATGGATTCCTCTTTAAAAAGTAATCTTGATTTGGTTAGGGTATTAATGTTTTAAATTGGTTTAGAGAGGTAGTAGTTTTGAGAATGGCTTTGTAAGTGGCAAACTATTTTAGGGTCTTTTTAGGGGTAAGGCATCGCTTACGCGGTTCAATAAAAATAATCTTCCAATATACTTGTATGCAGCACTCACATTGCTGGGTTTGTTGAGCCAGGTTGCAGGGATTGAAATTTTTTCTATTAGGTCGAGGGTTTTAAGAAAATATTTTTTTGTGTTTTAGCATGGAATAACGCTCTCGCAAAAGTTATTAAGTTGTATGTGTTTGCTCATAAGCTGTTTATTTATTAACTTTGCTCGCGCTAAAGGTTAGAAATGTTCCGGTGGGCTTAGTTGGTGGAGCGGTTGAATTGTTAATTAAATCAAACGATGCACCTATTGAAGTCGGTGTGGAGTGGATGAGTGTTAGCTAGAGGGTCCAAGGTGTGGGGCCTTTGTTAGCTGAAGTGAATAGAGGGGCCAGAAATAGACTTAGTTAGATTAAGTATAGTCCTCACAATCGATTACTACTATTTTATATCGAGGTGTTACCTATTGTTAAGATAAAAATCTACTGGAAGTTTAGATTTAAGGTGTTTTTCTTCGTTAAGTTTAGGGATTAGAAAAATTTGAGAGTGTCAGGGCTAAAGCGACCAGGGTGGTTGGTGGTAGGGTTTCGGCTCGAGCGGCTGGGTTAAGGTTGAGTTCAGCTAAAGCTTGGGTGGCCCGTTTGCGGCTGTAGGTTCGGGCCAGGTTATTAAGGATGGTCTGGCGACGGGCACCGAAGGCGACCAGGGTGAAGCGCCCTAGAGCTTCAATTGTGATGGGGGGTTCTTCGGTCGGTGGTGTTGGGGTTAGTCTGACCACTACGCTTTTTACTTTGGGTTGAGGGTAAAAAGCCGAGGGCGGTACGGTCATAACCTGGTTAACCCGGCTCCACAGGCTTAGAGCTACGGTCAGGCGGCCGTAATTCCGGTTGCCCGGGGGCGCGGAAAGGCGGTGGGCTAGCTCTTGTTGTAGCATGAAGACGGCTCCTGAAAAGTAGCGGCGATGCCGGAGAAACCAGAACAGTGACGGGCTGGAGATGTTATAGGGGAGGTTACCAAATAGGAAAAAGGGGGTTTCGGATTCAAGCCTCACCTGGGTAATATTAAGTTCCGCTGGGTCAACGGTGAGGATATTGCGATTTAGAATCGTTAGTTGCCCGGGATATTCATATATTAAGCGGTTTAAATTTTTAGCCAGGCCCCGATCTAACTCCACGGCTATTATTTTGGCGCCGGCGACTAAAAGGGGGCGGGTTAGAGCTCCTAGACCGGGACCTATTTCCAGAAAATTAGTTGTCAGGGAACCGGCCGCATGGCCGATTTTTTTAATTAGACATTGGATTAGCCAGTCATCTTTTAAAAAATTTTGTCCCCGGCTCCGGGCCGGGCTCAGACCCAGCTCTTTTAGAACATCGCGAATTTTTGGGTTATCCATTTCAGGTTACTGGCCAGCGGGGGTAGGCTTCGGCGGAAAGTTCGAGTAGAGAATGTCCGGCAGCTAGCTGGCGGGCACCTAGATGGGCAATCATAGCTGCGTTGTCGACGCACCATTCCAATGGCGGTACATAAAGAGGTCGGGATATTTCGGCCATCATTTCTCCGGCTGCCGTTCTCAGCGTTTCGTTAGCTGCCACCCCGCCGGCTAGGACAGCCCCTTCGGCCCGAATTAGTTTTACTGCGCCTTTGAGCTTATGCACTAGAGTTTCCATCACCGCCGCTTGAAAAGAGGCGGCCAGATTTTTTAGAGCCTGATCGTTTGCCGGGCGGGCGGTCAGATTTTCTTGCTGATAGATGTTACGCACCTGGGTTTTGAGACCACTGAAAGAGAAGTCCAGGCCGGTGTGGAGAAGTGGACGGGGCAGGGCGTAGGCTTTCGGGTCGCCCTCCTTGGCTAGATGTTCGATAGATAGCCCTCCGGGATAACCGAGCCCCAGAAGTTTAGCTGTCTTGTCGAAGGCTTCGCCGGCGGCGTCGTCTCGGGTGCGGCCCAGCAGGTTGAAAGTCAGGTAGTCATCCATTTTATATAAATGGCTGTGCCCGCCGGAAGCTACCAGTACGGCCAAAGGAAAGTTCGGGGGGGTAATTTTTTCCCCGCTCGGGTGGTGCATAAAGGGGGCCAGAGCGTGGGCTTTGACGTGATTGACTCCGGTGAGGGGTTGGTTAAGTGCAAAACTTAAAGCCTTGGCGAAGTTCAGGGCCACCAGCAGAGCGCCCACTAGCCCTGGTCCCTGGGTTACAGCTAAGCCAGTTAAATTAGCTGGCGAGCGGTCGGCTTCGGCTAGAGCTTGGCGGGTGACTTCATCAATGGCTTCCAAGTGGGCTCGACTGGCTATTTCCGGCACTACCCCGCCGTAACGGTGATGCAGATCCACCTGACTGCGCACCACGCTAGATAGAACCACCCCGTCTTCATATAGGGCAGCCGCTGTTTCGTCGCAAGAGCTTTCTAGCCCCAGAATTAGCATAGGTATTTTCGCCAGGGGAGTTAAAGAAATAAACCTGAGAGTCTTTTTCATTGTCTCAGTAAATCGTTATTTCTTTACCTTAGTTTTTAGATAGACTACGATGGCTTCGGTCACGTCCAGCAGCATAATTTTTAGGTTATTTTGTTGTTGTGCGTTTAAAAGTATAGTTTCTTTTATATAGGGCGCTTTAAGCCTTGGCACAGCTACCTCTTAAAAGTCTCGGCGTTTGGACGGCTTTCAAAAATGGGTACCATCCGACGTTGGATTCCTGAGTCTTTTTTTTTATCTTTTTTCTATCTTTAGAATAAAGTTAAAATCGTGTATTTTAGTTAGGGGCTAATTAGAACCCAGACCCATTCTAGGCCGGCTAAAGCCGAAGGTATAGTGGGGTTTAGAAATTTTTGTTGGGAATGTTGATCATGGTTTCGGCCTCGTTATTTTTATAAGTTCAATTTTTTATATCACATTTGAAGGATTAAGGCAAGGCAACGGAGTCAGAAGACTAGCTTCTTGTAGTAGCGGACTGTTATGTTATAAACAAGAAAAAATATTGAGGAAAATATAAGGTAAAATTATGTTGAAGGTTAAATTATTTATTGGTATTGCATGTCATTCGCTCCGCTTGGGGGAGGGGGTGCGTTTAGTTATGTATAAATTGGCCGGTGAAGATTTTCAGGCTGGCCAAGTAAGAAAAGTTTGGTCAATCGGAGGTTAGAGGTGGTGCTAATTTTTTCGACCGGTTAGCCTCTACCCTCGGAACTTAAAAATAGCGGTTTCGATTACTGGTTCGTTCCCTACGATTTGGATGAAGAAAGTCTGTGCTTGTGGGGTTAATTAATTTTTGTAGATTTGAATGAAGAGGAAAGGCTTACAGCCGTAAAGCTTAACTATGTTGAGTCGGAGGCCTGGGGGGGGTTGGTCCTTTATTGGAACCCAGAGTAGGTGTCGTTGAATTTGATCGAATGGAGTCTAAAGGTGGGTTTCCATTGTGCGATAAATTTTCTAATTATTCCTATTTAGTACAATCGGGTGATGAGCTTCTGGGCCTATTTGGGGGTAGAGGCCGGTATTTATGACTGGACCTATGGTCTTAAAGTTCAGTTTTTGATTCGCTTCAATATTGATAAGCTACCCTGGGTTGGAGTGTTTTTGACTATGATGGATAGAATTTACGATTACCGAGCTAAGCAGTTTTTAAATCTTCTAGGTCGCTTGGTTGCATTGAATTTCTGAGGGGGTAGAAGTGTCAGTTGCTAGCTCGGGACCAGCCAGGGTTCTGGTTAGTTTTTATGCTCTGTATTTTTATATCCTGATTGAGACGGCTGGTCTGGGTATTCTTCGCGCGATGAGGTGATGAAAAACTATTTGTTCCCAGATTTTATGGATGTTTGTCTCGGGTTGTCGGTCGGTCGACTTTTGTTGGATCAGGTTTTGACCCTGACTCGGGTAGTCAAAAAGTCGATAGTAAAATTGATCCGACGGATTTTTGTTCCCTTTAGAAAGTCGTTGAGGAAACTAGCTTTTTTGGCGGCGGGATTGTTATCTTCTACTTGCCGGTCTTTTTGCCTACCCTTTTATATAACCTTAATGTAGACAGCTGGGAAGTTTGGAATTCTTCGCCTTGCTACTGTGTTTCTTTCTTAATTAGCGTCCTAGTCTGGACTAATGAAGTTTGGTAGGGGTGGTAGATAGCTTGGGTCAGAACTAGAGATTGGTTAAAGTCCCGGTTGGTTAGATATTTAGGCGAAATAGGTATGAGGATGATTAGATTTAGGGGGGGGGTGGGAAAAGAGTAGTGGCAACTAGGCAGATTGGTACCCGAATTTGGGTTAGATACCCCTGATATTTTAGCAGTTTGATAGAACGGAATACCGCCCTCCGGTAGATCAGGGATACCCGAAGTTTTTTGAACTGGGGTTGGCTGGGCAGGTAGTTAATGCAGATATATCCCGGCGAGCGGTAAAAGGGTAGTTACAGGCTGAGTAGAGGTTGGGGGTTAGAAACTTTACCTTAAGTTTAGGTCCAGCTCTGGGTAGGTTGCTTCTGGTCTCCAGAAAGGTAATTTCATCGGTAGTAGGCCGGGTAGAAAGGGCTAGAGGCAGTAGATGAGTAGCATGATCGGGTGGGTTCAGGTAATGCAGTGAAAGAGGCCGTAACCTTCAAAGTTTGTGCAGATATCCCATGGTGCCTCTTCTGGCGTCAGATAAAGGTATAAGCTTCAGAAACTTGCCCGCTGCCTCGTTCTTAGTCTGCCTAAGCGCACTTCGTCCCGTTCGAAATAACAGTTGCCGCATTGTTTAGTATTTAAAGATCGCGTCGTTTAGCTCAGGTATATTTTAGGTTTTCAATCGATTATTGTAGCTAGATTGGGTTGGCCTGTATCTTCTAGAACGCTGTTCCAGAGAACCCCGTTAGGGTCTATTTTTTTTCGTTGTTGTACGGTCAGGGCTATGGGTACATGGACGAAGTGATTGTTCCACATGCCGATCAGAAGGTCGGTCTTACCGGCCATAGCTGCATGGACTGCTTTTTGACCTAGAAAGCTACAGTAGACTCGGTCGCTAGCATTGGCTGGAGCGCTGCGGATGATATAGCTCGGGTCGATGTATTTAAGATTAAGTTCTTTTTTTCTGGTTTCAAAATATTCCTGGATTGAGGTGGCCAGAAAAATGCCGATATCTTTGTGTAGAAGGTTGCCGGAGGCGTCGTGGCTTTGGGTAGTGCTGGTGAAAAATTTTTGGCCAGCGCCTTCTGCGACGACTATGACGGCGTGTCCTCGGAGATCGAGACGTTTTTCCAGGTGTAGCAAGAGACCATTCGGGCCTTTAAGGTTAAAGTCTATTTCGGGGATAAGTACAAAGTTTGCGTCGCTTTGGGCCAGGGCGGAGGAGGCGGCGATAAAGCCGGAATCACGACCCATGAGTTTGACCAGTCCTACCCCGTGGGGGGCTCCGATAGCCTCGGTGTGAGCACTGCGGATGACTTCAGCGGCAATAGCCACTGAGGTTTCAAAGCCGAAAGATCGGGAAACCATGCTGATGTCGTTGTCGATGGTTTTGGGTATACCCACCACCGCTAGTTTAAGACCCCGGTTCAAAGCTTCTAGAGATATGGCGTGGGCGCCTTTTAAAGTGCCGTCACCGCCAATGCAGAATAGGAGGTTAATGTTGAGTCGCTCTAGGGAATCCACCATTTCCTCGGTTGGCTGACCTCCGCGGGAAGAGCCCAGAATGCTACCGCCGAATTCGTGAATATGGGAGACATTGTTGGCGTTTAGAGGGAGCATGGAGTGTCCAAAATCAGGGCTAAGGCCTTGGAAACCGTATTTAACTCCCATAATATTGCGGACTCCATAGCGATAATGGAGGGTCATAACTAGAGCACGGATGACATTGTTTAGGCCGGGGCACAGGCCGCCGGCGGTCAGAATAGCTGCTCGGACTTTAGACGGGTCGAAGTAGATGTACCGCCGGGCTCCGGCCTCTTCGAAGCTGTTAGGTATTTGCCCTTTAGACACGGTTTTAATAGTCTCAGTGCTTATATCCACTAGCACCCGGCAATTATCATTAGTGAAGGAATTCCAGTCGGCCGATTCGGTGGGATTAGTTATGTTTAAAGTTAGTAGGGGCGAGGTAATTTTAGCCGGACCTAGAGTGGTAATAGTCAATTGGTCTGATTTATAGCTGCTGCTTTTACTTGGGTTGATTTTAGGTTTCTGGCTCATAGGGTAGTTCCTTTATTTATTAGTTTAATTATAAATTATCTCATCCGGTAAAGCAAGCGAACCTCTTTGGGTAGCAGCAATCCTTATTTTAGAGTTATTATGATAAGAATGAAAACTGAAGACATCTGAATATGATAGTTCTAAGGAGTGTATTCTAGGAAGTTAAAACGTGATATATGTTGATAGACTAGGGATAAATAAAGAGATAAATTTTGATATTGAAGCTGTTTTGTGCTTTCTATCTATAGTATCTTGGTTAACCGGTAAACGTTGTGTATAGTGAAGACCAGCAAATTAAATACTACCAGAAGTGCAGCGATAGTTCCTCCCCGTGTCCAAAATTATGTTTTAGAGTATAGCCGTTATTTTTTAAAATATTGAAGGTTTCATTTTTTATTTTCTACCGACTTCTGGCGCATTCAAGTAAGCTCTCAATATTATCTTTTGAAGGGTTAAGGTCGGTAATGAAGCTATAAATCGAAGACTTTACTTTGTCAGTGGGGTCTATTGTTTTAAGATTAATTCAGTTAAATTTTAAAGAAAATTTATCATTACTAATTGGAATTCATTCCAGCCTTTTATATCGATATTTTTTCCGAGCTTTATCTTAAATGGGCTTGTATAAAGATAAGCCGTCCAGTTTAACTCCAGAAGATACTTTTATAAAGTCTTATTGCTGGAAGAGTTATAGGTAAAGATAAAAATTAATTCAGGCGACATTTTTTTCGCAGAACGGCTGGTGGCTAGGAAGGTCAACACATAAAAATAGGGCATAGCTTTTTAACTTTTGAAGTTTTTTTACCCAGTCAGCATGAGGTGACTTTTTGTTCGCGAGTTTGTTTTTTATACCTGTCTTGTGAGATATAATTTCTGGGGCTAGAGGTAGGGTTATATTTTAGCTCGATGTGACAATAGCGGTACCTAAAAATCTGTGAAAATATTTATACTTTCGTCGGAATGATTTTTGGTAGAGCAATTCCGATAATCTATTTTATAAGAATTAAAATACTCAAATTAATCTAAAGCAATTAAAAATATGTTACTAAATTGTTTAAAAATTTTCGGGATATATATTAGACGTAAGTCAAAAAGAATACTAAAAAATACTGATTTAAAACAGTTAGTTTAAATTTCATCCGGCATTTAGCGGATACAGTTATTCGAAGGAAAATATAAGTTTTGAAAAAGAATTTACAAATTGGAACGATCGTGTAGTTTTTGAAGAGAGCGTTGGTGGACCAAAAAAGAAGGACGCTGTATAAAAAAAGAAAATACTGCCAAGCATACGTTAGATATGGATTAGTGAGTATTCGACCAAAATATCTGTCCGACGCTTCTTCAGCCTTTTCTCGAAGCAAGAACCTATATTTATCCAAATACCGTATGAATATGTTTTGATAGAATCAAATATAAAATTAAGTATTTTCTGATAGATTTAATATAAAATATGCTAAAATAAGAATAACTGTTTGAAGCGGTGGCCCCTTTGGATTAGGCTGAAAAATGGAAGCGGGACGTAAGCATTGAGGACTTCACTTTTCTAAGACTAATGGTATTTTTAAGGCTGGCTGGCGATAATTTTGGTGAAAATTTCCCGGCCGGCCGCAGCAACTTCAGGTGAATTTTTATAAACGCTGATCGCCTGACGGTCAGCTTCGATAATAGAATCAGCAAAGGGAATGAAGCCTAGAATCTCCAGGTTAGCTAGTTCCTTAGTGATGAATTCCCGGTCGCCCTGGTTTCTAATTTTGTTGCCCACTACGGAGACCCGCTTAATATATAAATCATTAGCCAGTTTACGAATCGTGCGAGCTGTTTCTATAGATCGCTGGCCTGGTTCTACCACTGTAATTAGATGATCTACTCCGCTGGCCGTCGCCCGGCCTAGATGTTCTAGGCCTGCTTCCATATCCATAATGACTACTTCGTCCCGGGCTAAAACTAGGTGCATGATAATATTTTTGAGCATGGTGCTTTCCGGGCAGATGCAGCCGCCACCCCCTTTTTTAACCCCGCCCAGAGTCATAAATTTTATCCCGTCTATTTCTCGGGCTAGGGTGTCTGGTAGATCGTCTACTTTGGGGTTGATAGTGAACATGGAACCATAGGTACCAGGCTGGGAACCGGTTCGCTCGGCTACTAGTTCTTTCATTTCGGAAATGGGGGTTAAAGCCAGTAGATCGGGGTAACCTAAAGTTGCAGCTAGATTGGCATCCGGGTCGGCGTCTATAGCCAGAACTTTTTTACCACTTTCTTTGAATAAATGGGCTAGGGTAGCGGAAAAAGTGGTCTTGCCTACTCCGCCTTTACCGGAAATTGCTATTTTCATTTTATTTCTTTCTTTAGATCAAGGGTTTGGCTCTGGCTTCTTTGGGTTAGGAGCTGGTTGGCAGGTTACGGGTCGCGCTCATCAATCGGTAAATTAGAGCCGAGCCCAGCCAGGATATATCCTCGTTAGAGAGGTAAGAGCCGATAACCTTGTCGAAGAGAACCTGCCCGGTGCTTTCAAATTCTTCGTCGGCCAGGTAAATTATAACTAGAAGGTCAAGGTTCGGCAGTACCCGGAAGCGGCCGGCTTCGTCCCCGAAGCCGGGAGTTGGTTCGCCGTTTAGAGCCTGAATAGTCCGGGTTAGGAGCCCTTTGGTCTGGCCGAAAGTTTTGGCTAGGGGAATTTCGGCCCGGCTATGGAAGGCCTGGGCGTAGAATTCACCCCCCGGAATTTGGCGGTAGGCTACCATTTCGCCGGTGGGGCGATCACCCGTGGCACCGTTTAAATAGTGTAGGATAAGAACAGCGTCGGTGAGGTTGAATTCTTCACCTGGTTTTTGATCTCGCCAGGTCACGGTCATATCTGGGGTTGAAACGGTGACGGGGCGTCCGAAAAAATTTAGTTGAAAGCTGGCCGGAACTAACACTCGTTGGGCGCCACTGGCCTTGGCGACTTGGTCCGGATCTTTGGCGGTTAGTTCCTGGCTAGCTAGACGGACGGCGTTTTTAAAATCGTCAACTCGCATGGCGTTCTTCTTCCCTTCCTTCATGTACATATAATAAGCATTTTTTAACTTGAGACAAGGCCGCCGGTGGGGATTTATTTTTCCCATATGGTCGGTCTCTGGTGTCGTGGCCGAAATTAAGAGAAAGGGGCCGTCATCCTATCATTTTCAGGCTGGGAAGTAGTTTTCTTCGTGGATGTAAGTAAAAATATTTTTAAGAGTGTTGTCCATTTTTTTCAGACGGAATCTGGTAGGTAACTACGGTCTCATGGCTGCCGCCGCTGAGGTGAAGGGTGATAAAACCTAAGTTGGCTTAGATGGCGTAGTTCAGCACACTATTGTCCATGGCTAGACCATGCTTTGCTTTTCCTTGCTCTAGGTGACGTAAATGCTGCTCGTGCAGTCGATAACATGGTGTAGACTAGAAAGTGGTTGTCGGAACAGATGTTTTCTTTATTGTAGTAGTCGATGATGGTGATTTTATTAATTGGATGGATACAATGTTTAAGTATATTTTTAAAGAGAGTGTCTTGTTCGAAATAGAGGTTAGTTTTCTCCTTAAAATAAAGGTGGTACAGAATATCAGTCGCTTTAGTAGTGCAGTGAAGTTTGATCGTTTCCAGCATTATATTGATATCTGGAAATACGGAAATAGCCCAGGCTAGTGTGGAGGTCCATAATAAAATTTATGAGAATCTAGTCGGTTGGGTATTATATTTTCCGTTGGATGGTTGGTGCTGTCAATTTTGTTGGTGGCCTCTAACATCGATTTTTGGTGTTCGGAAAGCGGGAGGATGCGCCTAAAAATTATAAGTGATCTGGGCGAAGGAAGGAGCTAC
>LQAB01005643.1_pt1 | contig 17340 bp, 12 predicted proteins | sample 654521 | NCBI WGS metagenome assembly LQAB01 (sample SAMN00762031, study PRJNA78659) | termite gut metagenome | isolation source: bacterial endosymbionts found in Trichonympha flagellates filtered from... | host: Zootermopsis nevadensis | place: USA: Mt. Pinos, Los Padres National Forest, CA ... | reverse complement strand
GTGACGCCCCTGAGCCTCTCCAGCCCCCCAATAAAGGAGGTTCGTCACCGCTGACATTGAAGACGCAAGCTCGGTCGTCGATTCCTTTTCAGGCAACTTGAGTATAACCGGAGCGGTGATAACCTGCCCCAAATAAACAGAATCATCGTTCCTCACTACCACCCAATCACCTATGGAAGAATTCAGCTCTCCACAATCGTAAGCCATCACCTGACCACCGTACTTTATGCGCACATTTATTATTTTCATCGAAAAATCACAACCACTTTATTTATTATTTTATTTTAGCACGATCAGCCCTCCGACGCCAGAGGGAGAAGAGAAAACCGTTTCAGGTAATTTGACATTTCCGAGTGCTTTGATTATAAAATGGAAAAAGGGAGAAGCCAAATGAAATTTTTTATCGACACTGCTAACCTTAAGGAAATCGAAGAAACCGCTGGTTACGGCCTCCTAGACGGAGTCACTACCAACCCGAGTCTTATGGCCAAAGAAGGCATCAGCGAACAAGACGGACACATCCGCGCTATCTGCGCCTTGACTAACGGCCCGGTCAGCGCCGAGGTTATCAGTACTGAAAAAGAGGCCATGATTAAAGAGGGCCGCCACTTGGCCGCTCTAGCCCAAAATGTGACCATAAAACTACCCCTAACTCTGGACGGGCTTTTCGCTACCAAAACTCTGGCCGCCGAAGGAATTAAAGTTAATCTAACTCTAGTTTTTTCGGCTCTTCAAGCTCTTTTAGCCGCAAAAGCTGGGGCCGCTTTTGTCAGCCCCTTCGTCGGCCGTCTGGATGACATCGGACATGACGGTCTAGAAATTATCTCTGAAATTATAAATATTTACAGCAATTACGGTTTTGAAACAAAAATAATTGTGGCCAGTATCCGCTCAACCCAACATATCTTGAAAAGTGCTCTTTTAGGAGCTGACGTCGCCACTATTCCATTCAAAATTCTGCGGCGATTGGCCACCCACCCTCTAACCGATTCCGGCGTAGCCACATTTTTGGCCGACCACACTAAAGCCACCCAAAAGTAATTTTATAAATCTGGACGTTACTCTTTTACGTCTTTACGTCATAATCCGGTGACCTATCCCGTCTCTTAAATAAGGTTAATAGTCATCTAAATTTTAAATGTTTTAGCCTAAAGGACCAATAAGAAAAACGAAACTGCTTAGGATGACTAATTTTCTAACGCCAGAGGGGGAAGTATTTAAAACCGCTGGCCGAAAAGTGATTGTAATCTTAGCCATGGCCTTAATCTAACTGCTACTCACCACCTAAAAGTAAGGCACCGCCAACCTACACTTTGACCAATCACTGTTTTTATTACCCTCACGGCTGGCTTAAACTAATTATTTACGAGGCCCACTACCTCAGTGACCGGATGATTAACTTTAACCCGGCCGTGAAAGAGAAAAAAGCCTGGCGAAAAAAACACATCTAACTAACGACGTCGGCTAATTTCTGTACCTGAACTACAATAGGCAGATCTTCTGTTATATGGTGGATTTGGATCTTTTCGAACCCTAGAATTATCTGATAGTCAACTACACCGGCAGTAACGCTTTTGAGATAAAAGAGCCATCTTTTCGGATTTACTCCCTACCTTACTAGACTTTCATAAACCATTTCTTCCTAAGCCCGCGCACCGCGAACTACACCTTAAGCGATCATAGGGTTAAACGGCTCATCGCCGACTTGACCGGCCTAGGGGTATCTGATATCCTGATCCTACCGTAAAAAATATACCCCGGCAACTGACGGCCCTAACCATAGCCCAGGGTAAAGCTATACCTCCCCCCCGGACAAGTATTTATCCAAACCCTATTCCACCGTATCCACTACCGCCCAAAACGCCAACTCCCGAATAACTCTAACCATACTTTTTAAATTCGACAAGAACCTACTAACCGTTATAACTCGTGAGACTCTAGATATTTTGGGCGCAATTATGACTTCCCCGGAACTGACCGACAACACTTTTCAACTGGAAGAGCATACCAACGCTTTGAGGAAATTCAAGTACAACCTGACTCTTTCCCACCACTAAGCCAGAGCCGTTTAGAATTACCTAACGAAAAACCTTAAGATTCCCGCTAACCTACTTATAACTAAAAATTCCGCAGCCTACATGGATCTGCCCTTAGAACCTGAGAAAAACACATCCCAAAAAAATAAAGACCGGTCTGCTTTAAACTGGTCTCTACTTTTGTCGTAGTTCACGCGGAACTATGACTTAAAATAGTGGTTCAACAAAAGATTCAGATAGTTTTACAATATACTCATACTCGTGATTAACCCGCTCCTCAATCTTAGCTATGTCTTCGCTCATGAGGTGTCGGAAGCGACCCTGAGGTTTCAAATATTCGACCAAGGGAATAGGCTGATCCACTTTCTTGTTCAGGATGTACTGACCATCTATAACTTCATACAGAGGAAAAATCCGACTATTAACGGCCAAACGGGAACTCTCCACGGAAAGCTCAGCCTTCATTCTCCAGCCAGTGGGGCAGGGTGCGTAGATGTGAAGATAAGCCGGTCCAGGAATGGCCGCAGCCCGGCGAATTTTATTCATAAGATCTAGATGAAAAGCCGGGCTACCCGTAGCCACATAGGGAATATTATGAGCGACGGCGATAGCCGGCATATTTTTTTTCCAAGTACTCTGCCCTTTAGAATGTGAACCAGCTGGCGAAGTAGTGGTACTAGCCCCGAAAGGAGTTTGAGAACTACGTTGAATACCGGTATTCATATAAGCCTCGTTGTCAAGGCAGATATAGATAAAATTTTCATGGTAGCGTTCCAAAGCGCCGGAAAGAGCCTGAATACCGATGTCAGCCGTGGCCCCATCACCGCCGATAGCCACCACGGGAATACGCTTATCAGGCAATTTACCCTTACGACGTAAAATAACATTCCCCGCATCCACCCCCCCAGCCACGGCGGCCGCATTTTCAAAAGCCACATGCAACCAAGGCATTTCCCAAGCGGACTGAGGAAAAGGACTGGTGCAAACTTCCATACAGCCCGTAGCAGATACGGCCATAAAATCACGGCCCAAAGCCTTCATCAAAAGTCGCAAGGCTAGAACTTCGCCACAACCCTGACAGGCCCGATGACCTGAAGCCAGAGAATCGGGACCCTTAGGAAAAGTTTTAGGCGTTATTTTTTCGAATTGTACTTCTGCAGATTTCATTCCAACACCCCCACCATTTCATAACCGCCCTGCCGCTTGTCCGCGCCCAGAGACTTAACCTGTTCAACAATATATTTAAAGTGATTACGCGTAACATCGCGTCCACCAAGGCCTAATACATAATTAGAAATTCTGGGCCGTTCTTTTTCATGATACATTAATGCCCTCACTTCCGTACCCACCGGCCCTTCCGGGAAGCCCATACTAATATGGCGATCCACCACCGCCAAGTTTTTAGCCCCAGCCACAGCCGCCCTAAATTCCACCACTGGGAATGGCCGCCACAGTCTAATATGAATTAAACCTACTTTTTCACCGACCGCGCGCATTTCATCAACCGCAGACATAGCTGTTTCAGAAATAGAACCGATAGTCACGATTATAGTTTCGGCGCCTTCGGTCTTGTAGGTTTCTACCAACCGGTACTGGCGACCAAAAGCCCCAGCAAATTCGTCAAAAATTCTCTGAACGTGAGATCTAGAATTCAAGAGGGCCAAATCAGTATCCCGACGGGCCTCAGTGTAGACCTCCGGGCCACCCAGAAGGCCAAAAGACAAAGGATTATTTAAATCTAGCTTATGGCTAGTTTCATAAGGCGGCAGAAATTTTTTGACTTTATCAGCCTCGGGAAAGATAATTGGTTCGATAAAATGGGAAAGAGTAAAGCCATCTAGATTCAGAATCAGAGGCATCATCACATTTTTATCTTCAGCGATACGGAAGGCGATAATGGACAGATCGGTCGCTTCCTGGCCCGTTTCCGCAAAAATCTGAATCCAGCCGCAGTCACGAATACTCATAACATCGGAATGATCGTTCCAGATATTCAAAGGGCCGGAGATGGCCCGATTGGCCACGGCCATAACAATAGGCATTCTCAGCATGGGGGCGATAAAGACTATTTCAGCCATTAGCATCAACCCCTGGGAACTAGTAGAAGTAAAGGTACGGGCCCCGGCCGCCGACGAGCCAATACAGGCGCTCAAAGCTGAATGTTCAGATTCTACCGGCACATATTCGGCATTCAATTCGCCGTTAGCCACTAGATCTGAAAGGTGTTCCACAATATGGGTCTGTGGAGTGATGGGATAGGCGGCCACCACCTCGACTTCGGCTAGTTTCACCGCTTCGGCTATGGCCAGAGAGACCTCAATGCCGACGGGTTTAGTACTATTGATACTGCTCACGACTAAACCTCCTCAATGATCATCTGGATGCATTTTTTGGGACATTCGTGAGCGCAGATGCCACAGCCCTTACAATAATCCAAATCGACCTGATAATATTTTTCCGCCCCCATATCCCGATAAACGCCATCGGGGCAGTAGATGTAACAAAAGCCACAATAAACACACTTAGCCCGATCCAAAACCGGCCGGGCCGAACGCCAGTCACCGGTCTTAAATTTGCGGGTAGTGCCTGGTTTAGCAGTAAAACCTAAAGGTAGGTCGCTGATTTTAAAAGCAGCTTCCATGACGATGTCGACTTTCTTATTCATAAAGTTAGCCCTCCACCTTGGTCTCATTGTAAGCCCGCTCAAATGCCTTCTGATTTCTGGAAGCCAGAGAGGGACCAAAACGTTCTTCCAAATGGCAACGTACCTCGTCAGGAGTGGCTACGCCCAGAGCCTTGGATAGCGAACCAATCATAACCGTATTAGTAATAGGCACCTTCAATTCTTCCAAAGCTATATGCAATGCGTCAATAGTGGCTATTTTCTGTTTAAAGCCATATTGCCGCCTTAGTTCTTCAACCGGCTTAGCAGAATTAATAATTAAAAGACCATTATCCTTGAGACCGGCGTCAACTTTGGTTACCCCCATAATACTGGGATCCAATACCACCACCACATTGGGTGTGTAAACCTTTTCCCGAATGCGGATGGGGATATCAGAAATACGCAGAAAAGACGTGACCGGCGCTCCGCGACGCTCAGGACCGAAACTAGGAAAGGCTTGAGCATATTTACCACTACCTATGGCCGTTCGAGCCATAAGTTCGGCCGAAGTGACCGCTCCCTGCCCTCCGCGACCATGGAACCTTATTTCTATCATAATTATTCTCCTCCTCCTAACCAAAATTAACTGGACTTACCTTAAACTAAAGCACTCGATGGCTAAGATTTAAAATTGGTCAACAAAAAAATATCATCAGCCAACGGTACTTAGCATATATGAAATATACATTAATTTTAACTTGAATTCAAGAATAACTTTTGCTAAAGTTATAAACTATTTTATTAAAATAACAGACTCTCGGATACCCCCCCCCGTATTATCCTAATTCGAAGGAACTTCAATGAGACAGCTAACTTGCTGCAATTCTAACCTCTCTGACATTTTTCGATCCCTTTTAAACTCGAAGTTTGGAAAAAAAAATTAGCTTATTCTAGCCTTCGACGGCAATACCGACGACAATTTCACCCACGTCACCTTAAATAAATTTATGAAGCTAATCGAGGCTAAGAGCCCCGACGCTTTCGATATTTAATACTAGCCTAACCTGGCCATAGGCGACAAGCCGAAAACAATCCAGCTAGCACAAGCGAAAGTAAACCAGGCGGCTACTCTCATTTCCAATACCATAGCTACCTTTATCCATTCGGCAATCTGAAAACTTATTTATTTTTATTAAAGACAAACCCAGCCCGGCCTTACTAGTGGCTCTAGTGCTAGTTCTGGCCATTCACTTAGCCGATCGGACCTTAGATTTCAACGTTCGCCTTGCCTGGAACGATGAAACAATCTAGATTCTTATAACCGTTCACGATGTTTATCAAGTGAGATATGGTTATACATTAACATAAAAATATGCTATATTATGACCATGGAATTAAATAAACCGCAAGATAAGGTATTTTAAGCTCTCCAACGTATGGATGAACTGGACTTGCACTTGAAGTTTTACGCGAGGAGAATGCTTTATTATGAACAAATAATGCTACATTCCGGGATAAAGTTGCCGAACTAAAAACTAAACCGACTGGAGCCTGAAAGAATTTCAACAACTCATTAAAGCCCCCATCAACTGATATTATTAATCCCCATCAACAAAAGAAGCATGACAAAAAGCATAAAATTAGAACGTAACTAGAGTATGAGCCCTATTCCTGTACACTTTTTTCTATAAACCTTAATAAAATAAATTATTTATCCTAAGACAACCGCTTACGTTTTTAATAGGAAATTAATTACCAAACCAGCTGAAGACATCGTGCAACAATAAATTAAATTAAATACTAACCCTCTGCGGCTTATCAAATATCATGGAGCCATCTCCCGTTACAAACATTATAAAGAAATTTATTGTACTCCGATATCGTCTGAAGTCATTAGCACTTAACTAATGGGCCCAGATTTAGTCCTATATGTAGCTTTTTTAAAAGGTAAAATCACACCTCGTACTCGTTTTTGCAATCTTTTATAGCCGAAGTATTGGGATGCTCTTTTAACAAAGAAAGTAATTATCATTTTGAACCTGGTTTTTTCAAACCGCTTTCTTTTTTATGTTTAGAATATTAGCCCATCAATCGTCAGAAGTTCTCCAATCAATTTTAGGGAACAATTTACCGGATTGCTCAATTGTGGTTCCTACTCAGCCTATCATAAAGTATTTGAAAGACTACCCAGCCCAGGCTTAATTCTATCCAGCTCATTCGGTAGCTACCTTTTTGTCGTCGCCTACCTCTCCGGCTACGACTTCGAGCGGCTTTCGATGGCGACTGTCCCCTATATGCAGCCATTATGTCCATCACCACCTTAATAATCCTCTGGCCGCGACTAACCCTAGTTTTATAATCCTGGTTGTCAAAATCAGCCAATTTGATATAATTAAAAAATCTCCAATTTAAACTTCGGAGAAAAGCTCTCATAATGCGCAAGACCGGAGAAATAACAGTTTTCACCTCCACCCAATTGGTCGGAACCGACATCTACGACTCCCTAGATCAAATTATGCCCGACGACGGAATCATATCCTCCGCCGCCACCGTCACTTCCGATTGGATGATGGAAGACGGAGAAGCTAGACATTATAACCCTTATACCCACTTCGAATACAGTTCGCTAACCCCGGTCGAAATAGAAACCATAACCATAAAATGCCCGAATCTTACCGTGACTAGACTGATGGGTTATCTGGAAGAACGGAGACTTAAAGACGAGCACCTAATAACTTTCGGCATCTTTATACCAGACCTAAAAAATAAACTAGTCTGGGGACATGACTTTTTAGCTCTAGGCTACAATATAGAATCCAAAACTTTCGCCTTTACGGCCCAAAATATTCTAGGAAATCTACCCTGCTTTAACCTTCAGTTAATAGCCTACACTCTGTATGATACCCTAAAGGATTATTTAACCATAGAAATGAGCATGACTAACATTTTAAGAGCTAGTCCAGCCAAAATTCTGGTCGTTCTGAACGAAATGTTCTCTCTGCCTCTGGAGTACTATGCCAGCTAAAGTTAATAATAAAAACCAGAGCAGAACCGCCGAACCACCAGTCTTAAGGCGCACTGCCTGGCCGCCGGCCTTCCGGGCTCCGGGACCGGTTCCGGCCGTACCAAACGCTTTACAAGCCTATCTGAGCGAAGTGCGCCGCTTCAAGCTTCTAACTCGAGAAGAAGAAGAGAGCTTGGTTAAAAACTATAAAGAAACGGGAGACCCCGAAGCGGCCCAGAAACTCGTCACTTCTAACCTCAGACTAGTAGTTAAAATTGCTATGGAGTTCCAAAGCTACTGGCTTAACAACCTAATCGATCTCATCCAAGAGGGCAATGTGGGTCTTATTCAGGCTTTGAAAAAATTTGATCCCAGCCGGGAAGTCAAATTTTCCTACTATGCTTCCTATTGGATTAAGGCCTATATTCTAAAATATATTATGGACAACTGGCGATTAGTTAAAGTTGGCACCACCCAGGCTCAACGTAAGCTTTTTTACAACCTACGCAAGGAACAGGATAAAATTCTCAAAGAAGGCCTAATCCCCACTCCTAAACTTTTGGCTAAAAGATTGGGAGTCGATATTTCGGAAGTTGAGGAAATGGATTTACGTCTGTCCGCTGGCCGAGAAGTCTCTCTAGACGCCCCAGTAGGACCGGACAATGAGCAGAGCCACGTTAGCCTTATACCGTCAGAGGTCCCCGGGGCGGAAAGTCTTTTATCTCAACTCCAGTTAAATAATCTGCTCAAAAATAAACTGGATAAGTTCCGCGAAACCCTCTCTCCCCGGGAAACCTTAATTCTGGAAAAACGCATCTTGGCGGAGGACCCGATCACCCTTCAAGAAGTCGGCGAGGAATTCGGCATCAGCCGTGAACGCGTTCGCCAGTTAGAGGAAAGGTTTAAAAAGAACCTTATGGCCTTTTTAAGGCGGGAAATGCCGGATCTGGATCAAAGCCAGCAAGAAGCCTAACGGCCTAATTCAGGAAGGGAGACTAGTGTCCAACTTTAGGGTTAATTTTCAACGGATGACCCTCCCCCGTTTTCAGCCTGGGTTAACGACTAGCTTTTTAGCGACCTTAATTATCAGTTACGCCAGCTTCTCTTGGAGTAACGAAAATCTTCTGGAAGCCGAACGTTATTTTTATTTCATCAAGTCTAACTATCAAGAATGCGACCGCGACGATGAAAAAGCACTAAAAAGTATGGTTCAAGCTGCCAGCCTAGGCGATGGTTCCTATTACCTTAAACTTGAGGCCGCCCGCCTTTATTCACGCATCGGCGATAATGAAACCGCCCTTAAATACGCTCAGGAAGCTCTGAAACTGGACCGTGACGCCCTCGAAGCCCATCTTTTCATAGCCTGGCTCGCAGCCTCAGACGGTCGCTTTGAAACGGCTGAAAAGGAATATCTGACTATTCTAAAACAGAACCCTCAAAATACTGAAGCTCTAAACTATCTCGGAAACCTTTATGCTGAAACTGGAAATAATCTGAAGGCCGAAAAAATATTCAAACGCCTAGTGAAAACAGTTCCTGACCACTTGTCCTACTATCGCTTAGGCCGCTTTTACAATATCTCTGGCCGGACAAGCGAGGCCATCGGCGCCTTTAAAACCGCGCTGAAAAAAAACCTAGACTTCCCCGCTACCCTATCGGAACTAGCTGGTTTATATGAAAAAATTGGAAATAATGCAGCCGCTGAAAAAATTTACCGCCAGCTAATAGAGCTAAGGCCGGAAGCTTATATGCCCAAGACTTACCTGGCCCAACTTCTTCTGAAGATCGGGAAGAAAAAAGAGGCGGAAAAAATTTTAAGCAAGCTTCACGACCAAAATAACCAACTCTCAAATGAAACAGGACCCGGCTGGCGAGTTCAAAAGGATAATGGAATTAAACTCAAGGTCCAGATCGGCCTCATCTATCTGAATCAAAAACTCTACCGCGAGGCTGCCCGTGAATTCGAATCCCTCCTAAAAAACTACCCCGATAACGATCAGGGCCGCTACTTTCTAGCCGCAAGTCTTTTAGAACAGGACGAACAAAGAAACGCCAAAAAAAACTTCCCCCGGGCAAGAAAGCTTTTGGAATCTATAAAACCCGACAGTGATATCTATCCTGATGCCCGTCTTCTTCTGGCCACCATGATTACCGGCCGAAATGAACATGACACCATGGAAAAATCTCTAAGCCTACTTGAGGAAGCCGACCGGTTGCGTCCAGATTCACCTAGATTAAAAATAGCCGTAGCCATAGTTTTGGAACATCTAGAAGAAACAGAAAAAGCCCGGAAACAACTATTGGAGGCGGCGAGTAAATTTCCTGAAGAAGCAGATATCTATTTCCGTCTAGGGGTCCTGGAGGATAAGCTCGGACGCCAGTCAGCCGCCATTGAAGCTATTCGTAAAGCTTTAGAACTGGATCAAGACCACGCCGACGCCTTAAATTATCTAGCCTACACTTGGGCCGATCGCAGCGAAAACCTCAAAGAAGCTCTGGCCATGGCTGAACGAGCCGACGCCCTAAAGCCAAATCGAGGCTATATCCTCGATACTCTGGGCTGGATTTATTTTCATCTGAACCAACCCCAAAGAGCCCTAACCTTCCTGAAACGAGCCTTACCCCTCTCAGATAGTGATCCGGTAGTTTTAGATCATCTAGGTGATGTCCTTCTAAAAATGGGTCGGGGGAAAGAGGCTCTAAGTATCTACCGCCAGGCTTTGGACGCCGGCTTTGAAAACCAGGAGGAGTTAAATGGAAAAATTAAACGTATCTCCGAATGAAGCCCTAACTTCCATGGCAAAGACGCCCCGGCGGCTAGTCTCGTTATTTTTATCTACCCTTTTCCTAGCCGCCGGCTGTCAAACCGGACCTTGGGGATCAGTTAAATCATTTTCACCCCGCACTCCGGAGGGTCAGGCTATGAAACTGGCCGCCGGCCTCTACCAACGGGGAGCCAGCCTGAACACTCTAGCCGCCAGAGGCGGAGTTAATTTTATTGCCGACGGCCGGCGTAACTTCTTCCATTTCGAAGCACTAGTTCTAAAACCAGGGCGACTTGTGTTTACCGCACTAAACCCAACCGGAAACCCAGCTTTCCGCCTAGCTTCCGACGGTACCCAACTGACCGGCATCATCTACGGGGCTCGGCAATACATCACCGGACCAGCCACAACTGAAAATTTCGGTCGTTTTATTCCCTTAGGGCTGAGCCCCAATCAGCTCATCGCTATTATGAGTGGCTCTCAAGTACGCCCGGCCTCAGCTAGTTATCAACCTCTAGGTGAAAATACCGAACTCACCATCGTCCCAGCCGAAACTTTAGACAATGATAAAAACGTCTGGCGTCTACGCCTAACCGGCGGTCTCACTCAAGATCCATTGAAAGCTGTCATCGTAACCGCCGTACACGGTGAAACTCTGAATCCAGATATCACTATCCGCTATCTCTCAGTACGCGAACTACCCCGTGAAGATGAAGGCGGACGTCTTGAACCTTTCCCCCAAGCCGTAGAGGTCGGCTGGAATCTTAATCAGCAAAAACGAAATCTCCGAATAACTTACGACGATGTTCGCCTAGGTCTGACTCTGGAACCGGCCACTTTCACTCTGGATAAACCGGCCGGATTTAAACTGATTCAATTACCCTGAATCAGGAAAAATTATGAACGAATCTTTTAAAAAAACTGATCTGGATCTAATCTCTACTAACCTTAACACCGAAATAGAAGCTATTTTTGAAAAAGCAGATAACCTTCTGGCTCTAGATACGGTAACCCAGCTTTCACCCCTAACTTTAAGGGTCAGAAAAGAGCCCGAAAGCTCAGAATCTCCCATTGCACCCCCAACCGCCTATGCCCCGACCGAAAAATTTTTAGAAATTAACTAGAATTAGACGATATTGATCTAAAAATGCTTTAAATCTCAGAACCTGGAAATACTAGCTAAACCCAGAGAAACTATGAAACTTAACATTTTTTCGGCTGACAACCTAAACTCTAAACTCCTAACCCCGACCGGCCAAAAAAACATTGCAGCAGACGATAGCTGAGTTGAATTAAAGCTTCTGGGCGACCCGAAAATACCCAGCCCGGTCTTACCTCTAACCCCGGAAGCAATTCAGGAACTGACCGGTATCATTGAACGGGCCGTGACCAAAGATATTCCAGCGGCTCTAGTAAAAACAAACTAAGGTTTCATCATGACCTCAACTCGAAAAGGCGATAACGTTCGCAACATAGGCATAATCGCCCATATAGATGCGGGGAAAACCACTCTCACCGAACGTATTCTTTATTACACCGGCCGCACTCACAAAATCGGCGAAGTCCACGATGGTGAAGCTACCATGGATTATATGCCGGAAGAACAGGCCCGAGGTATCACCATCATGAGTGCGGTCACTACCTGTGATTGGAAAAATACCCACATCAACATCATTGACACTCCCGGCCATGTTGACTTCACCATTGAAGTCGAAAGAAGTCTGCGAGTTCTCGACGGTGCAGTAGGTGTTTTCTGCGCTGTGGGGGGGGTTCAACCCCAATCAGAGACGGTCTGGCGTCAGGCCGATCGCCACAGAGTTCCCAAGCTAGTGTTTATTAACAAAATTGACCGAGTCGGAGCCAACTTTAATCAAGTTATATTTCAGCTTCAGGAAAAACTTAAAGCTACCCCCCTAATAATCACTAGACCTTTCGGTCAGGAGGAAAAATTCGGCGGCGTCATCGATGTTTTACGCCAAAAGCTCTATATATGGAAAAACGACGACCTGGGTGCGGAAATGGAAGAAAGAGATCTACCGCCCGAAGCGGTTGAAGAAGCCGTGGCGGCCAAATCAACCCTTTGGGAAACCTTAGCCGAAAATGACGATGAAATCATGGAAGATTATCTCGAAAACCGGGACATAACTGAAGACAAGCTCAAAGCAGCTATCCGCCGAGCGACTTTAACCCTAAAGCTAGTTCCAATTTATTGCGGGGCGGCTCTTCGCAATAAAGGCGTTCAACCTCTTTTAGACGGAATCGTGGATTATCTACCTTCTCCCATCGACTTTCCGACTATAGTCGCTCAAGATACCAACGGCCATCCGGTAACAATAGAACTACGGGAGAAAGCCCCCCTAGTCGCCCTAGTCTTCAAAATTCAAATGATGGAACAGGGTCGGAAAATGAGCTTTCTACGTCTTTATAGCGGTAAAATAAGTGAAGGTGAAGAAGCTTTCAACCCCCGCACTAGGCAAAAAGATAAGATAAGTCGCATTCTCCGCATCCATGCCGGCAAACGTGACCGCTTGGGTGAGGCCAAGGCTGGGGATCTAGTAGGGGTTATCGGCCTTCGTTCAGTCACCACCGGGGATACTATCTGCGCTCCTGGCCGGCCAGTACTACTGGAATCAATAAAAGCGGCCACCCCGGTTATCTCTATTGCCCTAGAACCCCAAAATTCCGCCGACCTCGATAAACTCACCGAAACGCTGACCAAGTTGGTAGAAGAGGATCCTACGTTCAAAGCCCGTATCGATGACCAAACCGGCCAAACCATTATTTCCGGTATGGGGGAATTACACCTAGAAGTTCTAACTCAGCGCCTGGCCCGCGAATTCAACTTGAACGTGCACATCGGTAAACCTCAAGTCGTCTACCGAGAAACTATCACTAAAGCTACTGAAGGTGAAGGTCTTTTTAATCGCGAACTGGCTGGAACCCGTCATTCGGCCCGAGCAGTCGTGGTCGTAACCCCCTTAACCAGAGGGAGTGGCTATCAGTCGGCCGGAAAATTAGCCCACCCGGAGATTATACCCCCGGCTCTGCTGAAAGCGGCACTGTCTATCCTAGCTGAAGGCGAATATTCCGGCCCAGTACAAGGTTACCCCCTCCTCGATTTAGCCGTAACCCTCACAACTCTGGAATTAAGCGAAACTGAAGATAACGAGGCCGTGGTTCGTATGGCTGTAAGCCAAGCTTTACGCAGGGCCTTGAGTCAGGCCGCCCCGACCCTGATGGAACCTTTTATGCGCCTGGAAGTTACCACCCCCGATGAATTCATGAAGGAACTCATAGGTGACCTATCAGCCCGCCTAGGACGGGTGGAAGATTTAGCCAGCCAAGCAGGGTTTAAAGTCATCCACGCCCTGGCTCCATTAAGTGAACTATTCGGCTATTCCACGGCCGTCCGCTCTCAAACTCAAGGGCGGGGGGGCTTTACCATGCAATTCTCCCATTATGATGTAATCGAGCGAAAGTAGACAGTTAAAACCCAAATGCCGACTAACTCATCTTTTCCCTCTAATTCTATTCGAGGTTTATATAGCGCTCATTATCCTCGTCAACATCATATGAATCAGGGTTGAAAGCCAGAGCTCTAAAAATAAAGCCCAAAAATTACGTCTAGATTATCTGGCCGAATATGGACCCTCCACCACTCTAGAAACCAACTATATCTATAATTATATAGAGCCTCAGCAGTAATTCAGCGAAATTAGTTTTTTAAAATTTATCAAAGAAAGAGTCTACAAAATATACCATCTAACTGAAGTTATTCAGAATAATTATTAGACTAGTTCTAACTAAATAGAAAAATTGTTCTGATCCCCTTAAAAAGTTTAAACTCTAACTAAGAAGAGAACTATTCTTTTATTTCTACTCTATCCTGTTAGAATCTATTGTCTCCCACCAGTCCGTCTTCCAGATACCCGGAGCGGGGTAGTCAAAAAAATTTCTGGAAATAACCGCTAGCCTTACTCGTTACAAAAAAGATTTTTTCACTATAATCTCCTGGCCGACCCAAAAGAGAATCCGGTGATAACCCAAAATTACGAAGAGTCTCAGGTAACTTTCATGAAACTCTTCAACCCTTAAGACTAGATACCTAACACCAGAGAATATCTTAAATCCTTGTCTAGTGACATCTAAAACGAATTTATTAACTGAACTTCTGATTCAACCTCACCCTCCAACATTTATCTCATAATTATAAATTACAACTGGAATACCCTGACTTATCCCGATCAGAATAAAATAGGCAAAAGCACCTTCTACAATCAAAACAATTTCACTTTTCAAAAAACTACCGCCGCTCTCATCCACGTGGCTAAAAATAATAGCAAAAGACTAATCGCCTTCGATAACACCAATTCAGAAACAGGTAAAGAATAAACACCTGGCCTATTACCAGACCATTCCCGTCTGGCACTGAATAATAACCACCTAGGCTTGTTTTAACGATATAACTAAGACTCTAGTCGATCGCCAAGTCACTTTAGCCAACAATAGTAAAAAATAGATCCCCAATATGGGACTCTCTTTTCTAGGACTTTCAATCATTACCACCTACATCTTGGCAGTTTTTATTTTTTTTGAAAAATCTACCGATTCGTCCACAGAAATTAATCCGACCGAGCAGCCTTTTAAGGAGTTCGCGCATCTAACCGTAACCGCCAATAAAATGATTACCAAAAGCAAATTAATCACCATCTTTTAAAAGAAAGTGAATTTAACTTTAAATTTATCTTTGACATTTCGCCCTAAATCATCACTATCTCCACTTTAAACGGGTTGCTCGTCAACGTTAATAAGAAATACCGAAAATTTACCACCTTCATCTTAAGACCGCAGTAAACCGTCCTCTAAAAGGAAAGGTTATCTTACCCTGGGAAATCCCGCGAAAAAATATGACTGATCCTTCAAAAAGAAAGTGCGGTAGCAGACCGGAAGTTACGATCTCCGGTCTAGGCGAAACAAAATTAACGCTTTAGGAGTTCGATAAAATATTCTATGTATTAGCAACCGGCTTTATTCTGACTATTTTCAATGATATAACTATTCTAAAAGCTATAGAATAGAAAAAGCTAATGCTTCAGAAAAAATTGTCGTACTCCACTAAAATGGAGGCTATGGAATTTATGGCTACCGAAGTGACCCCTAACTTTGATAATATTCTCTCCACCATTATCAATTATCCCCAATTTTTGATGATGGAACCCAACTTCAGCGCGCAGCAGAAAGATATTTTAGACAAATTTTTAAAATTCTGACAGCTGGCGCCGACTATGTTGAAAGATCTCCTGGCCATAGTCCAGGGCGTGGCCAACTTAAAAATGATCCTAGCGGCTAACAATATAATCACCACCTACGCTAGTTCCCCGAAAGACCGATAGCTTCAGAATTTATTTCTAACCATCAGACTAAAAATAAAGCTGGATCCCAAGTCGAACAGTATTCTAAGCTCGTCTATCCACCTGACTAAAGCCATTATAAAGCTCATCTCCAACACCTTCGACGCCTTCCTCCCGGATCACTAAAACAGCGTAATGGCCGTCAAAATCAAAAAACGGAACTGGCCGTAGAACGTTCCGCCTATAACCAGGAGATAGTAACAAGTCGTTACAATCTTATCGCCGTTTAAGATAATAAGCCAAATATTCCCACCGAGGATTTAAATAAAATATTTAAACCGTTTTACTCTAACAAAATAATAGGTCATAGTAATTCCGATCTAAACTTAATAATAGTTTGGAACACCATTCAGAATCACCAGGGCTATCTGAAAGTAAACATTAGCCCCACCGGCACCATCTTTAAGCTCTCTTTTCTTCTTGCTAGGAGTGAAGGTAAAAACCTGGGCTAAAAAAATAAATCTTGATAAACTAAAAGGTATTTATCAACGTGTTCTAATAATGAACAATGTAGAAACTCAGCGTAATCTGATAACTAAAATACTTACCCCTCCCGGCTACAACTCCGTAATTATCCCTTCGAACAAAGCAACCGTGAATTTTCTTCAAAAAAAAAATACATATCTAACTTATTCTGGATATATCACACATCCCAGCAACAACAACATAGCCGAAACCTAAAAAGTGAACAAAGCTCAGGCTATAGACGCAAGCTAGTCTACTAATAAATATCGTAATATTAAAAATTTAAGATTGGTAATACAGAAAGCCTTAAACTCTTAGCTCTTATTCGCCGTAATGACCACAATGTGCTGCCGACCGGCCAAATCTTGGATAACTTCAGCCGGGGAAAAACCAGCGGCTGAGACCTGTTTTTCCAAACTAGCTAGAGAAGGTGGCCATATTTCCATAAGCAATCGCCCCCCCGGCTCCAGATAGGTAGGAACGTTTTGAATAAGACGATTAATAAGGGTTAACCCTTCCGGGCCGCCGTCCAAAGCCAAGCGGGGTTCGTACTGAACTACATCAGGCATAAGAGTGTCCAGGTTCGAAGTAGGTATATAAGGCAGATTAGCACAAATAAGATGAAATTTAGAGCCAGCCAGCGGAGCCAGAAGGTCACCAGAGTAAAAATTCACCCGATCAGCCAGGGAAAGAGCGGAGGCGTTCTCTTCAGCTAGCGCTAAGGCCTCCACTGAAATATCAACGGCCTCCAATTTTGCGGCAGGAATGTTTTGAGCCAACGCCAGAGCGATAGCCCCAGAACCGCAGCCGATGTCAGCTAAGCGCAGGGATTGATTCAGCCAGAGAGTTTTAGACAGGTGCAGAACCTCATCTACTAAATGTTCAGTCTCTGGTCGAGGAATAAAAACAGCCGGAGTAATTTTGAGTTTAAGGCCGTAAAATTCTCTTTCTCCCAGAATATAAGCTACCGGCTCCAATCGGGACCTTCGCCGGATTAATTCCCGATATTCGCCGAGTTCCTCAAGGCTCATCTCCCGTTCAAAATTCAGATAAA
>LQAB01008997.1_pt1 | contig 17464 bp, 15 predicted proteins | sample 654521 | NCBI WGS metagenome assembly LQAB01 (sample SAMN00762031, study PRJNA78659) | termite gut metagenome | isolation source: bacterial endosymbionts found in Trichonympha flagellates filtered from... | host: Zootermopsis nevadensis | place: USA: Mt. Pinos, Los Padres National Forest, CA ... | reverse complement strand
GGGAAAAAGAAGCTTTTGAATATTGCCTAGCCAGGGTTGTAGCACAGCGGCTGGAAATGAAGTTAGTGGCTGTGGAGACGCTTTTTGATACTTCTAAAACTATCTTTTATTATACGGCTGAGGAACGAGTTGATTTTAGGCTGCTGGTTAAAGAACTGGTTAGCCGGTTACGCACTCGTATTGAAATGCGTCAGATTGGTGTTCGTCATGAGACTAGGATGATTGGCGGCCTTGGCGTGTGTGGACGCTGTCTATGTTGTAGTTATTTTTTATCTAATTTTGCTCCGGTTTCGGTCAAAATGGCTAAGGAGCAGAATATGGCTTTAAACCCGGCCAAAATTTCCGGAATTTGTGGTCGTTTGATGTGCTGCCTAGCTTTTGAAAATATAGTTTCTGATACTTAATAGTTCCGATTGATTAGAGGTGCTGTGTTCCTTAATTTCAACTTGGTGAATCGTTTAGTGCTGGTGGTTGGGGTCGGCCGGGTGGGTTTACGAAAACTCAAAAAAGTTCTTGCGGCCGGGGCTAAGGTGCGGTTGGTGGAACCAAGACCGGGGCCGGAGCTTCGGCAATTAGTTGATAGTGAGTGTTTAGAACTTTGGTTTGAATTTACCCCTGAATTGTTGATCGGGGTTAACTTGGTCTTTGTAGCTACCTCTGATAATACCGTTAATCTGGCGGTGGCTGAAGCTGCACATCGTCGGGGGCTGTGGGTTAATGTGGTTGATGCGCCGGAACGGTCTGATTTTTTTTTACCGGCGGTAATAATGGACAGAGGTAATTTGGAAATAGCCGTGACTACCGGTGGTGGTAGCCCTGCCTTAGCGGTTAGAGTTGTGGCTCGGCTTAAAGAAATTTTTGGCTCGGAGTACACAATTTTGACCTACTGTTTAGCCTCTTTGCGGCCTTTGATTCTGGCCTCTAATTTAAGTCCAGCTGAGCGGGCGTATAAGTTTAGGAGCTTGGCCGAATCTGAAGAACTGCGGTTTCATTTGGCTCAGCGGCGTTGGGGTGTGGCTCGGGAAAAGGCGGCAGAAATTTTGGCGCCGTTGACTATAAGTGATGACTACTGGCCGTCTCTAGACCTGATCGATGAGGAACAAATCATGTGTGGCAACGCTCGTTAGTTACTTTAAAATAATGGATGGGAAAATGAATTTCTTTGTTATTGGCGTTAGTCATCATCAGGCGTCGGTAGCGGTGCGGGAAAAATTAGCCGTTGCCGGAATAGTTGACCGTCTCTATGGTCTTTGGGAGCGGGGGGAGGATTTAAGTGAATCTCTCTTACTTAGTACTTGTAATCGGCTGGAGTTTTTTGCTGTTTCCGACCGCCCCGAGCTAATCCGGCAGGTAATTTTAGATGAGCTGACGGCTGTTTCCGGTTGCCCGCGGGTTAATCTAAGCCCCTATCTTCATGAATATGCCGATCTAGAAGCCGCTCGTCACCTTTTCAGAGTGGCTGCTAGTCTTGATTCGCTGGTTTTGGGGGAGCCTCAGATTTTGGGTCAGGTTAAAGCCGCCTTTCGCGAGGCCTTGAAACGTTGTCGGGTCGGGATGCTTATAAGTAAACTTATGCACTGCTCTTTTCGGGCGGCTAAACGGGTTCGCAGTGAAACAAGCCTGGCCGGCGGGCCGGTGTCGGTGGCTGGAGCAGTCACCCGCCTGGTCCTAACTTTGAAGGACGGTGACCTGTCAAAAACTGAAGTTCTGATTTTGGGGGCTGGACCCACGGCCGTTCTGGTTTTGGATAATTTGAAGAAAAAAAACCCGGCTGCGCTGACTATTCTTAACCGCACCCGGGTTAAGGCCGAAGTTATAGCGCAAAAATATAAAATTAACAGTCGAGATTGGGTAGAATTGAAGTCAGCCCTAGCTGGAGCCGATTTAGTTATTGCCGCTACTGGGGCTAGTGAATTGGTTTTAACCGAGGCTGATCTGCGGGAAACCATGGGACGGCGTTCGTTGCGTCCTTTAATCATAGTTGATATAGGAGTTCCCCGTAATGTAGCCCATGAGGTTAAATATATTGAGAATATTTTGCTTCGCAATATTGACGATCTGAAAGAGGTAGTTTGGGAGAGTAGCTTAGGCCGTCAGGAAGCGGCCGTTCGGGCCGAGGTTATTATTGAAGAGGAAGTGACTAAATTTGGTAAGTGGCTAGTCCAATTAGCCAAACAGCCTATTTTGGTCGCCCTAACCCGGAAAGCTGAAGGCATCCGCCGGTTGGAACTTCAAAAAACCTTTAGTCAGCATAATTTTAGCTCGCATCAACGTGAAGTCGTGGAAATAATGACCGGAGCCCTGGTACGTCGCCTTTTACACGATCCGCTTTTATTTATCAAAAATTCCAGCCCGGCTGAAGCTGGTTGTGTAGAGTCGGGGCAGGCTTGCCTTAATTCTATCCGTCGGGCTTTTAAACTTTGAAAGTAGGCTTTTAAATACTTATATGGAACTTGCGACTGCTATTTTTGACCCGCCAGTGGGGCCTCCTTTACCTTCTTGGTCTTTTAAGTCTTGTCTAAAAAGATATTTGGAGGGTCCGATTCCGCCTCATCTGCGTGGATTAACTACGGCCAGTTTGATCATGTATCTGCTTAAAAATTCCGAGGCCGAGGCTGAGACTTTGGTTACTTTTGGTGCCTTATGGCTTGATGACCGACCCTGTCTTAACCCGAATCAGGTCCTGTCGTCTTATAGGTACTTCCGCTTTAATCCTCCCGCTTATGGTCCAGTTCGCTTTTATGAGGCCGACCCGAATCGCATTATCTATGAAGACGATGAGTTGCTGGCTTATAATAAAGAATCCGGGAGGCCTTCTCAGGGCGTGCCCTATGATGCCTATAACAATGTTTTGGCGGCGGTTAAGCGTTTGCTTGCCGCTCGTGGCGACGGTAGCTCTTCGGAATTGTGGTTGTCTCATCGTCTCGACGCTGACACTTCGGGGCTTATTTTAATGGCTAGAACCAGAAGTGCAGCTGGGGCTTTGGGTAGGGCCTTTCAGGAGAGGCGAGTGGGTAAGCGTTACCTCGCTTTGGGTTTGGGGAGGCTTCCGCCGGAAAAAGCTTTTCGTGTTTCGGTCCCGGTTGCTAAGGATGGTAGAATTTATCTGGTTCGTCCCGAGGGGCCGGGCTTATCGGCTGTGACCGATTTTACCGTCCGTAAATGGGTAGATTTTCCTGAAGCCGGGGAAGGCGTAAAAAAAATTTTCTTCCTGGCCGAGCCGCATACCGGGCGGACCCATCAGATTCGTCTTCATTTAGCTTGGTCGGGATGGCCTATATATGGCGACCGTTTTTACGGCCGGATGGAAATTGAAGCGGCTCTTCCGACTCCCCGCCTGATGCTTGCTTCGGTGGGGTTAACTTTTAACTATCCTGGTTCAAGGCGAAAAATTAATCTGTCTTTAATTTGACGGGCTATAGGTAAGTCAGATAGCGGCCGCTCTGGGTTTTTTCTACTTTTAGGGGTAGATCGAAAGCCCGGGTTAGGATATCAGGTCGGATGATTTCTTCTAGGGTTCCGGCCGCTAGGACGGTTCCGCCTTTTAGAATAAGGGAGTGGGTTATAAAAGTGGCTATTTCTAGAGTGTTGTGAGTGGTGAGGATGATAGTGGGGGCTGGATGGTTGTGGGCTAGTTTTTCCAGCTGGGCCATAAAAAGTTCGCGGCTAGCCATGTCTAGATTGGCCATAGGTTCGTCGAGAAATAAGATGGCTGGTTCTCCGGCGGCAGCCCGGGCAAGGAGCGATCGCTGCTTTTCACCTGAGGATAAAAGACCGAAGTGGCGTTTAAGTAGGTGGGCCAGGCCGAATTCTTCAGCTAGAGCTTCGGCGGTCTCTGTTTCTCTGAGGACTGGTTTATGGTAAAGCCCCAGAGTGGCCCGGGGGCCGGAGAGGATTACTTCCAGTACTGTAGTTTCGGGGGGGATGAGTTCTTCCAAGGCTTTGGCTACCCAACCTAGAGAGCGGCGTAGTTCTCTAAGGTCCACCCCCTGGCCCAGAGTTTGTCCCAGGATTTCAACTGTCCCGAGGGTGGGCCAGATATATCCGGTCAGCATTTTTAAAAGCAGGGTTTTCCCTGCGCCGTTATTTCCTAGAATAGTCCAGTGTTCGTCTGCAACCACGCGCCAGGAAAGATTGCTGATAAGACTTTCCCCCTCCCGGCTGAGATTAAGATTATTAGCTGCGATTATAGTTCGAGGTTGGATCATACTTTATTTATCTCCATTTTAGGTATATTTTTATGTTATAATATTTTTGATATTATACATCAAAATCGACGGATGACCAACATGGCTTTTATCATACGGAAGGCACACCTGGACGATGTCCAGACTATTTACGAACTCTTGAAACATATGGCCGCTAGGGGGTTGTTACTACCCCGTAGCTTGGCTAATATCTATGCCATGGTGCAGACTTTTTGGGTGGGGGAAAATGAACAGGCTCAGGTGGTGGGCGTAGGTGCGCTTCAGGTGGCCTGGGAGACTCTAGCCGAAGTACGCTCCCTGGCTGTTTATGAAGAATATGGTGGGCGGGGTCTGGGTCGGGAACTAACCTTGGCTGTGGAACGGGAAGCCTCTCTTTTAGGGGTGAAAAATATTTTCGTTCTCACTTATATGCCGAATTTTTTTGAAAAGCTAGGCTTCGGCATCACTCCTAGAGAGAGCTTACCCCAGAAAATTTGGGGAGTTTGTTTCAAATGTGTCTACTATCCAGACTGCCGGGAAACGGCTCTAATGAAGGCACTCCCTCAGCTCATTACTAATTGAAAGATGTTTTTTAATTTCTTTTGACTATCGATGTGAAGTTTCGGACGGCCGTTTTTTTGACTTGCTCGTCGGAGGTGGAGCATAAAATTAACCAGTCTGGACAGTTTAGTCGCTGTAGCTTTTTCCTTTTGAGCTTTATGTTCGTAGATACAAGCATTTTCTTCGAACATAAAAATCTAGCATCATCTTTAATCTGAGTTATTTTTCTGGTTTTTCTATCGGTTTTTGGTTTTGTGGCCTATTTTTTCGTCGGGGATGATTTTCGGATCAGTTGGAAAAGGGAATACTAGTCCAAGATTTTGAGTGTTCTCGTTTACAGTAATCTAATCCGACAACATCTTAATATAGCCGAGGCTTTATTTTTTATTGAAAATTATAGGATAACACTATTTATAGCTGTGACAATCAGGTTAAGGTTTTTATATGGGGTGAGGATATGTTTCCCCGGGTGGTTAAAGACACAAAAAGCATTCGCGATTATGATTATCTTTTATATTTAATTTTAATAATGGTCATTTGGGTTGCGAAATAGTTGAAATCTTGACCGCTAAGGTTATAAATGAGGTGGAGGTGCGTATTATTTACGATAGAGTAGTTTTTAGAGGTATTGGTTTACGATCTCGGATTTTCTAAAAATTACGCAGGGTTGGGGGTAAAATCTGGCTTTTTCTTCTACTTTTTATAATCTGGGTGCTATTTTGTGCCTTAACTATCGCAATTACTGTAATCGCTGGCCGTATCAATTATGCGGGTGGCATGAACATAGGCGACGAATATTTATAAGTTGGAACTCCAGATTAAGGCTCTAGTGGGATATTCAGTTGTGCCTGACTGGATCGGGGTCTATTTTTTTTCGGAAATGTTTTTTGAAAGAGTGGGATTATACCAGCGATTTTGAACTAAAAAAAGGGTAGGTTTTAGCTCTTTTTTTTTCATAACCCAGACTGGGGTCAGGTGGGAGTTAAGATTGTAGATTTCGGGTCGGATATTATTAAGATAGCCCCATTTAAAGTGGTTTGTTGATTATAATTAATTCGGTTCGATGAAATATTTGTTTTCAGACCTTTATTTTTAGCCGAATGCAATTTTTTTTGAAACCCTGTATTTGGTTAACCAGGTTGATGTGGATGTACGTCTAATGTTACCGGGTCTTAGCAACTACTGGCTGGTGACTAAGAGTTCTTTAGGTTATGCTCGCTAGGTATTGGCGCATAGGTTCATGTTTTTTTGCTAGGATTTTTTGTATTCTAAGGCGGTCGTGGCCGATATCTAGATCTGCTTTATTAGTATCGTTAACTTCAGTAATCGCAATTTTATGTTGGATGTTGAGGTTAATACTTTCATTTATGACAGTACCTTTGCAGTGGTATATTAAAAATTTTCTGACCGAATAGTAAAAACTAATTGAACTTAATTGATGCATGGTTCCATCGGTAGAGTTTGGCCAATCAGGCGGTCTATAATTTTACCCATCTCTTTAGTTTTTTGATTTAAGGTTGACCCGTGATAACTCTGATCGGATGCAGCATATTTCAGGAAGAAGTAGAAAATATTTTGGCCGGGGAAGGCCGCCAGGTGGAGATAGAATGGCTAGAGGTAGGTCTTCATGATAATTTAGAACGATTGGAATCAGTCCTTAAGCAGACTTTTGAGGAGAAGCAACGGCAGGGCGTTAAACCGGAGGGGTTGCTATTCGGCTTCGGATGTCTACCGGAAATGAAAGCTTTCGCGGCGGTTCGAGGGGTTCGTTTATTATCTGTTAAAAACTGCTTAGCTATTCTGGTGGGGGATGATGAACTTAGGGTTCTGGAGCGGAATCGTACTTTGGTGGCCACACCCGGTTGGGTGCGGAAGATGTGGCTAGGCCGGGTCGGTACGGTTACTGGCTGGAAGAGAGACGACTACCGCCTGAATTTCGGCCGCTATGATCAAATTTTGGTTTTAGATCCTGGTCTTCGGCCTTTAACTGATGAGGAGATTATTACTTGCTATGATCTGGTTGAGGTGCCTCTTGAAATCCGGCCTTGCGGTCTAGAACATTTCCGTCAAGTTTTGGCGGAATTTCTGCTAGTGGAAACTGTTAGAAAAAACTGTTGACTGGTTCCAGTTATCTATGCTATTAGACGGGTTATGCTCTTAGAATAATTTGTGGCGATGTAGCTCAGTTGGTTAGAGCATGCGGCTCATATCCGCAGTGTCCGGGGTTCAAGTCCCTGCATCGCTACCATTAATAAAATATTTTAATAAAAATATTTTAGTCGGAGCGCCGGTATTACAATTTCCGTTTGGTGGGAGTTTTTATTATGTGTTTAAGTTTAAAGAAACCACCAGTTATGCTGACGGTAGGTGTTTCTTCGCTTTCGCTTTAAGTTAAAGAAACCTCCGAATATTAAAATAAGGAAGCTATTTGAATAGATGAGAATAGCTTGGTACATACGAGATGAGAATGTAAGTACCATATAGTATTTATCCTAAAGTATCGTAGATAGGTGATTTAAGGGAACGATGTAGGCAAAATACTACGTGAACTGTATGAAAGGAAAAATCTGGAAATAATAGAGGTTGAGTACTTTACTGGTCGTGGTTATATATTTATGAGGATACTACCAAAATACAGCGTATTGGAGAAAATAGATTATTTGAGGAGTAAAAGCTCATTGGTGATATTTAATAGTATATTAACCTGAAGTATAAGTATGGTAGCAGCTATTTCTGATGTTGTAGATATTATATGGATACGGTGAATAAGAATGCGAAAAAAATAGTAGAATACATCAGGAATTAATTATGGGAAGACTTAACGGCTAACTAATTAACATTGAAGGAATACATTAATCTGGCTACGGATGAGTTAATAAACAAAGGGGGAAAGGAATAATTTTTTTAGGGGCAAGCTTGTTAACATGGTGTATTTTGTAGATTAGTTAGCACGATTTTTAGGCGGTGCCGTATTAATCCCTTATAGGGGTAAGTAGACCACCCGCTGAGCGGGTGGTCCTGATTATGGGAGGATGTAGTGGCCTTAAGTAGAAAAGAAGAGCGGGATGATTTAAAAAAACTGGCCAATAAATTAGTTATTAAATCTAATTTGATCTGGGATGAAATGACTCCGATTGACCGCCAGGCGGCTGAAAGGCTTGCGGCGGACTACCTCTCTTTTCTTACGGCCTCTAAAACGGAAAGGGCGGTGGTCAAAAATATCCGCCAGATTTTAACGGGCCATGGTTTTGTAGATCTTAATCAAAAAAAACGTGCTCCCGGCGGTGGTTTTCTTATTCACCATGAAAAACTAATCGGCTTTTTTCGTCCCGGGCGTCTCAGTCCAGAAGATGGTTTTAATCTCATAGTAGCCCATGGTGATAGCCCTCGGTTGGATCTTAAACCCAAATGTGTCTATGAGGAAAGCGGACCCGGCTTCGGAATGCTTCGAACTAATCTTTACGGTGGGCTTAAAAAATTTCAGTGGCTGGCCCGACCCTTGGCCTTGTGGGGTTTTTGCGCGCTTAAAGGCGGCCGCACAGTGGAAATTATTTTTGGTGAAGAACCGGACGATCCGGTTTTAACTATACCGGATCTTCTGCCTCACCTCGACCGTAAGGTTCAGCGTGATAAGAAGATTGGTGAGGCTATTGTAGCGGATAAAATGAATCTTTTAGCTGTTTCTATTCCTTTAGGACGACCGAGGGACAAGGATCGTTTTAAGCTAGCCGTCCTTAAAATTCTCTATGACCGCTGGGGACTGGTGGAAGAGGATTTAGTCTCATCTGAAATTGAAATAGTCCCGGCTGGCCCGGCCCGGTCGGTAGGTTTCGACGCTTCGCTCCTTGGTGGGTATGGTCAAGATGACCGCCTACCGGTCTTTGCTACCTTGGCTGCTGTAGCCGAAGTAAAAAAACCAGATCGCCCCACTTTAGTCATTATCTATGACCGTGAAGAAATTGGGAGTTACGGGTCGGTTGGGGCTAGTGGTAATTTTATTGAACATTTAGCCGCCCGTGCTTTTGAAGCTGTAGGTTTGGATGTCCATTGGTCGAAAGTGCGTGAGGCCCTTTTGAAAACTCAGGCTCTTTCGGCCGATGTCGAAGCTGGTGTGGACCCAGATTATAAAGAAGTACACGAGGAATTGAACTCCGCTCATATCGGCCGGGGACCTTGCTTGGTTCGCTATACTGGTGGGACTGGTAAATACGGCGCTTCCGAAGCTTCAGCTGAGTATGTATCCCGGGTACGTTCCGCTTTCGCTAAGGCCGGGGTGTTATGGCAAAGCGCTATTTTAGGTAAACAGGAAGAAGGCGGTGGTGGTACCGTTGCTCTTTATTTGGCCGCCTATGGCCTAAATATAGTCGATTGCGGTCCCCCGGTTATTTCTATGCACTCACCATTCGAAATATCTTCCAAGGCTGATCTGTGGATGACTGTCCGGGCTTATGCGGCGTTTTTGAAAATGTGATAAATATGAATTAGGGAGATTACGAATGTAAAAAATTATTCTAGTCTCTTTTTTAGCGATCTTAGTGGTTTTGTCAAATTCTATCTCCGTCCCGGCGGTAGCGGCCGAAGCGGATAAAGAAACTGTGGAGATCGGGACCATAGTTTCGGTGACCAGGTAATGGATTTTCGAGGGGTAGAATATGGGCGATATCGTCAAATTTCTAACTGAGCACTTCAACACTAATGGTAGGGTTATGGGTCACTTGTTGATTATGGTGGAAGCCGACGATGCGGGCTGATCCTTGCGCTGTGGTTTTAGCTGTTCAGAATCTGGTGATCGAGTGGGATCTGGTGATTATGGGCACTTAGTTGGTCATTATCGAAGCTTCTCAGGATATCTATGCTGACAGTAAGGTGCTTTAGATAGCCACTAGTTTCACATCTATCTAGTTGACTAAAAAAGAAGGGGTATCCTTCTTTTTTAGTACTTGTCCCCGTAACGATGACTAAAGCAAAATTCTGGTCAGTAATATTGAAAAAATTGGCTTTAAAAAACGGTTATTGTTTATGCCAATTCATCTTACTTTAATGGGTTAGTCGATAAAATTGCGTTACTTCTGATATCTTCCGGTTTTTTAGTTGTCTTTAACGAAGCTATCACTTCCGGCAACCACGGTTATACGATCACTTTAACTAAAATAAAAACGATCTTGTCTGATGTTATTCCCTTTACTAGCTATTATTTAGAAGTTAGGGTGCTTTTACGTCAGAAAAAAGAAATGGGTTAACCGGTGCCCATGATCGGCGGCGATGTTATTAATAACAATTCCTTAGTGAATATAGTCGGGTATGAAATGATCGTTGCTTTTTATTGTGTCAGTCTTTTAGTTTTTGGTGATTTTAAGTTGCCTAAAAGTATTATTTTTTTGAATATTTACAAGCAAAAATATAGCGACCTTTCAAGTTCAATTTGATCTATAATGGTCGGAGATGTTTTTGGTATTTTACTCCTGGTTCTAACTAACGTGGAGGATTAGCGGAGAGCTTCTCCTAGCTTTTTATCTCCACTGGGAACTGAAGTATTACGGAGAGATTGCCGTCCTTATTGTCTTAATATAGAAGGTGATTGGATCGGCAATGTCTTTCGCTTTGCTAGTTACCTTTTAGAACGTATTACCTAATGCCACCTACGGAAATTAGAGTGACTTTCGACCGTGGTTTCAGCCCTAGAGGCTAGTGATTAAAGTGCGGCCAAACTTGTGGATTTAGATATGCGGTGGTTATTGCCATTATTTTTATAATCGGTTCGGCCCTGAGTGGTCTGGCCGGAATCATGGTTCACTTCTGCTATGACTAGATAATTTTTATAGGTTAGCTTTGTGGTCTGAAAGTCTTTATCACTGCCATTATTGGTAGTATCGGCAATATCTCTAGAGTTATGTTAAAGTGTATTCTACTGGGTTTCATCGAGTCCTTCAGTATGGCCTATGTTTCCGTGGCTTGGAGGGACGCTACCATTTTGTTTGTTCTGATTCTGATTCTAGTAGTCAGGTCTACTAGTCTGCTTCCAAAGTACGTAGCTGAAAGATTGTAAGTTGCCCGCCCGCAACATTTAAAATACTGCTTATTCAGACTGTCAAAGTGTTATTATTCTTCTGTCTATTTCTAGCTGGCTTGAAGCTTTATTAGCTGGGATTGCTGAACTAGATTTGTATTTACGTTCGCTTAGCTTTGTCGCTCAATATAATTCTGGGTAACGTTATTATGTTTAATATGGGATATGCCGCTTTATTTGCGCTAGTTGCCTACATTCCGCCATTTTAATATGATCTAAGGTTAATTCAGTTCAGCTATTCTGCCCATGGTTGGGATCGTCACCGGGTTATTCGTCGTTAAGGGGATCGTCCCCATCATCTATCTGCGTGGCGATTATTTTCTGGTCGTGACTATCGATATCTTGGAAATTGTTTGCGTCGCCTTTATTACTGATATCTTCGGTTTGACCGGTGGGGCCAATGGCTTTATTGGCATCGGCTGTTCCGCTGGCTGGGAAATTTACATTTTGGCTGAGTTTCAAATTTTATCCGGGAAGATCTATCGGCCGTTGGAGGGATAGATGTAAATACAACCCGTTATAAACTTATGTTTTTATTATCGGGGTCGTCTGGGTCAGCTTCGGAGGTATCATTATATATTAGCTAGATGCGAACTATTTCCTCGGGTTCATTTGACGTTGGGTTATTAGTGATTATATTCATAACTATCATTTTGGATGGTAGCGGCAACCAGAAGATTATTTTACTAGGAGTCTTTTTAGTGGGTGGGTTATCGGAATTTTTTTGGGGGCTTCAGATGATTTTTTGATTCTAGAGATTTCTGTTTTCCAAGGGGGGTGTTTATGACCTCTTACCCTAGAGTGGCTCGGGCCATTATTTATTGTTGCTTAAAAACCTCACTAAGAGCTTCGGGGGCTAGTGGCTGGACCGTGGCCGAGGAGAGGTATAGAGCACAGCGACGTGATGGGCTTCATCGGTTCTAATAGCATCGGTAGGATTACGGTGTTCAGTCTTATTACCGGTCCCATTTACCCCGATAATGGGTTATGTCTTCTTTGATGGCTACAGCTTGGAGAGCTTGAAGGCTCATAGTATTTTTTTTCTCGGCTTGATCTGCACCTTTCAGATCATTCCACTCGTCGTTTTCCTCAACTGTCGGTTCTAGAAAATATTCTGTTGGGCTGCTACTGCTAGATGAAGTCGATATTCAAGTTTCTTTACTGTGCTCCTTAACCTAGAGGTGCGAAGAAAAAGCGGTCCTGATTTAAGCCATGAGGGAATTGGAACTTGTGGGTCTGCCTGATTTATAGCGGGTTAAGATCGGAAATTTGGCCTATGGTGACCAGCGGTGATTTAAAATAATATAGGTCCTTAATTACTGAACCTAAGCTTATCGTTTTAGATGGACTAGCCAAAGGTACGAATAAACAGGAAATTATTAAACCGTGCGATCTAGTCGCCCGCGTCAAAGTTCGCGGTATAATCATAATTCTAATTGAGAACAATATGAGCTTTGTAATGAAAATTTGTAATAAAGTAGAAATTATGAGAAACGGTGGTTTAATCGTCGAAGGGTCGCATGATAAAATTCAGTGGTAACTTAAAATTATCGAGGTCTATTTGGGTCAGGATGACGATACCTGAGTTGAAGGTTGGCCATGCTTCTAGGAATTAAAAATCTTAAGCTAAAGTTCCATGTAGATATCGGCTAGAGTAAGGAACAAGCTGTTAAAGCTCTGAGTAGGAAGACCAGCTAAATTTTTTCTACTCGGGGCTTTTAGTTGGGCATTTTATGTTTTTTCAGCTGGGCTAACTAAAGTCCGGTATTCTTTAGTTTCTAGTTCCCCATTGACAAGGATCAATTTCTGTTAAGTTTTTTACATGGACCACTCGATGTAATAAGCCAGCATATACAAAAAGATATAAGCCCTGATTTTTTGTTTCAGTAGTGATGTACAGGTCGTATTTTTATGTCAACGTTTTTCATTATTCTGAAAGTTCGCTTTACCCGGGAAAAATTTTTGTAAGTACGGATGCCACCCGGCGGGCTTAATTTGTCTTTATTAATTAATGTTATAATTACATATTTAAATGTTTGGCTCCGACACTGACCCTGATTCGCTTTAAGTCTTTTTCGGTGGCGGCCATTAGTTCCTTTCTAGTTTTGGTTCGTTTATCGGCTAGGAAAGAGTTATGATAAGTTATTAGTCTTTTTTCCGGACATTCGTCCGGCGCTATAAATTCAAAAAGGTTTGTCTCGTCAAAAAAAACGGCTGTTTTTTATGATTATTAAGTAGTATTCGTATAGATGAAAGTTTCAAAATGCTTATCCAGTTTGCGTTTTTCATAGCTTGCAGAAGGGCTATATTTTTAATTTCTAATATTTTTCGGTTATCTATAACCACTATTTCACCCAATCCAATTATTATGAGAATACCTGAAACGCCCCAAAGGGTATATTTACCTTTGATATGTTTATTAGTTAGTTATAGTTGCATAAAGCTCATCTGTGTTAGTATTAGCGATATTTAATTTGGTAGGTAAGGTTGGCTATTGTTAGTTAGTTGCAGAGGCTAAGTTGCTTTTTTGAGACAAAGGAGACGAGAGACTATCATGGCGAGAATTAGACTCTGTTTCCTAGGCGGACGTGAAGAGAAATGATAGATGGTTAGGTTAAGTCTTTACATAGCCGACATAATCGCTAAAATGTGACTGTATTGTTAATAATCGATGATTTAGAAGGGTTCCCTGATGGAGATAAAAGACTCACCTTTAAGCCATCTTTTAATGAGGTTAATAGTTTTCGAATTAAGACAAGAGAGATTAGCCAGAGCTCTTTTTTAAACCTTCCCATTGTCCCGATGAAATTTACGTAGGCAAACTGTCAGTGAAGAATTGTGATTTGGAGCGATAGTTATAAATATAAACATATAATAGCTGATTAATGTTAATATATTAAGTAGAAAATAGCATTTACATAGATATATTTTTACTATAACAATATTACTTTATTATTATAACATTAAATATTTTATTGCGTTTATACTTATAAAACTTCAGGTCAAGGTTAAATACGGCCAGGTAAGAGGTTCCCATGGTTTTAATATCGCTGTAGATGAAGGGGAACTGGTGACTATTTACGGGGTCGATGGGGTAGATAAGGAGTACTATATTCATAGTTATTAGTAGCTTGACACCCGTATATTACGGCGAGATTTACTTAAAAGTCGGCGTTTGAAAATCCTGTGAAACCATTAGGTGGTCTCGCTGGGCGTTATCTAGGGTCTGGAGGGTCGCTGCGTCTTCAGCCGCCCTACGATTGTGATCGAAAACCTGATGCTAGGGGGTTATTCGTAAAGATTCTGTGACGCGTTGAAGCTGAGTTTAAGATTTCCCCCCTCCGTCTCTTTGAGCGTAGAGGTAGATGGCCGGGACTCTTTTCGAAGGTGAGTAGCAAATGCTGGCCATCGGCCGAGCTCTGGTATCGGAAATCCACCTGTTTCTTTTAGATAAATCCAGCTTCGGACTGGTCTTTCTACTGGTTAGATAAACCTTTCAAATTATAGAAGTTATCAATTAATTCAGTGTGGCCATCACTTTGGTGTAATAGAACGCTTGGGCCGACCTCAAATTAGCTGATCGCGCTTACACTTTTGAAGTGAAACGCATTGTTATAGAAGGTCTGGTCACTAATCTGTCGCATAATCATTAGATTTAGAATACTTATCTTAGTTAGGATCGTAAACTTTAGTTTATTATCCAGCCTTGACTAGAAAAAGTGCAGTTTGAGCGGCTTCGGCGCAATCGGGGCGGCCGCTGGCTTCTTCAAGCCGGGCGATCAGAAGCCAGGCTTCCGGGGCTAGGCGACCCCGTTCAAGGCAGGTCAGCATAACTTCGGTTATGAATTGGCGGGCCTCGGTCAGACAACCTTTATTTAACAAAGATTCAGCTTCGTTTAGTAATTGGTTTTCGCGTGGCGGAAGGGGCGGAAGAGTAGTTACCGGCCGCTGGGCTACCCTAGCAGGATTGGAGTGGTCATTTTTTTCTTTTTTAGAGAGGTGTGGGGGGGGGGTGGTTTTGATTCGGGTAATTTCCCGACGGTACCAGGTGACTCCGGCTCGCTCTTCAAGGTGCAGTTCATTCGTGTCAGTCAGAGGCAAAAACTCCCCCGGAGCGGTGAAAATGAAGCCGTCTGTAGCCAGAACTTGGCTCAGGAGGCTAACCAGTCGACGCGGGGCTTGGGCCGGGGCATTAAAAGTTAGCTCTCGGCAGAAAATAAGATTGAAAGATCCGATTATCTCCACCCAGGGCCATAGTTCCGGGGCATAAAGATCCGCCGTGGCTAGATGGATAGGGGGAGCTAGAGCTGTTTTAAAGGCGAAGCCGCCGGAGCGAGGGATGAACCATTTTTCTCGTTGCCAGTCCGTGAGCCAGGCTAGGTCGCCAGGATTGAAGAGGGCTGCTTGAGCCTTAGAAATAGCTTTTGAATCTAGATCCAGGCCGTAAATGTCTACGTGCCAGTTTTTAGTTCGAAATCTGGCTTCTTCTAGCATCATAGCAAGGGTTGTGGTTTCAAAGCCGGGACCGCAACCTAGGGAGAGGATGTTTAGAGTCCGGTCGGGAGCAGTGACTGACCATTCTGATAGCAATTCCCTGGCTACCTTAAATTGGGCCGCTGGTTGGAAAAAAACTTCGTTCAGATGGGTCGATCGTTTATGATTTGTATGATTATTAGTCTGATTCGTCATGTGGATTTTTTTTGGTTAAATTTTTTCGGTCCGGGGAAGAAGGGTACGGTAGCGCTTTTTTGGACGAGATCGGTTTACGTGGGTGAAGGGGAGGGGGGAGGGGAGTCGGGAGAGCGGCCGCAGGGAGTAGAATATTTTTTATTTCGATCAGATTGCGGCGGGTTTCATTCAGAATAGCCCGGAGGGAGCTTAGTTCCTCCATGCTATCTTTAGTTCCCGGCGGTCCTTTTAGGTAGTCGTCCTTCGTAAAAAGACGCCCTTGAAGATCATCCTGGCTTAAACGTTTCTTGGCCCCGGCTATGGTAAAGCGATCTTCATATAAAAGTCGCTTGATGATTTGGAACATTTCTAGATCTTGCTCCCGGTACAGTCGTTTACGAGGGCTCACTTGGATAGGTTTTATTTCGTGCCCAAATTCCTTTTCCCAAAATCTTAAGACACTAGTTTCCACTCCGAGTTGTTTCGACAATTCAGTTATTTTATATAAAGTCTGTTCGGTGTTGTGAATCACGGAGTTAATCTTTGCCTTCCTTTGAGATCAGCTTACGCAAACTTTGGCTTAAGGTAAAGACAGATCGCCGCCGGGCGGGAATTAGAACCGGTTGATCGATGGGGCTGGGTCACGGTCGGGGCGTGGGCCGGGCTAAAATGGCTTTCGAAACGGCTTAGTTCGCTTAGATTTACGCCCTCCCCTTCTACCAATTGGGTAGTGATAGTTTTCAGAAAAGCATTCACTAGTGCTCTGGCCTCGGCTGCTGAAAGTTTTGGGCTAGAGCGTAGGACTTTAGTTAGATTCCATTTTGTTAGAGAGGGGTTGAGGGTGGGCATTATGATCTTAGGGAGGCGCCAAAGTCCCGGGCTAGGCGGCTAGTTATTCGGTCGAAGTAACCGGTTACATCTTCGTCAGTCAGCGTTTTATCTGGCGCCTGGAAGGTCAAGCGAAAGGCCAGACTTTTTCGATTTGGGGGGATTTGGTCGCCTTGGTAAAGATCGAAAATAAGCACCCTGACCAGTGGTAGAGTGGTATCGATGTGCATAGCCGCTACGAGATCTGAAGCTAGGGTGTCTCTGGGTACTAGTACGGCTAGATCCCGGTCGGCCGGGGGAAATTTACTCCAGTTTTGGAAAGGCCTAACCTTTAAGGCTTTGGTTAGAATTATTTCGGCATCTAGCTCAAATAAATAGGTTGGCCCGGCGGCGTCTTTCAGTCCGAAGGCTTTGGTTGCTCCCTGGCCTAGGCGGCCAAGATGTCCTAGGCGGCCTGAGCCGGGCCAGTCAATTATCGCTGCTTCAGCGGGGTCGTACCAAGGCGGGAGATCGACTGATCTTTTAAAAATAACCGGGATATTTAGAGTTTCGGTTAGGGTTTCCACTAATCCTTTGATATCCCAGAAATCTACCGGACGCTTAGGTTCAATCCATGTGCCTTGCCCATTGGCGCCGTTTAAAAGACCGGCCAGAGTTTCCCTTTCTTCCGGTTGACAGTTTAGGCCATTAGCCAGGAAAACCCGGCCTAGTTCAAATAAAGCCGTAAAGTCATGCCCGGAGGATTGGTTAGTTTTTAAAGCTGCTAGGAGGCTCGGCGCCAGGAGAGGACGCATAATGCCTTGTTCCTCGCTTAAAGGGTTAAGGATGGGGAGGATTCTTTGGCGCCAGAGACTATTTTTAGGGAGACCTAGTTTATCGGCGAAATTCTGGTTAATAAAGGAATAGGTAATGCTCTCTGATAATCCCTGGGCCGTGAGTATTTCTCGAACCTTAGCTTGAAACTGCCAGATTGGTGGCGGGGCCAGGCGTTTGGTCGGGGGTTTGGGTAAGGTAGCTGGCAGCTGATCGAAATTCAGAAGGCGGGCTACTTCCTCCCACAGGTCCACCTCTCGTGATAAGTCTGGGCGCCAAGGGGCAGGCTGTGGTGATAATCTCACCTTCGTCGGTAGCTAGGGTCAGACTATAGCTGAAA
>LQAB01002143.1_pt1 | contig 18007 bp, 19 predicted proteins | sample 654521 | NCBI WGS metagenome assembly LQAB01 (sample SAMN00762031, study PRJNA78659) | termite gut metagenome | isolation source: bacterial endosymbionts found in Trichonympha flagellates filtered from... | host: Zootermopsis nevadensis | place: USA: Mt. Pinos, Los Padres National Forest, CA ... | reverse complement strand
TAGGGAATAAAGTTGTTGTTTCAAATATAACGGGGGGGGGGGGATTTGCGTAATTCCGGGCGGTGTCTGACCAGGAGTAATTTGTATAAATAGAGCGGCAGTCCATCTTATAAAGTCGGGCGAAGAAATAATAATAATAGGTTTTAAGCTTTCGGATAAACCTATTAACCCAAAGATTGTTTTTGTTGACAAAAACAATAAAGTTATAAAATAAAATAGTTTGGTTAACAAGTGTTTAAAATCAGTCGGGGCGTGGCTCAGTTGGCTAGAGCGCTCGGTTCGGGACCGTGAGGTCGCTGGTTCAAGTCCAGTCGCCCCGATTTTAATAAGAATATTGAAAATTTCTATAGTTAATTATTGGTTTAAGAATGCCATAGATTACCTGCATTGTTTGTTCTAAATTTATAATTGTGCCCTGATAGCTCAATTGGATAGAGCAGATCCGTCCTAAGGATAAGGTTGGAGGTTCAACTCCTCTTCAGGGTAAACTGAAGCGTTTTTGAAACATTAAACTATAAAACAAACCCCAATAATCATCTTTGCTAAAAACAAAAGATTTTTTAGAAATTTTGGAGTAAATTTCTGGCAAATTCGATTTGCTACGATAAAAAATATAATAAGGCTGTCATGAGATTTGCACCTTTGATGATGAATGATGGCTTCAGGCGAAGATTTGTCTTGTGCCAAAGAAATGTTTAAAAAAACTTTTAAGTGTTGGATAGCTACGGTTAACGAAAATTGCGATGTGAAAGAAGTGTTGAAAAACATAGGTTGAGGGCCTACAAAAACAGAAACTACAATTGCTCAGAAACAAGAGCAGTTTGAATTGCCGTTCTTAATCGGTAATGCGTTAGGGCAAAGAAAGCAAAAAGGCAAAAAATGGAACTGGAAAAAACTTTGTATCCGGAATTATATAAAGAACGCGGAGCTTATAAAAACAATGTGTTTGTCATAGATGCAAATGGTGATATTTTTAAGTGTTTTGAAAATGTATTTAATAAATCTGAATATATTGGAAATATAAGAAATAAAAGTATAAATTTAACTTACAAGTATACAGAATTGGATAAAAAGATTTTGATTTTGAAAAATTAGGGCGTTATCAATGAAAATTATTGCTTATATGTAAAGGCGGATGTAATATGGTAAGGAGATTTAAAAAAGAGACCAATATAGGAAATTTTTTGGGGATTTACATCTGGGCAATTTTGTGTAATGTTACAACATATTATCATTGGAATTTTGCTTGGGTTTTTGGGATGTCAAGTTAAGCAGAAAGTAATTGCTTTAGGGAAAGCAATTTTTATTTATAGCATATCGAATAATCTTTTTTATGTTGTTAATGATTTTTGGAGCCTTTATTTTTCTACTAAAAATTCCGATGTGCCTTGGAAAAGAACTAAAAGAATATTGCTTAGAGAATGTGAAAATAACGATGTTAATAATGATATTGAAAAAATTAACAGTATAGTTTTTCAAAATGTTTCAGTAGAAAAAATAGCAGAATTATATTAAAAAATCTGAATTTAAAAATTAATTCAAATGATAAGACTGTTTTAATTGGGAATACCGGTGTTGGTAAGGCGACAATTTTAAATTTAATAGTACTTTTTGATAATGTATCTGCCGGAAACATTCTAATAAATGATAAAGATTTATATGATATAAACATTAAAAATTTTCGATCTAAAATATCCTATTTCACGCAAGATTCTTTTTTATTTAATATGACTATTAAAGAAAATATTTTGTTAAGTTTAGATCATAACAACTTAATAGTGAATAAAAAATATTTGGAAATTTTAAGAACATGCAAACTTGATAATTTGGATGATAAAAAAGTTGTAGGAAATAAAGATATGTTTGTTTCGGGAGGGGAAAAACAAAGGATAGCTTTAGCAAGATGTCTAATGAAAAATCCTGAAGCTTTATTGTTAGATGAGTTTGGAAATTCTATTCACGGAAATATGGAAATAGAAATTTATAAGAATTTAATTGGTTTTTATAAAGACAAAATTATTATTGCTGTTTTTCATAGATTAAATATTGCCAATTTGTTTAATAAAAAAATTCAGTTGTAAATTGTTATCGAGAGATAAATGATTCAAAAACAAATGTTTTTTATAAATAATTTCATTATAATAATTTCTATAATTTTTATTGTTGTTTTTTTTATTCCAATGTTTACAATTAATATTCCTTTAGATTATAAAGTCAATGGAAATGACTTAATAGTAAATACGGGAAGTTTGAATATGAAAAAAGATTTATTTGTAAAACTTGACAAAAATATGATGATTATAAATAATTATAATGGAAATTTTGAAATTAGCAGGTATAATGTTCAAAGGAATCAAATTGTTTTAGATATACGGCAATTTAATATAGAGAATGCTTTAAAAATATTTTATAGTTTTTAAAAAAATGTTATAAGTTATATTCTAAAAAAAGTTAGTTTAATTCAGAAATGTTTGCATTAAAAATTCTGCTGACTTCTTCTTTACTTCTGCTGTTTTTAGTTAACACTAAAAATATGAATAACAACAACTTATAAATCACTTACAAATACAAAATAATAAGATTTATATAAGTGTTTTTACCATTGCAACGCTCAGATAATCGTTGATAGTTTTTCATATCTATAAACGAATATATAAATTAAAATATCACTATTACCATCAACGACAATTGATTCTGAAGTCGCAAATAATTACAGCAATAATGCGCGTGCTGAACGGCTTGATATTATGTTTAATTTAATAGGTTAATTAATACGATAAGTTAAGTAGTGTGTTAGCAGCTAACCCCCTGTATTTTGAAAAATATAATAGAGGAAATAATGTTTAATATTGATTTTGAAAAATATGATTCTACTCTTATAGCAGCAGTATGTATATGTATTGTTTTCGGATCATTTATGGTATTTTCGTCAAGTGCTGTTATGGCTGACGTAAAATGGACAAATCCTTACAAGTTTTTTTTGAGACAGATTTTGTGGATTATATTTGGATTTGTGGCAATGTTTGCGACAAGTTTTTTGATTAATTATAAATTTTATAAAAGATACGCAAAATGGATTTATTTATTTGCACTGGTTTTGGTCACTGCGGTTTTATTTGTTGGAGTTCTGCGGTTGGGAGCAAAAAGATGGTTACAGATAGGTCATTTTACTCTGCAGCCTTCAGAATTAGCCAAGATTGCATTAGTTATAAACGTAGCTGACTTTATATCGAGAAAAAAAGAGTTAGTTGAAGAGTGGAAAGGTTTAATGGTGCCGGGGTTTATTGTTTTGCTTATGCTTTTTCCAATTGTCATAGAACCTGATTTAGGCACTCCTATTTTAGCAGCCGGAGTATGTTTTGCAATGCTGTTTTGTGCGGGAATGAAAATAAATGCTGTATTTGCAGGCGCTTTTGCGGCAGTTCTTTTGACGGTTGAAGAAATTATGAGAAAACCTTACAGACTTACAAGGGTTAAAGATTATCTTGCTTCTTTTATAAATATTGATGTATCTTCTTATCAAGTAAAACAGTCTTTAAATGCTCTGGGTTCAGGCGGTTTTTTTGGTAAGGGTCTAGGTAAAAGTGATATGAAGCTTATGTATCTTCCTGAAGCGCACACTGATTTTATTTTTCCGATTATTGGGGAAGAACTCGGGTTTCTTGGAGCAGTCTCGGTTATTGCGTTTTTTATGTATCTATTCTTCAAAGGTATAAAAATGAGTAAGGATATGCCTGATGTTTTTTCACAGTATTTGTGTTTAGGAATAACGTTCCTGATAGTTTTCCAGGCTATTATAAACATTTCCGTTGTTACAGGAGTGTTTCCGGCAAAAGGACTGCCGCTTCCGTTTATATCTTTTGGAGGAACGTCACTCATTATAACTATGGCAACTTCAGGAATATTGATAAATTTATCACAATATAAGAAAAAAAAGAGCAGAACGTGAAATGACAACATTTCATCTAAATTTAATCCAGCAGCTATCTTTAGAGTAGTTAAAGGCAGTTAAAAACTGTGGAGTGAAAATGAAAAATGGAAATATAATTATTGCTTCAAGTGGAACGGGAGGACATATCTACCCCGGCATAGCTTTAGCGGAAGAATTCAAGAATAAAGGATATAACCCCGTTTTTTTTATAAGCAATAATGCCGCTTCCTTAAAAATTTTAAAAAACAGTGGATTGGAATATATTGAATTTAATGTTTCAGGAATGCCGAGAAAAATTTCGTTTTTGTTTATAATATTTTTAATTAAAATGAAGTTTAGTTTTTTTAAAGCATTAACAAAGACTGTAAAACTGAATCCTTTAGCGGTAATAGGTACGGGCGGGTATATTGCAATCCCTGTCCTTTTTGCGGCAAAGATACTGCAAAAAAAAATTTTTATACACGAGCAGAACGCTGTTCCGGGCAAGGCAAATATACTTTTAAATAAAATAACCGATAAAACGTTTATAAGTTTTCAGTCTTCAGAAAAATATTTTAAAAAAAAAATACTATTCTCTCAAACTATCCCGTCAGAAAAAACATTTTGTCAGTATCAAAAGAAAAAATATTGCGTGAACTTAAATTTGAAAGCGGAATTTTTACGGTTTTAGTTTTTGGAGGAAGTCTCGGTGCGGTTAAACTTAATGAAATCGCCTGCGAGACTCTTTTAAAATTATCTTTTAAAAATAGAATTCAAGTTTTACAGATCACAGGCTTTGGAAATTATATTAAAATTCAAGAAAAAGTCGGAGGTAATCCTGATTACAGAGTTTTTGAGTATATGCATGATATCGGTGCTGCCTACGCTGCAAGTGATGTTGTAATATGTCGTTCAGGTGCTGGTAGCGTGTTTGAGCTTAAAGCTTTGGATAAATCTGCGATTTTAGTTCCGTATCCTTATGCTACTGATAATCACCAATATTGGAATGCAAAAGAAATAGAAAAAGATGGTAAAGTCATAATAATTGAAGAAAAAAATCTCACGAAAGAAAACTTAAGCAATGCCATATATGCGCTTAAGGAAAATATAAAAAACAATGCGGCTGAAAACACAAACAAATTTCCGCGGAAATTAATATTTGAGGAAATAATAAAATATATGAAATCTTAATTTCAAACGATGGTGGTGTAAAAGCTCTCGGACTTCGCCCTCTGATGAAAAAGCTTTCCAGGATAGGAAAAGTGTATATGATTGTTCCAAAGACTCAAGTGCCAGGCGCGGGGCACGCTGTAACGCTTGCAAAATATAAAAAAATTAAAAAATAGAAAAAGATTTTTATGCGATAAAAGACAGTACTCCTGCAGATTGCGTGAAATACGGGTTGTATCATTTTTTAAAAAATAGGACGGACTTAGTGGTATCCGGTTATAAATAAGTCTCCTAATCTTGGACAAGACGTTATTTATTCAGGAACTGTCGGTGCTCTGCAAGGGGGGGGGTAAAAGGAGCTCCGTTGCTTACTGCTTCTGCGGCAGAAATGTGCATTGCGAAATACGAACGTTCGACGATTGCAACAAAAAAGATTGCCGAAAAGATATTGAAAAGAAAAAAATTTCAAGAATATTTGTTTAAATATAAATATTCTCCAAGGTTATTAAAGATATAAAAGTTACTCCTTTGGGACTACGTATTTATGGCGAGAGCGTCGAAACTGTCAAGGAAATTTTTCTTACAGATTGTCGAGGAAATATATATCCGGCGGAAAAACACAGACATAGATGTTGTGGATAAAAACTACATTTCTGTTACTCCGCTGCAAATTGATCAGACAGACTTTACTTTTATAAAAAAATTAAATTATAAGGTTATTATTCCTTCTAAAAAACAACAATGAGTGAGATATTGATGGATACATAAACTTGTTTTGATACTATATTGATGCTAAACTGACAAAATGAAAAATCAACTCTATTCTCTTCCTCTGCTGCAGGAGAAAAGAATGAGGAAGAAGTTTGTTTGGGGTGGTTATAGGGAACGGTCATGAAAAATGAATTTAAACTGATTTCAAAATTTAAGCCATCTGGCGATCAGCCGCAGGCTATTGATAAGCTGTATTATAATTATTTAAATAATAAAAACTCGCAGATTTTACTTGGCGTTACAGGTTCGGGAAAAACATTTGTTATGGCAAGTGTTGTTGAGAAACTTCAGAAACCTACGCTTATAATATCACCGAACAAAATTTTAGCGGCGCAGACTTATGCTGAGTTTAAGGCTTTTTTCCCAAATAATGCCATAGAATATTTTATATCTTATTACGACTATTACCAGCCGGAAGCCTATATTCCATCAAGCGACACGTACATAGAAAAAGATGCGTCGATAAACGACCACATAGACAGGTTGCGTTTAAAAGCGACTACTTCTCTTCTTGAGAGAAAAGATGTTATTGTAGTCGCTTCTGTTTCGTGTATATACAATCTGGGATCTCCTAAAGATTATCAAAATATGTGTATTGAAATAATTGCTGGAAAAGAAAAAACAATAAGCTTGCTTTTAACAGAACTTATTGCAAGCCGTTATGAGAGAAATGAAGTTGAGTTTATAAGGGGAAAATTCAGGGTAAAAGGCGATACGGTTGAAATTTTTCCAGCTTACCTTGAAGCTGCCGTAAAAATTGAGTTTTGCGGCGATACGATTGAAAGGATAAAGGAATTTAATCCGGTAACTGGTGAAGTAATTAGTAAAAAAGATAAAGCCTATATTTATCCTGCAAAACTTTTTGTCACTGATAAATATAAGATTAATAAGGCTTTAAAAACCATACAGGTAGAACTGAATACACGGCTTGAAGTACTGAAATCTCAAAATAAATTTCTTGAAGCACAGCGTCTTGAACAGAGAACGAAATACGATATGGAAATGCTAAAAGAAACCGGCTCGTGCAACGGAATTGAAAACTACTCAAGACATCTTTCAGGCAATATGTCAGGAGCTAGACCGACTACTCTTATAGATTATTTCGTGCAAGAAAATGATGATTTTTTAATAATAGCTGACGAATCTCATATTTCTCTTCCGCAGATAAGAGGAATGTATGAAGGCGACAGGAGCAGAAAACAAACTCTTGTAGATTTCGGTTTCAGACTGCCTTCTGCTTTAGATAACAGACCTTTGAAATTTCAGGAGTTTGAAAAAGTTATAAAAAAATTTATGATGGTCTCGGCAACTCCGGGAACGTACGAGCTTAATAGAAGCAAAAAATATATAGTAGACTTAATTATTCGCCCTACCGGACTTGTAGATCCAGAAGTTGTTATTCATCCTATAAACGGGCAGATACAGGACTTAATACAGGAAATACAAAAAAATGTTGAGAAAAAGCAGAGAACTTTAGTTACTACGCTTACAAAAAAGATGTCCGAAGATTTGGCGGCTTATTTGAAAGAAAAAGGGTTTAAAGTCGAATATCTGCATTCTGAAATAGATACTTTAACAAGAATAGAAATACTTAAAAATCTGCGTCTTGGCAAATTTGACGTTTTAGTTGGGATAAATCTTTTGAGAGAAGGATTAGATCTGCCCGAAGTGTCTTTGGTAGCTGTTTTAGATGCTGACAAAGAGGGTTTTTTGCGTTCTGAACCTACGCTTATCCAGATTTGCGGAAGAGCCGCAAGAAATATTGACGGACGAGTCATTTTCTATGCGGATACTGTGACTGGCTCGATGCAGAGAGCTTTAAGAGAAATGAACCGCAGGCGCGATAAACAGCTTGAATATAATAAAAAAAACAATATTAAACCAAAATCGATAATCAAAGCCGTTCACGAACTCTACGAGTTTAGAAATTTATCAAAAGAAGAATCTATAAATCATATTTTTGCCGAAGAACAGCTTAATTATAAGATCACTCCTAAAAATATCGGCGGCATAATAAAAGAAATTGAATTACAGATGAGAGAAGCTGCTGACAATCTTGATTTTGAATCTGCGGCAGTCTTAAGAGAGAGAATGCTTGAATTAAAAAATATGAAATCCTGCAAACATTCTAAGCATTAATTGATAAAAAAATAAATTATTCTTAAAATTTTTGGCTTTTTGCGAAAAAAAGTTTGTTGACATAATCTCAAATTTTTATTAAAATATTCAGTTATGAATTCTATAGGTTTAATATTTATTATTATAGGTGTTATTTTAATAATTCTTTCCATATTGGCAGTGACAGTTTTTATGATACTCATGTTAATTGGAATAAGAAAAGCTGCAATAGAATTTGAAAGTGCAATAAAGAAAATAAGCAGCGAGTTGGATGTTTTCGATAAAGTTTCCGCTAAAGTTACATCGATAGGCAGAAAATCATCTTCTTTAGTTATTTCGGGAATTTCATTTCTCTTTTATGCTTTTTTAAGCATCAGTAAAAGAAAAAATAGATAGAATGTATGGGAGAATAAAATGAGCGATAACAAAGATATGCTTCTGGCATTTGTTTTAGGCGGCTTAATAGGAGCGGCTCTGGGAGTGCTGTATGCTCCCAAATCAGGAAGAGAAACGAGAAGTAATATTAAAAAGTTCGGCGAAGAAATAGTAGATACTGTCAGCAATTTAAGCGATGATTTCAAAGAAAATGAAAGCCAGTTTTATAAAAAAAGATGCGAAAAGGTTTTTTCTAAAGATAAAGAGTAAGCGAAAGTGACGGAAAAAAGACTTCTGGTAAATTCAGTAAAAAATCAATTAAAAATTTTTATTATGTGCTGAGGTAGCTCAGTTGGTAGAGCACAGGTCTGAAAAACCTGGTGTCGACAGTTCAATTCTGTCCCTCAGCATATTTTTTTATAATTTTTTGATACGGTTTTATTGATTGTGAGACGCATTAAGTTAGTTGGCCTATAAACTATGCCGATGTAGCTCAGTTGGTAGAGCAATTGCTTCGTAAGCAATGGGCCAGAGGTTCAAATCCTCTCATCGGCTGAAATATATAATATAATACTGAAAATTCTGAATGCTGATCTGATAACAAAAAAGAATAATGAAAATGAAGAGATTAGTGTTGATATGTCAGTATATAAGCTTTAATTCATTTGAGCATGTAAAACAAACGCAAATATAGCGGCTAATATTTATTATTAACTGCATTGCTGATAAGTTTTTTTAAATTTGAGTGTTTGTGATGAATTTTAGGTAAGACAAATATTATTGTTTAAAAACTGTAATGCTTTTTAGATGTAGACATTAGGTAATTTATTAATGACAATCTCAAATCTTGAAGAAATTGAGTGTCCCTACGGACATGTCTTTGAAGCAGAGTTGCTTTCTGCAATAAACGTTTCAGATAATCCTGAGTTAAAAAGCGTGTTAATGGAAGGAGAAATTAATGTTGTATCCTGTCCTGAATGTAAAAAGATATTTTATACTGAATGTTTTATTCTTTACCACGACAGAGAAAATGAAGTCATAGTTTTTGCATATCCGTTGAGTTTTCAAAATCAGGCGGTACGGTGTAAAAGGCAAATGCGTGAAGAATTTGAACTTGTATTGAAAAATTTTGAAGAAAAAGAAAAAATAAATTATGAGCCTCTTATGCTGTTTGGTATTGAAGATTTGGTTTCGCTGCTGTATTACGAACAGGATATTGAAGACGAAGAGATAGTTTTAAAATATCTTGCTTCGGAACTCATGTTAGATACTGTGAGAATTGCCCCCAGTCTTGCCAGAAAATTGAGAATTCCTAAAGTCCTTCCCGTTTCAAAAGGAGAAAAAAACCTTGAAGCAAACTCTTTAATTTCAAGTTTGCAGATTCTCACAAAATATAATTCAAATCTTTTGCATTATGTTAAATTCCTTGATAAAATATCAAAAAATAAAGCAATAATTGCAGATATAAAAAATGATATTGGCTAAAATCTCATTATTGGTTTTAATTGCTTCCCTCGTATTATGTTCGTCTCTTTATGCCGAATTAGAAGTTACCAAAATTACTCATAATAATAAATAATTTAAAATAGTTTTAAATGATGATATTAAGATTTCAAATATACTTTTAAAAAATAATGATAATGATATTGAATTGTCTGTATATAGTAGTAAAAATAAAGTATATAAACAATTTGGTATTTTAAAAAGGGAGTTCAGGCAATATCTAGTCAGTGCTTTATATCAAAGTAAAATATCTTCAAAAACAGAAAAAACCGCATTTAAAACGAATAGACTTTCAATTTTAAAAAAACATCTAAAAATAAAAGCTTTTGTATTTGTTATTTTTGACGATGATATTGAAATTGAAGGTATTATCAGGAAAAGGTTTATGGATTGCGTGGCCTTCAAATAAAAAAGACGGCGCATGGGTAAAAGATTTTGAATTTATAAATAAAGACTTAAAAAAATAGTTGAGAAAAAAATTGATTGACGACTATATTTTTAAAAGTGATAAAACAAAAAGTAAATAATGATATTTTCAGATATTATTTTGATTGTAAGTCTGTTTTACCGTTACTGATTACAAATAAATCTTAAGTATAAATAGAAAAATAAAATAACAATTAGTTTTCCGCTTATATATGCACGTATTAAATCCCGTCTATTTTGGCGGCATTTTATATAATTAATTTTGGCAGTTTGGCGCCGTACAAAAAAGCTGTATCGTACTGCCGGTTTAATTTTGCAGGAAATATAATTTTTAGCTCTTTATTTTCAAATCAGTCATTAGCATTGTTTGGAGTTGGATGCATTTGTTAGATATTTATGTGTTCGTTTTTATTTTTGAAGTTTTTGGATAATTGTGAAGAGACTTTTCTGATTAAATAACGAAAATCTCTCACGGATATTCGCTGTTAGAACCAATTCGCAGTAAAGCTTTAGATTACCTTAAATATTTTTTAATTATTGGCATATGCCCGTAAATTTGTAAATAACAGAGATATTAGAAATATGAAAAATAAGAGAATATTGTTGTAAGTATTATAGTCATTGACAAATCTATATGTATGTTATAAATTGCTTCTATCACAACATATAGTTTAATTATTCTTGAATTTTAATAGAAAATAGAACGAGAGAAAAAGAATGAAATGTCCTTTTTGCGAGAGAGTAATAATGGGCAAGCTCTTGATTCGTGCCCTATCAAGTATGCGTTGGCTGTAAGAATATACAGGGAATATTCTAGCTGCAGGAAAAAGGTACACAACTTTTGAGAGACCTGAAAAAATACCAATCAATTATGGTTGTTAAATCAGACAGCAGAAGAGAGTCGTTTGACAGGAGAAAGCTTCGGGCATATATATAGACAAGAGCTTGCAGAAAATGCCCTATTTTCAGCTGAACAATGAATAAAATGGCAAATAAGATTGAAAATGGAAAGGTTTTTGCGGCAGTATATATTAGAAGGTTTGGTGATATTAGCACATTTATGAAAGAATTGAAAAAACTTTAATAGAAATTAGATATATAGGAGATGTTGATGCTACGGGATAAAAAAGAAGAATTAATTTCGGAAAACAAAGTTAATCTAAGAAAAAATGCACTTACTATTCTAAAAAAAAGATATTTGAAGAAAGATGAAGATGGTAATGTGATTGAAAGTCCTGAAGATTTGTTCTACAGAGTTGCCGAAAATATTGCTCAGGCGGACAAAATTTATGATAAAGATATGGATATAACTATATTGATAAGAGAGTTTTATCTCACAATGTCTTCCTTTGATTTTTTACCTAATTCACCTACTCTAATGAATGCAGGCAGACACTTGCAACAGCTTTCAGCGTGTTTTGTCTTACCAATAGACGATTCAATGGATTCAATTTTTGAGACGTTGAAAAATACGGCCCTTATACATAAATCTGGCGGAGGGACGGGGTTCTCATTTTCAAAATTACGCCCTAAAAAAGATGTGGTAAAAAGCACTAGTGGTGTTTCTTCTGGCCCCGTATCTTTTATGCAAGTTTTCAATGCCGCTACGGAAGCTATTAAACAGGGTGGTACAAGACGCGGCGCAAATATGGGAATGTTGAGAGTTGATCATCCTGATATTTTGGATTTTATAATCTGTAAGGATAAAGATGACAGTTTAAATAACTTTAATATATCAGTTGCGATTACAAAAGAGTTTATGGATGCTTTGGAAAAAGGAGAATATTATAATCTTTACAACCCGAGAAACGGTGTGGTAACAGGCAGGTTAAATGCAAATGAAGTTTTTGACAAGATAGTCGATCAGGCATGGAAAAACGGCGAACCGGGCATAGCTTTTATTGACAGAATGAATCATAAAAATCCTACTCCGGCTGCGGGTTCAATAGAGTCTACAAATCCATGCGGAGAACAACCGCTTCTTCCTTATGAATCCTGCAATTTAGGCTCAATAAATCTTGGTCATTTTGTAAAAAACAACGCTGTAAACTGGGAAAAACTTGAGAAAACAGTGAAAACTGCCGTTCATTTTCTTGACAATGTTATAGATATAAATAATTACCCTATACAGAAAATCGGCGAGATTACTCGCTCAAACAGAAAAATAGGGCTTGGAGTTATGGGGTGGGCAGATTTGCTTTTGTATTTAGGCATACCTTACGGATCTAACGATTCTTTGATGCTTGCCGAAGAGCTTATGGGTTTTATTCAATCTAAATCCCGTAAAGCTTCAGAAGAACTTGCTTTTAAGAGAGGGCCTTTCCCAAACTTTAAACAAAGTATATACGCAAAGGAAAGCTCAATAAGAAATGCAACAACGACTACAATCGCTCCTACAGGAACAATTGCTATAATAGCTTCGGCTTCCGGCGGCATTGAACCGATTTTTGCGCTTGTTTATACAAGAACGCACTGTCTTGACAATGAAGATATGTATGAAGTAAATCCTTATTTTGAGAAACTTGCAAAAGAAAACGGTTTTTATTCGCCGGAACTTATAGATAAAATATCAGAAAGAGGGAGTATACGCGGACTTAAAGAAATTCCTGAGAAAATAAAGAAAATTTTTGTAACTTCACATGACATTACTCCTGAAGATCATATAAAGATGCAGGCGGCTTTCCAGAAGTTTACGGATAATGCTATATCAAAAACCGTAAATTTTCCCAATTCAGCTATGAAAGAAGATGTAAAAAAAGCTTATATTCTTTCATACAAAATGGGTTGTAAGGGAGTAACTATTTACCGCGATGGAAGCAGGAATGTACAAGTGTTAAATCTTGCAAATAAAAAAGAAGAACATTCTCAGGAAGCATTGCATGAGAAAAAACCGAGAACTCGTCCTAAAAAGACAACTGGTTTTACGTTCCTTATGCATACCGGCTGTGGTAAAATGTACGTTACCGTAAACGAAGATGACATAGGAACGTGCGAAGTGTTTACGCAGCTTGGTAAATCCGGAGGATGTACTTCATCGCAGGCTGAAGCGATAAGTCGTTTAATTTCTTTAGCTTTGCGTTCTGGCGTTGATCGACAGAAAATTATAGACCAGTTGAAAGGTATAAGATGTCCATCTCCGACCATTACGAACGGCGGAGTAATTTTGTCGTGTGCAGATGCCGTTTCGAAAGCTTTAGAAGCGTATGGGAAGGAAATAATGGCGCCGGCTCTTTTCGCTCAGGAGATGCCTGTTCCGGAATCTTATGCGTCAAAATATATAAAAAAACATTATACTTCCGGTTTAAGCGGTAATTCGTCGAGTGTATGCCCACAATGTCCGGAATGCGGTGAGATGTTGACTTTCGCCGAAAGTTGTGTTATTTGTCGGGGATGCAGCTACTCTAAATGCTTTTAATTGGTTTGGAATTTGAAGTTGGATATTGTAAAGCCATATTTAACGGCTCTGGACTATTTTCTTGTTGTCAAACTGCTTTTCGACAGTTTATTTGTTTATAGACAACTGATAATTTTTTATAGGAGTGTTTCACTATGAAATGCACTTTAGCGAAAAACTATTATAAAGATAATATAAACATAGAATATATAAAACAACTCGGCAAAGAAAAGAGCGAAGGAAATTTAAATAAACTCTTGTTGTTTTATAACGGTATTTTTCCTTTAGATATAAAAAGAGAAGTTGTTTCGTCCATTGGAAGACAACAAAACGATAAAAAAATTTATGAGTTTATAATGAAAGAAGGTTTTAAAAAAACATATATGGAACTTGTTTATCAAATGTTTCGTACAACATTATATAGATCTGGTAAAGTTGAATTTCAAAAATTAGGAAATCGTCTGTTATCTTTCTACGACAATGAAGTAATGCATAAGATGTATGAATATTTTTTGTACAGAAAAAATCCGAAATTATTGAATGTAAAAAAGAAGAAAAAAATTATAAAGGCAATTTTATTAAAGGGCGATAGTGAGCAAACTTTGTTAAAAATTCAGAATAAGACTATACAATTTATATTTACATCGCCACCGTATTATAATACCAGGATGTATTCTGATTATACGTCTTATGGAAGGTATTTGAAAAAAATGTGTAGTATTTTAAAACAATGTAATCGTATATTAGAAGATGGACGTTTTATTATTATAAATGTTTCTCCGGTAATTACAAAAAGACCTGGTCGGGAGTTTGAAAGTGTTAGATATCCGATTCACTTTGATTTTCATAAGATTTTAGAAGAAGCAGATTTCTATTTTATAGATGAAATTATATGGATTAAACCTGAGTATACAGTTCCAAACAGAATTGCGGGTTATTTACAAACCGGTATGCCTTTGTCTTATAAACCCAATTGTGTTACTGAAAGTTTACTGGTTTACAGGAAAAAGACGCCTTTTTTGCTGGATGAAAATATAAAGTGTTATTCGCGAATGTTGGCAAATGCCGTTGAAAATACAGATACATCAAATTGTTGGTATATATCTCCAAAAACAGATAAGGATCATCCGGCTGTTTTTCCCGAAAAATTATGCGAAAAAGTTTTAAAATATTATTCTTTTAGTGGAGATGTAGTTTTAGATCCTTTTGCGGGTTCTGGGACTTTTGGGAGAGTGGCAAAAAAGATGAAAAGAATTCCAGTGTTATGCGAAGCGAATAATAAGTATATAAAAAAATTGGAAGAAGAAAATTATGATGACTTTTGAAAAAGAAATCATTGATAATACTGTAAGTAAATTAATTAAAGGTGATGATTATCGCGATGAAGTTGTAAATGCAATAAATGTGTCTTTTCTCGATTTTGCTGTAGATTTTTTCAAAAAGATAGTTACTGCAAAAATTAAAGAAAATAATGTTGATTTAGCTTGGTATAAAAAACATTTTATTGCTGCAGATAACATTTCTTCTGATGATAAAGCAATATTTTCAGGTATAAATAAAAAGACTATCACTAATATACATGGAAGTGCAACAAAAAAAATTGTTTTAGATATTGCCAGTGCAAATTTTGAATATTTATCAGAGCTTATTTCATCATTAGAAAAGGACAGCGAATCAGGAATAGTTCTTAATATAAAAATAAGTTATAAAGAAGTTTCAGTTGAATTGTCACTGATAGAAAGTTTGCTTGTTATAAATGCGTTGGCTACCAAAAAAATAGCAATACGAGGTGGTGCATGGAGTTCAATAGGTAAAAAAGTTGAGAAACCTTTATTACTGAAACTGTGTAAATTGTGTAAAGTGCCAAAAGAATATATTAATAGTTCGGTTTTTAAAAAAGATGGGACTTTAGATTTTGATAGAGAAGTTGATTTTAAACTTTATGATAGCAGAAAAGAAAAAGAATATAGAGTTGAAGTTAAACTTATGGGCAAGGGGAATCCTGAAAGTGCGGATGTAATATATGCTAGAGGTACTGATATATTTATCGCGGATACTTTGAGTGAGCAAAACAGAAATCAATTAAAATTTGAGAATATAAAATATATTGAAATGAAAGGTAATTTGAATTGTGTTGACGATTTTAAAATTTTGCTGGAAAAATTAGATGTTCCTTGTAAAAAATGAAACAAAACTTTCTGGTGTAGTTATGGAAATTGAATAGTTTTTATGGGTTTCTAAACAGTTAAATAGAGATTTTATAGGGTTTGAAATAAATTCGGTTTTTGTTGGTTGGTGGACATTTTGTCGTCGTTTTGAATTTATTTTATAATTACTTATATAAAAGGTGATAAAGTGGTTAAAAATGATAAGTGGATAAAAAAGATGGCTTTTGAATATAAGATGATAGATCCGTTTGAACCCCGGCAGATCAGAGACGGAAAAATTTCTTTTGGTACTTCTTGTTATGGATATGATATACGTCTTTCAAACGAGTTTATGGTTATGAAAGTCAAAAATAAAGATTTTGTTTTGGATCCTAAAAGAACAAGTGATAGTCTGCTTAAATCCATAACGGTTAAGGATTGTATAGAGATCCCGCCAAATTCCGTAGTTTTAGGTAAGACAATAGAATATTTTAGGATTCCGAGAAATATTATAACAATTGCATTCGGCAAATCGACTTATGCAAGATGCGGAATTTTTGTAAATATCACTCCGTTTGAGCCTGAATGGGAGGGATATGTTACTCTTTCAATAGCAAATATAACATCGGTTCCGGCAAAAGTCTATGCAAATGAAGGAATAGCACAGGTTTTATTTCTAGGGGCAAGCGAAATTTGTGAGATCTCTTATGCCGACAGAAGAGGAAAGTATCAGGCTCAGAAAATCATAACTTCTGCAAAAATTTGATACAATGCAAAAGGTAACTAAAGGGGGAAAAATATGGTTAAATTTTTAAAAATATATTTTTGGGATGTTATTAGCAATCACTATGTTGATTTTGATGGACGTGCCTCTTTAGCCCAATTTTGGTATTTTATGTTAATTAATTTTGTTTTGAAATTTGTTTGGGTTTTTTTTTACAAATTTGTTTTTATAGGATGTATTGCAAGTATTTTTGATTTTTTAATGGATGCTATACTGATACTGCCGTCAATATCGATAGTCACGCGCAGATTGCACGATACTAATCGCAGCGGCTGGTTTCAATTGATAGAACTTATTCCTTTTATAGGGTGTATTATATTAATTATTTTGTTGGTTTTGGGTCCGGTTGACCCGAACAGATTTGATGATGAAAGAATATAGAAAATAATATGAGGAAAATGGATGATTTTGATATTGGATTTTGGTTCACAGTACACGCAGCTAATCGCAAGACGCATAAGAGAAGAGAAAGTATATTGCGAACTATACCCTGGGAATAAACCTATAAAATCTTTTTCCGGACTTAAAGATTTAAAGGGTCTAATTCTTTCAGGCGGTTATGAAAGCGTTTACTCAAAAGATGCTCCTTGGCCTGATCCTGAAATATGGGAACTTGGTGTTCCTATTTTTGGAATATGTTACGGTATGCAGCTTATAGCGGAACGTCTCGGCGGGAAAGTTGCTCCGTCAAAACGCAGAGAATTCGGTCTTGCGAGTGTAAATGTGGAATGTAACAGTTCTTTATTTAATGGGCTTAGTTCAGAAGAAACTTTATGGATGAGTCACGGCGACAAACTTTCAAAAATTCCAAAAGGTTTTGAGATAACGGCAAAGTCAGATAACTCTCCTTATGCGGCGATAGAAAATACAGCAAAGAACATATACGGTGTTCAGTTTCATCCGGAGGTAAAGCATTCTGTTAATGGCAGAACAATCTTGAAAAATTTTATATTTAAAATATGCGGCTCAAAACGCGACTGGACTATGAAATCTTATATTGTGGACGAAGTTAAAAGAATTTATGAACGGGTTGGGAAAAGCAAAGTTTTATGCGCTCTCTCAGGTGGAGTTGATTCTTCAGTTGCGGCTGTAATGCTCTATAAAGCAATAGGGAAGCAGCTTATATGCATTTATGTCGACCACGGACTTCAAAGGTTCGGTGAGACTGAAAGAGTGCGCGAAGTATTTGGCAGAATGTTCGGTAAAAATCTCATTATAGTGGCTGCAAAAAAAATATTTTTGTCAAAACTTAAAGGTATAACCGATCCTGAGCAAAAGAGAAAAATTATAGGGCACACTTTTATAGAAGTTTTTGAAGGAGAAGCGAAAAAGTTGAAAGGCATAGATTTTCTTTTGCAGGGAACGATATATCCCGATGTTATAGAGAGTGTTTCTATAAAAGGAGCGAA
>LQAB01000229.1_pt1 | contig 18066 bp, 8 predicted proteins | sample 654521 | NCBI WGS metagenome assembly LQAB01 (sample SAMN00762031, study PRJNA78659) | termite gut metagenome | isolation source: bacterial endosymbionts found in Trichonympha flagellates filtered from... | host: Zootermopsis nevadensis | place: USA: Mt. Pinos, Los Padres National Forest, CA ... | reverse complement strand
AAAACATCAAGCACAAGCTTTACGCTCGGGAAATATATTCTATGTCCATTACTAACGTAATGGGGGCGGGTCGGCAGAAAGGATATACCGAAACCTATCGGGGTGTTCAGACTGAGGTTAACCTCTTAAAGAAGCTACGCATCGACGTGGGCGTTCAGGAGAGCCAGTTGGAAGCGGCCTTAGAAGCTATCAAAGAAGGCGCTCATACTGGAAAAGAGGGCGACGGTGTTATTTTCGTCATAGATTTGTTTAATAGCATAAGAATTAGAACCGGCGAAAATATGTCTTAAAACTGGGTTTCCGAACTTAGCCGCGAATTGTTTTTTTGTAACGGTTTGCGGCTTTGTTATACGCTTAAGTTTTAAAAAACCACCAGCTATGCTGGTGGTAGGCGTTCTTTAGCTTTAACTTTAAGTTAAATAAATCTCCAAATGTTAAAATGATAAAGGTCCGTCAACTATATTAAGAAGATATGAGGAGGTTATTAAAATTGATGAGAGTAGCTTAGCACATACGAGTTGGTAATGTAAGTATCACATAGTAATTGTGCCAAAGTACCGTAGGCAAGTGATCTATAGGAAGCTAAAAGTTGATGTGGGAAAAATATTGCGTAAACTGTGTGAAAGGAAAGGTTTAGAAATAATAAAGGTTTAATACTGTCCTAATCATATCCATATGGTTGTGAGGATATTAACTAAGTACAGTAGTAACTATTTAATTACAGACTAAAAATAGAATAAAACTAATTAAAAAAAGGAGTAAAATAATTTTGCGAAAAATCTCTTAACGAAGTTGCGATTGTTATAAAATACCGTTATTATGCCTTTATATTCTGATTAAAATTAGCCGTCTACTGGTTGGCAGGTTAAAAGTAGAAGCCTCTATTTAAATGCGTACCCGGTTATTTTAGTGCCATTTTTTCATCTAAAAAATCTACGGTATATTGTTTCTAGAGTATGAATATCTGTAGTTTTTATGACCCTTAAAAATGTAAATTATAAGGATTTTATCGAAAATGTCTGCCGTCTGGTATCTGCTGAGTGTCATTTATCATCCGTTCTTAAAACGGCTTTCGGACTTCTTATTACCCTAGGTATGCGTTCTCATAGAACGCTTATTAAAAAAATTAAAGAACAGTAGTATACTACCCTCCCAAGGTTCCACTCGCTAAAAAGGAATTTAAAGTTAAAAATTAACGTTATCAAGGCGCCTGATTAGACCATTAAGGTAAAACTCTCAAATCAGTAGGTCGGTTAGATTATATCGAAATATTAAAAATGGACCGTTCTAAATTATCAAAAGGAACCTAACGGGAAGTGGATATGTAAACCACCAAGTTTTTGAAATTAGAATCCTCCTCGTTATCATAGAATACAGAGCTTAAATCTTCATCAAATGAACAGGGATAAAAAGTGACTATTGATTTCTTTGCGGACATAATTAATGCTACTCAAGAATAAGAAGTTCATTAAAGCGTGGGTTAGTTACTTCTCAAAATTATATACTAGGTATCCTTTACATCAAAATGTGGCCTTGAAACGATAACCTAAATGAGCATACTATCTAACAGTTAGAGTTGTTTTTATCATGACCACTGGAAATCATACTTATACATATATTGAAAATCTCCATATTTTCTGCAACGCGTATTACTTAAAGAAAATTACCGCTGCTAAAAGAGACGATGAATAAAGTTAAGTAGGGAAAATAATTCCACTTCTTAAATATCTGAATAAAAAGTTGAAACTAACGGTAGTCATTTGAATCTTTTGGAAGTTGATAAAAAGCGGGACTACGATCGGAGAACTTTGCAAAGTGTTGAACTAGAATGCCCGGAGATAATATGATTACCAGATAAAACAGGCCAAATAGCTTAGCCAAAATTATGCAACCTTTAGTGTGGCTAAGAAATTATGAAGACGACATCCTTAGTTTATAATTCGTAGAGACGTTCCTTTTACTAATAATTTGGTTGGAAGCAACCTCCGAATAATAAAAGTATAGCAAAAAGGATTAAGCTGCTTCAGAACTTGGAGTGGAGAGAAAATACTCTATTGTATTAGAAGTTAACTCTCTGCATGTTTTAAAAATAATATCCATTTTTTTTAAGTCTTTAATTTATTTTTTTATGAAAAGTCTTCCGATTTTATCTATCCATTGACTGACTCAGTTGAATACTTATGTACAGTGTATCGGAGGTAATGAGTTATGTGGAAGGTAAAAGCTTATTGCTGATATCTAATAGGTATGCTAACCTAAAATATTAAGTATGGTAACAGGTATTTCTGGTGTTTTGGGTATTATATGGTTATGGTAGGTTAAGAATGCTAAAAGGGTAGTGGAACACGTAAGGAGTTAATTATTGGAAGACTTAACGGTTGACTAATTGACGTTGAAGAAATGTATTGACTTGTTTACGGATGAGCCAATAAACAAAGGCGAAAAGAAATAACTCTTTTAGGGGTAGCCTGTGAAGATGTTGTACTTAATAGACTATTTAGTTTAGTACGGTCTTCAAGTACTGCCGTATTAACTTTTTATAGGGGGGAGTAGACTATTTGCTGAGTGGGTGATCCTAATTTTTCTTTTTCAGATTTTTGTGATAAAATAAAGTCATAAAAAAGGGGGGATGAGGATTAAGAATATGGATTATGTCGTGGGTTTTTTAGGTTATGGGCGTATGGCTCAGGCTATTTCCGGGGGGTTTAATCGGGCCGCGCTGTTTCCCTTTATCCGACAGGCGGCGGCCGATGTGGATGAACTGCTGCTGGCTAAGACGTCTCGGGAGCGGGGTTTCACCCCTCTGGCTAGTAATCGGGAACTAGTTAGCTGCTGCGAGATCGTTATTATAGCTGTAAAACCTCATCAGGTACGATCGGTTCTGGAAGAAGTACGGGAAATTGTTAGACCGGGGCAGCTCTTCATTTCTATCGCAGCTGGGGTTTCGTTGGCTACTTTAGGAAGGGAACTACCAGAATCAGTTCATTTAGTTAGGGTTATGCCCAATTTACCGACTCAGGTGGGATACGGTGTCACTTTAGTTTGCGGGGCTCCATCTTTAGCACCGGAACGCCTTCAGGAAGTTTTAAAAATTTTTGTTTCTATAGGTTTGGCTTTGGAGCTGCCCGAAAATCTCTTTGATGCGGCCACAGCTGTCAGCGGTTCTGGCCCAGCCTATTTTTTTCTTATGATGGAAGCTTTAATTCGGGGGGCGGTTCGCCTGGGCTTAACCTGGGAGACGGCCCGAACCTTGGTGATTCAGACCGCCGCTGGTTCGGCTGAGATGGCCAGGACCTTTCCTGAGTTTGCTTTATCGGAATTGCGCGATCAGGTGACTTCTCCGGCCGGTACTACCGTTGAAGGGCTTTATACGTTGGAAGAAGGTGGCTTCACTGCTCTATTGCAGAAGGCGGTCTGGGTGGCGGCTGAAAAGTCAAAAAATCTTTGAAGGGCCGCCTAATGATTAAATCTCGGAAAACCCTGCGATACAGTCGGCGGATCGTAGTCAAAGTTGGTACCAACATCTTATTTGAACAAGAAACTTTTTCTCCCAACCGCCTGAAGATTCTATCGCGGCAGACGGTGGCTTTACAAGGGGAAGGGCGAAAATTACTTTTGGTTTCCTCAGGGGCGGTGGGTCTAGGTTATAAAAAAATGGGTTTGCTTCAGAGACCCAGGACTTTACTTATGAAGCAAGCCTGTGCGGCCGTCGGCCAAGCTCTCTTGATGGCCGCTTGGGGGAAAGCTTTGGCCGAGGTGGGGCTTTTGACTGCTCAGGTTCTCATTAGCGTCGACGACTTGGCTGATCGGGGTCGTTTTTTGAACGCCAGAAACACTCTGCAGACTCTGTTAGCTCAGGGGGTAGTGCCGGTTATCAATGAAAATGATACTGTGGCTGTGGAAGAACTTAAGTTCGGCGATAACGATACTTTGGGGGCTTTAGCCTGTACTCTGGTGGAAGGTGACCTTTTTATTAATCTTACTGATCTGGACGGATTCTATGAAAAAGACCCTCGTCGCGACCCTACCGCTACTCTCATTGATCAAGTGGATCGAGTGACTCCAGGTGTTTTGGCTCTGGCTGGAGGCGGTGGCCCTTTAGGCGCTGGCGGCATGTATACTAAAGTTCGGGCGGCTAAACGGTTGGCTGATCTAGGGGTGGCTAGTGTCATTGCCGGTGGGTGTGGCTGCGATGTTCTTGAGCGGATTATCGCTGGTGAACTGGTAGGGACTTTTTTTCCTCCCCGAGTCGATCGGCGTCTAGCCGGCAAAAAAAACTGGCTAGCCTTTGCTAGTCGCCCCAAGGGTCGTTTGGTGGTGGATTTCGGTTGCGCTCAGGCCTTAACCCAGCGAGGTAAGAGTTTGCTTCCGGGCGGTCTACTCGCCGTATCTGGTGCTTTTGCGGCTGGAGCTACTGTAGAAGTGGTTGGTGAATCCGGCTCTGTTCTAGCTATAGGTCTAACTAACTATAGCGCCGTTGAGACTGAAAAAATTAAAGGTCGGCACAGCCGGGAGATTATGGGTATTCTCGGCTATTGCCACTCTGACGAAATAATTCACCGTGATAATCTTGTGTTGGCTGAGGGGCTGATTTAGCCTTCCTTATTTATTAAATGAAACGAAGTTTAAATGTCTAAATCGACTGTCGCTGTTGATCTTAAAATTCTGGCTGGGCGAGCGGCCCGGGCCGCTCGTTCTTTGGCTTTGGCCGAAACTTCAGTTAAAAACTTAGCACTAGCTACCTTGGCTAAGGCTTTGCGGAGCCGAGCGCGTGAACTTCTGGCCGCTTCGGAACGGGATTTGGCTGAAGCCAAACGGGCGAATGGACCGCTTCATATTCTGGATCGCCTGCTTCTAACCGAGAGCCGCCTTGCCGATCTGATCGAATCTGTGACTCGGGTTCAGGCTCTACTTGATCCTGTAGGTCTGACGGAAGATGAAAAAATTCTGCCGAACGGTCTTCAAGTGTGCCGTCTGCGTATACCTTTGGGTTTAATCGCCTTTATCTGTGAGGCTAGACCGAGCGCCACGGTGGAGGCTGGCGCCTTAGCTATCAAAAGCGGCAACGGGCTTTTGATCAAGGCTGGTAAAGAAATGGCAGAGGTTTCTGCTTTGTTAGCGGAAATTTTTGCTGCTGCCCTAACCACTGTTGGTCTAGATAGCGCGGCCGTTACCTTACTGCCATCGGTGACTCACGATGACCTGAAGGAACTTCTAACTTTGGTGGAGTCTATAGATCTGGTTATTCCTCGAGGGGGAGAAAAACTCATCCGCTTCGTTAGTGAAAACAGCCGTATTCCGGTTTTAAAACATTTTAAAGGGGTTTGCCATCTTTATGTTGATAAGGGGGCTGATCTGGGGATGGCCGAAGAACTAGCGATTAACGGTAAGACTAATCGTCCTTCTACCTGTAACAGCCTAGAAGCTCTACTAGTTCACCAAAGTGAGGCGGCCACTTTTTTACCACCTCTTGGTCTACGTCTAGAACTTTTGGGGGTGCGCTTGAAAGTCGATCCAGCTGCTGCCGCTTTTCTGCCTAATGCCGAACCAGCGGGTCTGGAGGACTGGGGTTGTGAATTTCTAAATTTGACTTTAGCTGTTAAAGTTGTACCTGATTACGCTGCTGCCCTGGATCACATTGCTCGTTATGGTTCCAACCACACTGAGGTTATTGCTACTCGGAACCCGGGCCGGGCGGAACATTTTCTACGGACTGTGGAAGCCGGCTGCGTCATGGTTAACGCCTCTTCCCGCTTGAATGATGGTGGTTGTCTAGGTCTGGGGGCAGAAATAGGCATCAGCACCACGCGTCTTCAGGCCTATGGCCCGATGGGTCTACGCGAACTCACCACAACCCGTTTCATCGTCACTGGCCAGGGACATTTGCGGACCTGATTTCTTCGTCTTCTGACCTAGTAGGTTAGGGGAAAAAGTGAAGGCTCTTCGTTATCGCAGGGGCTTTTAGTTTCTTAAGTTATTTTGTTAAGTTGATAGAACTTTTTTGAGACTGCGAACCGCCTGTTGAATGCGCTGAATATTTTCCACAAGAGCGAAGCGCACATAACCTTCACCGCCGCTGCCAAAGCCTAGACCGGGCGAAACGGCTACTTTGGCCTCGCGGATAAGCATTTTTGTAAAATCGACCGAGCCGAGTCGTTGAAATCGTTCTGGTATTTTGGCCCAGATGAACATACCCCCTTTGGGTGATGGTACCGACCAGCCGGCTTTTTCTAGACCCTCAACTAAAACGTCACGCCGCTCTTTATAAATGCCCGCTATTTCTGTCACACAGTCTTGATTGCTATTTAGTGCAATGATAGCTGCAATTTGAATAGGTTGAAAAGCACCGTAATCCAGATAACTTTTGAGGCGGGTTAGGGCCCCTACCATCTCGCGGTTACCACAGAGAAAGCCGATACGCCAGCCGGCCATGCTGTAGCTTTTAGAAAGAGAAAAGACCTCCACTCCAATTTCTTTAGCTCCTTTAACGGCTAGAAGGCTCGGAGCCTGATAGCCGTCAAAGCATAAATCAGCGTAGGCTAGGTCGTGAACGACCAGAATTTTATTTTCTTTGCAGAAATCCACAACTTTTTCGAAAAAATCTAATTCTACCACCGTACCGGTGGGGTTGTGGGGGAAAGAGATAACTAGCATCCGGGGCCGGGGCCAGGTCTGGCGAACGGCTATTTGTAGATCGATGAAAAAATCACGATCTGGACCAATGGGGACGCTGCGTAGATCGCCCCCGGCGATAATGGCCGCATAAGAATGGATGGGGTAGGTCGGGTCCGGGGCTAGGACCACTTCACCGAGGGTTATGGTGGCTAGGGTTAGATGAGCTAGGCCTTCTTTGGCTCCCAGAGTGACTACCGCTTCGTTATCGGGGTCGATATCTACCCCGAAGCGGCGTTCATACCAGTCGCTGATGGCGTGACGTAGTTTAGTGATGCCCCGGGAAGCGGAGTAGCGGTGGTTACTTTCTTTAGCTGCGGCTTCTATAAGTTTGTCGACTATATGTCTGGGAGTACCTAGATCGGGGTTGCCCATACCGAGATCTATGATGTCTTCTCCGGCTCGGCGGGCGGTCATCTTAGATTCAATAACCGTCGCGAAGACATAGGGCGGTAGACGATTCATTCTCTGAAATTCAAATAGATTCATTCCTTGTTTCCTGATCTTGTTTGTGCTAAAAAATTAATTTAAGTTCCTGCAGCAGGCTTTCAATAACTTCAAAGCCTTTTTGCCAGAATTCTTCATCCAGCGGCCCCAAACCGCTGGTGGCAATAATGTCTGCCGGTGCGGCTGAACCACCTTTAGCCAGAAGATTTATGAGGTGGGGAGTAAAGTTTGGTCCCTCTTTTTCATATTGTCGCCAGAAGTTGTAAACCAGAAGTTGGCCGAAACTGTAGGCGTAGACATAAAAGGGGGTGTGAAAAATATGGGGTATGCTGACCCATTCCCAGCGGAACTCCTCGTCTATTTCCACGTTATCTGCAAATTGTTCTCTGAGATTTTCTAGATAACATTCGGATAGTTCATCGACGGTGGCCCCGTTTTCAACCATCTCATGGGCGCTAATTTCAAACAGAGTAAAAAAAGCTTGACGGCCTATAGTAGCATAAGCATCATCAAGAAGATGAAAGATAAGATTAGAACGTTTAGAGATAGATTGCGTTTTTTTCATCAGGTGGTCGGCTAGAAGTATCTCTCCGAAGGTGGAGGCTGTTTCGGCCAGTGGAAGGGTGGCTTGAAAATTAAAGATGTTGTGCTTGTTGGCTAGTTGGGAATGTACTGCATGGCCCAGTTCGTGGGCCAGAGTAAATAGATCCTGACGTCGGCCATTGTAGGTCATTAGCACCCAGGGAGTATCGACGGGCCGTATGGAATAGCAAAAGGCTCCACTCTGTTTATTGGATTGGGGCCGGCCGTGAAAATGCCCTTCGTCTATAACCTTGGTCGCTAGATTGTGAAAAATAGGGCTAAATCTTTCAAAGGCGGCCAAAACTTCAGCTAGTCCCGATTGAAAATTAAGGGGTTCCTTGTCTTCAATTAAGGGGGCGTAAAGATCGGAGCGGTTGAGTTTGGCTAGACCTAGGGCTTTGGCTTTAAGTTTAAAGAATTCACCGAATAAAGAGATCCGGTCGCGAATTGTGTTTAACAGCGCTTCCACAGTCTCGGGTTGAAGGTTATTGGTTTTATGGCGCACGTCGATGGGGCGGTTATAATGGCGCAGACGCATGTTCTCGATGCGCCAGTCTCGCACTATGGTCTGGTATATCTGCCCCAGAACGGGACCGTCTGCACTGAAAACTCGGTAAAGTTCATGGTAGGCCGCCGCACGGATGGTCTGGTTCGCGCTGCGTACATGTACCATTAATTCATCACGGGTTACTTGTGTCACGTTCGTTTCGGTTATATCTCTAGTACTGAAACGATAACGGTTAGTGATGGAATCGTAAAGGGCGATTAAAGAGTTATTCCCGGTTGTATTTTTAAGATTAATAATTTTCTCTTCTACTTCAGTCAGGGTGTGGGACCGGAAGGCCCGGGTGCGATCTAGCCAGTAAGCGAAGTCAGGCTGGCTTTGCCGTAGGGGTTTAACCGTTTCCTCGGCTAGGTCTTTCCACCATAGTTCAAAAAATAAAAGTTCGTTGTTTAGATCGGCCATTTTTTCATCAATTTTGGCCATGAAAGCCTGGGCTTTCTGATCCTGAGTATTTTGAGTAAAAGCGAGGACAGCGAAGCCGGATAAACGGTGAGCCAGGCTGTTTAAATCTTCTAGTTCAGCCAGTAAAGCTTTAAACTCGTTTGGACTCGGCAGGGCTTTTTTAATTTTGGTCCGCCAGGAGGTGAAGTGGGCCGTTTTTTCATCTAGACGGGCGAGGTCAGCTGAAAGTTTGGGACTGTTAAGAGTATAAAGTTGTTCTAGAGTCCAGAGTGGTATGTTCATAATTATTATAAATATCCTGGGAAATCCTAAAGATTATAAAGTGGAATCCCGGTGATGGAATAGTTAGGTGCGGTACTTTGGACGATCATTCTTGCGTAAACCAGTTCGTCGTACCAGACTCAATTATATTGAATCAGTTGTCAGAACTGGTAGTAGTAATTGGAGTGGAGTTAAGGTCCGTCTTTAAGGGTTACGCTCCGGTTTATTTTAATTAGCTTTTTTCCGAAATCGATTTTTTTCACCCAGGCTTTACCTGATCGGGCCGGAACTTTGGTCGTAGGCGGTAGGCTGATTGGACTCGGGGTAACTTTCACCTCATGCTGTTCGGGAATTTCTTTGTAAGTTGCTTTTTGGGAGGAGACTAAACCGGGCTCGTTAATGAAGAATATAACGTTATTTTTAACCACACTAATTAATGCTGTTTCTGGTGGAATTGGGGCGCTAGTTTGAATCTCGGTCGGGGGATTTTTTCGAGTCGCGAGTTTGATTTTAGCAACGGCTGTGGTTAATTTTTTAATCGCTAGTTCTATTTTGGCCGCAGTAAGGACTGTGGAAGATGGGGCTTCTGCCTGGGGTGGGGATGACACTGGGGTCTCGGCTCGGCTGTCGTAGTCGAATTTAAAAATCTGTCGTTCCTTAGGTCTATAATTCTGGATCCAGGTCGGAGTTACGATCGGATAGCCGAGAATTAATAGAAAAAAGAATGAAGTTATAGAAAAAAATTGAAGAGGGTCTAGCTATATTTAAGTTCCCGCCGCAAGGGTTAGTTAAAATTTCAATAATACATTTATAATTTTAACCTAAATATATTTTATTGTCAATATATTTTATACATTTATATTATAATTATATAGTATGTTGTTGAATCAATAGCCGTAAAAATAACTACGAATTAAAAGTGACTGTTTTTAATAGCTAAACAGACTACTAATACTGTATTAAGTTGTTTTTGATTCAGCTTTGGGACGGAATATGGTTTCTGGTGCGAGTAGGCCTGGTCTAGTGGTAAAGCTGGCTCGGTCTCTAGTTTCAGACTCAGTAGGATCAGGATTAGGAAGTTCGGTTCCCTGGTTAGGCTATCAGCGACTAGGGCTAAGCACTTGGAGAAGTTTTATATTTTGGGTCTCTAGATCATGCCATTATCAGAACCATTAGATTTTTAGCTCATTAAAACTAGTATACAGGAGTACTATGGCGGCTCGGTCTTCAAAACTGTTAAAAAATTTTAGCATCTCTAAAGGGTTAATATCGATGTAAGCTGATAAAATTAGGCTACGTCCATTGCGCAGCGGTTTAATAAAGATAGCCTGAGTCCGGGTAAATAGCTAGTAGTGACGGCCTAGGAACACTTCGAAATTAGTTAGAGGTTTTTGCTTGATCAGGGGCTGAACTATTACATAAGATAAGCGGCGCCAGTCATAATTATATGGTCAGTCCTTAAAGAAATATTAAGCGCCTTAATTTTAATTAATTAATCGTATTAATTATAGCATAATTTTGATTTTAGACCCCCGATACGCAGTTTATTTAGTTTGGCGGTTAGTTTAAGTAGGCAATTGGCGATATATTCGGTTAAAAGACTTTCTTGGTTTTGCCTAGAAAAAGAAAGCTAAGCTTCATGTTGTCTCTTGAACCTCTTAGCTGGCTTGGATTATTTATATTTAAATAGGATGAGTTAAAAGATAAAATAATAATTATATAAGCTGTTTTCTGGCGGGGGACGCTTGACAGATTGCTAGGCTGAACTTACTATAAAATTAAAATATTTAAATGAATCTGGAGGCTGGAGGCGAGGTCTAACATGCGTTACGATAAATTTACTTTGAAAAGCCAGGAGGCTTTAGCTGAAGCGCAAAGTTTGGCTGACCGGAAGGGGCAGCAGGAGATCACGCCTCTTCACTTGTCTAAAAGTTTAATTGAGCAAGCTGGGGGATTTATTCGGTCTATTTTGTCTAAAGCCGGAGCTCCGCTGAGTCTGATTTTGGAAGACCTGGAGCGGGAATTAGATAAACTTTCTAAAATATCCGGTAAGGGTTTGACTGGTTATGTGGGGCCGGAACTGAAATTAGTTCTGGATCTCGCCTTGATCGAAGCCGATAAAATGCATGATGAATTTGTTTCTACCGAGCATCTTTTATTGGCTATTTTGGCAAAAAAAGATAGTTTAGCAGCCAGGGTTTTTCTTCAGACTGGCCTTACTCGTGAGGTTGTTTTTAAAGTTCTGCAGGAACTTCGTGGCCAGAGCCGGGTCACTGACCAGAATCCAGAGGAAAAGTACCAGGCCCTTAAAAAATTTACCCGTGATTTAACTGATGAGGCTCGTCGGCAGAAGCTCGATCCAGTTATCGGTCGTGACGATGAAATTCGTCGGGTTATTCAAGTGCTATCACGTCGTACTAAAAATAACCCGGTGCTCATCGGGGATCCAGGGGTTGGCAAGACGGCTATAGTTGAAGGCTTAGCCCGACGTATAGTTTCTGGTGACGTGTCGGAGTCTTTGAAAAGTAAACGTATTCTTTCTCTGGATTTGGGGGCTTTGTTAGTTGGGGCCAAATTTCGCGGCGAATTTGAAGATCGTCTAAAATCAGTCATTAAAGAATTAGAGGCTTCTAACGGCGAGATTATTCTTTTTATTGATGAGATACATACTCTAGTGGGCGCTGGTAAGAGCGAGGGTAGTTTAGATGCTGGGAATATGCTTAAACCTCCTTTGGCTAGAGGTGAAATGCGGGTCGTGGGGGCCACTACCATCGGCGAATATCGAAAAAATATTGAAAAGGATCCGGCCCTGGAACGCCGTTTTTCTCCGGTGTTAGTTGAAGAACCTACAGTAGAAAATACGGTTAGCATCCTACGCGGGCTTAAAGAACGTTATGAGGTTCACCATAAAGTGGGTATTAAAGATGGTGCTCTAGTAGCTGCGGCTACTTTATCGGCTCGCTACATCACCGACCGTTTTTTACCCGATAAGGCTATTGATTTGGTGGATGAGGCCGCTAGTCATCTTCGGTTGGAAATAGATAGTCTTCCTTCAGAACTAGATGAACTCAGGCGTCGTATTCTAACTCTTTCTATAGAGCGGGAAGCTCTGAAAAAAGAATGCGATCGGGGCGCTCAGGAACGCCTTGTTAAGTTGGAAAAAGGAATTTTAGATCTTTCGGCTAAAGAAGCGACCCTGACTAAAAAATGGCAGGCTGATAAAGATGTTATTATTCGGGCGGCGGATCTGAAAGAGAAAATAGAGAAAGCTCGCGGTGAAGTAGAAAATGCCCAGCGTGAGGGTAATTTGGCCCGGGCGGCTGAACTTAAATACGGTCGTCTGCCAGCTTTTACGGAGGAATTAGAAAAAATGGCCGGTGAAGCTGCGAGCGGTCTGGTTAAAGAGGAAATTGGTGCCGATGATATCGCTGAAATTGTGGCCAAGTGGACGGGTATCCCCCAGAGTCGTCTCTTGGAAGGGGAGAGGGAAAAACTAGTTTTCATGGAAGAACGTTTGGCGCAGCGGGTAGTCGGTCAGAGAAAGGCTATTGAGGCGGTAGCTCGCGCGGTGCGACGGGCTCGTGCTGGTATTTCCGATCCGGGTCGTCCCATAGGTTCTTTTATTTTTTCTGGTCCCACCGGGGTGGGTAAAACTGAGTTGGCCAAGGCTCTGGCCGAGTTTCTGTTTGATGATTCAAACGCTTTGATTCGGTTGGATATGAGTGAATACATGGAAAAGCACGCTGTGGCTCGGCTTATCGGCGCTCCTCCTGGCTATGTGGGCTACGAGGAAGGAGGTTACCTCACCGAGGCGATCCGGCGCAAGCCTTATAGCGTTATTCTTTTTGATGAGGTGGAAAAAGCTCACCCCGAAGTTTTTAATATCTTGTTGCAGCTTCTAGACGATGGCCGTTTAACTGATGGTCAGGGCCGTACGGTAGATTTTAAAAATACTGTTGTTATACTTACTTCCAATATTGGTTCCCAGGTTATTGTCGATGCAGAGGGGCGAAATCCGGAAATTATGCGGTTGCGGGTATCGGAGGCCTTAAAGGATCACTTCCGGCCTGAATTTTTAAACCGCATTGATGATATTGTTATTTTTCAGGCTCTTTCAGAAGCTGATATAAAATGCATTGTCCAGATCCAGGTAAGTATACTCGCCGGCCGTTTAGCTGAGCGGAAGCTAACTATAGTTCTAACCCCGGCAGCAGTGAGCTTCTTGGCTAAGTCTGGTTTTGATTCTGTTTACGGAGCTCGACCTCTGAAGCGAGCTATTCAGACTCAGCTCATGGATCCGTTGGCTTTGGGGCTTTTGAATGGAGAAATTGCAGATAATAGTCACCTTTACGTGACTGTAAACGCCCGGGGTGACGGGCTGGCTTTCGAGGCGGAAGAAGGCCAGGTTGATAAACCGGAAGCCGTCAGCCGGGGGGCGGATGAGTCTGGATTATTAGCTTAACCTAGTGCCCCCTTGGCCAGAAAAAGTGGCGATGGCCCGTCTTAGAGCCCTAGCGATAGTTTCGAATTCTTCAGTCTGGATAGTTCGCACATCCAGAAGAAGATGGTTATGCTGAATTCGGCCAATTACTGGCACTTGGTCTTGTCTCAGACGTTCTTCTAGTTTGTTAAGTGATATGGGGGGGGGTGTCGCTAGGTCGATGGTTATGGCCCAGGAATTGAGAGGGTGCTCGGGGGCCGCTCCGCCTCCGACTTGACCTTTAGTGGGGCTAATTCGAAGTGTTAATCCGGGAATCTCACCTAAAACTTTTAGTAAATTCTTGGCTTTGATTTTAAGCTCTTCCGAGCGGGCGCTTAGCATAGCTAGAGTGGGAATTTGCTTAGTTATTTCAGATGGATCGAGGTAGATCCGCAGAGTAGCTTCAAGAGCGGCTAGGGTTAGTTTACCCGGGCGTAGGGCGCGAGCTAGAGGATGGGCTGCAAGTTGTTTCACTAGGCGACTTCGTCCGACAATTAGACCGGCTTGAGTGCCTCCTAGAAGTTTGTCGCCGCTGAAGGTAACTAGGTCGGCACCGGTGGCCAGTATTTCCTGAACTGTGGTTTCCCCTTTAACACCCAAGGGTCTGAGATTCACCAGAGTACCACTACCGAGATCGCAGATAAGCGGTAGGTTTTTATTTGAGGTTAAGGTGGCTAGTTCTGCGACTGGTGTGCTTTCGGTGTAACCAAGAATCCGGAAATTGGAAGTATGCACTTTCAATAGTCCTGCCGTGCGTTCGGGGTCAATGGCTCGGATGTAGTCAGTTAGGCGGGTTTTATTAGTGGTTCCCACTTCCTTTAAAATAACCCCGCCTTGCTCCATAATTTCGGGGATGCGAAAGGAGCCGCCTATTTCTACCAGTTCCCCTCGGGAGACAATTATTTCCCGTCCCCGGCCTAGAGCGGTTAGAGCCAAAAAAATTGCCGCTGCATTGTTGTTGACCACTAGGGCTTCTTCACCGCCGGTGAGGCTAATTAGTAGTTCTTTTACTTGAGCCCCCCGATGTCCTCTGTTTCCGGTGGCTGGGTTATATTCTAGAGTGGAATAGTTTTGAGCCACGGCGGCCACCTGCTTGGCCGCTACCTTAGCAAGAACCGCCCGTCCTAGATTGGTGTGGAGGATAACTCCGGTGGCGTTGATCACCGGTCTTAGGCCGAAAGCCTTTCGATTCAGAGCCGTTCGTATGATCCTGTCCATTAGGGACTTTTGATTTGGAAGAGAGTCGGCGATTCCAGTCCGAAGGTCGTGACGTAAAAGTTCTAGTGTCTCTCGAATGGCGGATCGTAAAAGGACCAGGGGGGTCAGGGCCAGTTCCGGTTGGCGGCCGGCCAGGAGCAGAAGTTGGTCTACTTTTGGGATGGTTCGTAGAATGTGTTCCCTAGGTTCTCCAACTGACTTAGTAAAGCCGGCCTGACGTGCTTCATCCGGGGTGTTTAGATTTTTGAACAGGCCGGGAGCCGTCTGGGTCGGATCTAAATCCAAAAAAACAGTTTTTAAAAAGGGGAAGCTTTCTCTGATGGCCAGACGGCCGGCAGTGAGGGAGTCACTTAAGATCGGGGCGCAGCGGTGACCGTAAAAGGCATGGAGAGGCTCTAGATGGTCCCCGTGGCGCGGTAGAGCGGCATCAGCCTGGTTTTCTTCCATCAGGCTCAGTAGCTGAGTCAGAATTCGCCAGTCAATGACGGGCATATCACAGGCTAGGACAAAGACCGGGCGGTCGGGTAGGACGTTAAGGGCAGTTAAAATAGCTCCGGCCGGCCCCAGACCGGGTTGTAAATCTTCCACTAGTTTAAAAACGGCTAGATCCGGGGCTACGGCTAGCTTCTGGCGGTCGTTAGTTACCAGAATAACTTCACCGAAGTGGCCAGTCAATTCGCCCGCTAGAGATGCTAGAAGGCTTCGCCCTGCTCGGTCTTTGAGAAAGAGGGCTTTATCAAAACCCATTCTCTGGCTCTGACCACCGCAGAGGAGGGCAGCGCTACAATGTTGAAAAGTGGTAGTCATTTTTATTTCACTGTTAGGCCTGTTAACTCTTTTTAGCTACTGGTCGTGGGGTGGAACAAATTCGTGGCAGTGGGGCCTTCATTAATTCCTAAGAGCCGTTAGAGGGTCAGAAGGAAAGAATTTCCGCAAAAAGGCCCAGGTTTTTTAAAAATCTCATTTTTATTAATGTCTAAGGTCGTCTTTTTTTAATATTTTTCGTCCTTTCCGGCGGGTGGTATTTAGGACGCCTTTGAGGGCATAATTTTGAAAATAATCAGGTTTTCCTGGTGGTTCGGTATGGTTATACGGTTTAGGAGCCGCAGTTTCGTCACATTCGTGGCCTTTTCGGTCGCTCGATCGTTGGTGGTGATCTGGGTGTGGTAAATTTTGTTGGTCGTTACAAAATAGGAAATTAGGTTAATGATATTGCCTATGATCGTCTGATGATCAAATCCAGATTTAGCTTTGACATAGCCTTTTACTGAGTTAGGGTGGCTGGGGCAGCATGGTTACTGCACAGGGCCAGGGGTAAACCCTAGAGGTCAATTGTGAAATCTCGTCTAATTTATCTAGAGTACCGTCATATTTGCTTATAATGGGTCCCTTAATTTAAAAATAGCGGTTTAGGTGCATCACTAGATTTTCCGAGATTAGACGCTTGGCCAGGAAAGTGAAGTCAACTAGGCTGAAAAAGAAAACAGTTATTCCCCGTCGCTACCCGCCTTGGGTCGGGATTAGGTCTGGAGTGGTCTCGAGCTGGATGACTAGTCTGGGGCTAAAATAAAACCTTAAGGCCAGTCGAACGTTGGCTAATTGGATCTTAAGACTTTCTTCTTGTTCAGGTGAAGTATGGTTATAAATGGCTGTTCAACCTTAACTTTCTCTAGTTAGTATTGAGACGGGAGAGGTCGGCAACAAATTCAAAAATACGGTTAAGTCGAGATAAAAGAGCTATACGGGCCTCTTTAATTAGGATATCAGGGTCGTCCACCAGCACTTGCTCGAAAAATTTATCCACCGGGTCGCGTAAGACGATTATTTCATTAATAAGCTTATTAAAATCTCCGGATTTAGTTAGTTCGTCGGATTTTTGTTCTAGTTTTATTAGGCGGGTTAGAAGATTTCTCTCGACCTCAAGGTTCAGCCGGCTCCAATCGCTGAAATTATTTTTAGCGCCGAATTTTTTTATGATGTTGATAACCCGCTTGAAAACTTGGGCTAGGTCTTTAAAATTTTCCTGAGACTTCAATTTTTCCAAGGCTAGAGCCCGTTTCATGGCGGCCACGGGGTTATCGTCGTATAGAGCCAGAACTGCTTCGGTCGCATCGGTCGAGACGCCTCGTTCGGTTATAAGGCCCTTGAGTCGGGTTCGGATAAATTCAGCTACCGCCCCTCGCCCTTCTTTAATCGGACGTTTAGACCAGTCGGCTAGAAGTTCCATAGATTTATCGATTAATTGATTTAGTGAAATAGCCCAGCCTCGATCCAGAAAAATATTGAGTATGCCTAAAGCCCCTCGACGCAGGGCGAAAGGGTCGGCCGTGCCGGAAGGAATGAGACCCACCGCGAAACAGCCGCAAATAGTGTCAAGTTTGTCGGCCACGCTCAAAATGGCCCCTATGGTGGATAGTGGTAATTTCCCGTTGGCCCGTACGGGGAGGTAGTGTTCATAGATAGCTTCGGCTACCTGGGGGTCTTCACCGTCTAGCCTGGCATATTCCCGACCTATAAGACCTTGTAGACTGGGGAATTCTTTAACTACCCCGGTGATTAAGTCGCATTTACACAGATTGGCCGCTCGGGTAAGTTTTTCCTGTTGTTTCGGGGCTACTTGGTCAGCTAAATAAAGGGCAAGGGCTTTGAAGCGTTCGACCTTTTGCAGGCTAGTGCCCAGAAGGTTATGGAAAATTACACCTTTTAGTCCTTCAATGCGATCGGATAATTTAGTTTTGCGGTCTTCGTTAAAATAGAAACGGGCGTCATCCAGCCTAGCTCGGAGTACTCGTTCGTGGCCTTTACGTACCACTTCCATATTCCTGGCCCGAATATTGTTAACGGCGATAAAATAGGGTGCTAGACGCCCCTGGGAATCAGTTAGGGTAAAATAACGCTGGTGTTCTTTCATGGCTGTGATGGCTACGGTTAGTGGTAATTCCAGAAAACAAGAATCAAAATGCCCCATGATGGCTATAGGTTCCTCTAAAAGATTGGTAACTTCTTCTACCAATTCTTCATCGGGTAATAGACGTAGATCCACGCTGTTTTCACGGATTACTCGTTCTATTTCTTGGCGCACCAAGTTGCGGCGTTTTTCAAAATTAACCTGAATATGAGCTTCAGCCAGGCGGGTTTCGTATTCATTAGGTGATGTGATAACCATGGCGCCGGGGTGGAGAAAACGGTGGCCGTAACTGACTTTGCCGGCTTTAATCCCGGCGAAATTGATAGGTAGAACTTCGCCGTCCAGAACGGCTAGAAGCCAATGGACTGGTCGAACGAAGCTGTATTCTCCGCTTCCCCAGCGCATAGTTTTAGGAAAAGGGAGAGCAGTCAGAATTTCTGGTAGAATATCGGTTAGTACTTCCCTTGCCGTCCGGCCTTTGATACTTTTTCGTACGGTTAGGTATTGACCCTTGGGAGTAGTTACAGTCTT
>LQAB01013074.1_pt1 | contig 18421 bp, 9 predicted proteins | sample 654521 | NCBI WGS metagenome assembly LQAB01 (sample SAMN00762031, study PRJNA78659) | termite gut metagenome | isolation source: bacterial endosymbionts found in Trichonympha flagellates filtered from... | host: Zootermopsis nevadensis | place: USA: Mt. Pinos, Los Padres National Forest, CA ... | reverse complement strand
TCAGTCTTCCGAAAACGACCTCAATATCTTGTGCTATTAAATAACCAGAACTCGCTCATTGAGCTTGAATTCCGACCAATGTCAACGACTGTGATCATACTCAACTAGAGGTTACCAGAGAATAGAGCCCAAAACTGGACGGCCCCACTCTGACTGGTTTCAAACCGGACTGAAGTTAGAATAGGAGCAAGCCAAGCCAAAACCGGGACGGGCATCTAAAATAAAATCGCCGATTTCAACGGCGAAATTATAAATAAAATCCCAGACTAAACAGCTCGCTCGGATCAGGTACTCGTATATAGCAGCCGTCAGAAAGAGTAAACGCAGAATAGAGAGGACCATAACCGACAAATTCTGAATGTAACCCGAGGCCCGGCTACGATAGAAATTTATAAAACAAACAAACCGGGTTCGTTCATTACGTATTATATTGAAAAAATTTAAACCTCCATTTATGCAAACAATAAAAGAGGCGATGAGAGAACATTCCATAGCCTCAGGTTTAATTAGGAATAGCTGAAGAAATTAAACCTTGATATCCTCATAGAGAGCCGCTAAAATTAAACAAATCAGAGTAGAGGCCTGAATAGGGCCCAGATATTTTTAGTCTAGTAGATAAAACCGAGCCAGGACGCCTAAGCCTCTCTGATATCCCGCCAAAGATTACCATGATTTAAGGACTTCCTCAGTTCATTTCCAGCTCTGACGTCTACTAAGTCTATAAAACATTCTTTCAAAGTCCCCCCGGTATGTATTCAAGAAACGAAGAAACCTCTCCACCATATTTAAGTCGATACGAAAGCCAAAAACTCCGGGAAAGATCTAAGCCATAATTTGGTCCAAAGTTTTATATTATCCCGTTTTTTCCCATTTTACTAACCGAGCCATATTCAAAAATGACAGGATCAGAAGAACTCGGCCGAGTCGAGTCGCTATCCCTGCCCACCATCCCAAGGCGACAGTCGAAGCGGCCTATCCAAATAAATAGAAAGAAATTGGCTTCGTCAAAATTCCGCCCGGCGGCTCTAAGACTTCCTCCCAAAATTAGATAAAATTAAGATTCTCACTAATATAGCCTGAATCAGTTCTTCACCGACTCCTAAAACAATGTCGCCTATACATTCAAGATAGGGATCTATACATTAGATAACCAGATCATCCGACCAATTAATATTCTGAACCAAATTCCATAATCAAACGACTAAATTGATCAGCATAATGAGCGGTAAGTTGCTCCTCCATCTGACAGAGCAAAGTTACACCGCCAGTTTTCCTTTAATCTACTTCAAGATCGGGCGAATCATAACCAGTCCCAGGCAGATTTCGTTAAAAAACTTGTCTAGACCGTAACCATTTAAAACAGACAGCCAGGTAAAGCGCCCTAACCAACTAGAAATATTCAGTGTCAGTTCAATAATTCAGTGTAAAAAGAGACTAATCGAGACCAGGCTGCAGTAAAAATAACATTGCTATTCTGATTACGAACTAAAAGAGCTAGAGTAAAAATATAATCGACCTTACACCGAAAAATTCCGTGCCCCCCCGAGGAAAGAAAGCCACAGATAGCCCCGCACCTGGTCGAGATAATAATTGATCTTAGCTAGCAACAAGCGAAGATCACCAAAGACCCCTTAGCACAAAACACAATTACGAGCAAAACAACAACGGCCAACTAGGTTCCAGCTCATGGTCGGCCACCACCGTTAGTAAAAAAAACACCTCGAACTGCACTTCGAATCAGGATATCTCCAGATCCACTCTGACCCAATCTTTCCCCAGATGCATCTTAATAGCTAGATCCTCAGTCATCAGAGATGAACAGAAAAATTGACCTCCCTTCGGCCACAACCAGAACGACGAATTTCAGACCCTTAATCAAACTAATCATACAATAAACTAACCCGCCGTGGTCGTCAACGGTTTGGAATTTAAAGCTGGCTAATATTATTTTATTCACTAACTCTCTTTTCTTGGGCCATCCAAATTGAATCAGTCGCCACCCTCACCCAGCATTTCCGCCTCGGGCAATTTTTCATAACGACGAAGATAGGCTTCTTCACTGTCCAGAACGGTGGCGACCGCCGGAATCCCGTTATCGTCCGAGTCTTCAAAATCATTTCGTAAGATTGCGTCTTCGGGATCGTCGATAACCTGGGTTTCCGAAATGCCCGTACCGATAGTCCCAACTTTATAACAAACGCCGAAGCTTCCATTGGGCTGAATCTCAGCTTCCGGCGGCACTTTAAAATCGGTTATAGGCACATCTTTCAAAACCTCGCGCATATAATACAGAAAAATAGGCCCAGCCGCCCGGCCGCCCACTTCGCCCACAGCTCTGGGTCGCTGCTGATCGGTACCTAACCAGACGGCAGTGACTAGTTCCGGGGTAAACCCGACAAACCAGGCATCGGAAAAGTCGTTAGTAGTACCGGTCTTACCACCCACCGGCCGAGCCAGAGGTTTAACTACAGTCGCCGTCCCATGATCCACTACGCCTCTGAGCATCCAGGTTACAGCACAGGCCGCACCGGGGTCTATGGCTAAAATTCGTTCTGATTCAACTGTTTCCACCACGTTTCCGTAGCGATCCTCAATACGAGTAAAGTAACGCGGGGTTACCCGTATCCCCATGTTGGGAAAGGTAGAATAAGCCGTCACTAGTTCTGGCATGTGCAAACCGTAAGCGCCCAGAGCGATAGTTAAACTACGGGGTAATTTTTCAGTTATCCCCATGGCTGCAGCTGTCTTGAAGACCGGTTCAAAACCAATTCTGTCCAACAATTTAATAGAGATAAGGTTACGCGATCCAACCAAAGCCGTATAAAGAGTCATGGGACCTTTAAACTTTAAATCCGAGTTAACAGGCTTCCAGCGTCGCTGACTCCCGACATCATCGACAACAAAAGGAGCATCGTTTAAAATAGAATCGGGAGTATAACCATTTTCCATAGCCGCCGTATACAAAATAGGCTTAAATGATGATCCAGGCTGGCGCTGACTCTGAATGGCCCGATTAAACTGGCTCTCATTGAAATCGCGGCCTCCCACCATAGCTTTTACATCTCCGGTATCAGCCCTGATACTTAACAGCGCAGCCTGAAGATCAGTCTGCCGTTCCAGAGTCAAGGCTAGAACCTGGCTCTGACTACCCGGCGAGGCAATTTCGTCGTCCAGCCGCACCCACACCACATCGCCCCGTCTGAAAACCCGAGCAACCCCAGCACCCTTAAGGGCCCAGGTCAAGTTTTTAAGACTTATTTTACCTGTACCCGTCCCAACCCGCACAGTCAGGACACCACTCTGATCATCAACTTTCATGATTACCGCTCGATATAAACGACCCGGAGCTAATTTACCCTTCACCCGACCCTCAGCAGTCAAAAAGGCGGCTATCTGTTTATCCGTTTCAAAATGTTTTTCCGGCCCCCGGTAACCACGCCGGCGAGCATATTCCCAAAGCCCTTGAGCTACAGCCCGGTCGGCGGCTTTCTGGTCTTCAATATTTACGGTAGTGTAAACCCGCCAACCATTATTATAAAGGCTATCGGCCCCGAATTTTTCTTCAAGAAGGCGGCGGACATGCTCAGCAAAATAAGGGGCAACAACGGTATTGGGGTTAGGCCAGGAGGGCTTAATCCGCCAGGGTTCATTTACGGCCGCCTCGTACTCAGCCACACTAATGTAGCCAAGTTTTAACATCCGGTCGAGGGCATGCTTCTGACGATTCCGGGCCTGTTCCGGGTCGGTAATAGGGTTATGACTGGGAGCCTGAGTTATGCCAGCCAGAATAGCCGCCTCGGCTAGGGTCAGAGAAATGGCAGATTTGCCGAAATAAGTTCGGGCGGCCGCCTCCACCCCATAGGCTCCTTCACCCAGATAGATCTGATTGAGATATAGATAAAGAATATGCTCTTTACTAAAATTACCCTCAATACGGAAAGCCAAAATAATTTCTTTAAGTTTTCGAGTTAATTTTTTTTCCGGAGTTAGTAGAAAGGCCCGAGCCACCTGCATGGTTATGGTGGAAGCGCCCTGAGTAGCTTGACCTTCTTTGAGTGCCATTAGAAAGGCCCTCAGGAGGCCCTTAGGGTTGACACCCTGGTGCTCGTAAAAAGCGGCATCTTCCACGGCCATGTAGGCTTTGCGGATCACCTGGGGAATTTCCGATAGGGGTAGAACAAAGCGGCGTTCATGATAATATTCGCCGATGACACGGCCATCGTCGGCGTAAAAATAGGTTACCGTGGGTGGCGCATAATTTTTCAACCTGGCGGTGGAAGGCAAATCCGGAGAAAAATAGGCATATATGCCGAATAGGGTGGCCAAAATCGCAATACCAAATCCGATTAAGGCCCAGATAAGGCCGTTAAAAAAACCATCGAAAAAACCTCCGCCTCTAGGAGCGTAAGAGCGTTTTCTGGAAACTGGAACTTTACCCTCGCCCCAGCGACCGGAGCGAGAACGCCTAGTTCGCGGTTTACCCATATTATCCAAGACGGCCGGGCCATCCAAATCCAAGTCTAAAGCAGAATCGTGATATTTAAAATGATCGTCCATGAGTATTGATTTACCACCTGGAATTAAGTTATAGCCTAAGTCAATCTGAGTTGAAAATCAACGATTCCTCCAGCGGTAGCCAATAAATAAAAATCCGAACTAATCCTACCTAATCGATAAGTTTACTGACTATGTTACCCATATACCAGCTAGGTAACATTCACGCATGTCATTCACTATGTTGACGGTCAGAACGATGATCAGACTGTTTTTATTGAAACTGTCGCCAGCCCATAGGCACTTAACTACTTCCACTCCACCCATTTCTAACATGATATAATCCAAAAAAATTATATCGAATTTATTTTAATTACATATCACCAAAGTGATCGCGCTGCTTAAAGCGCAGACTAGCTCGATTCCGTATTTATTTAATTTTTTTTTCGCAAACCAGCCGATTAAGATTAATATCGTCAACCATCAGAACCTTAACATAAATCACCCGCAGAGCCGGAGCTTTATTAACCCAACTTTGCCACTGTTCCTACTCCTCGATCCGCAAAATAAAATTAATTAAGTCGGTAATTAAAAGTAGATTAAACAAAGCCGTGTCTCCTTATACTGGGAACCGCCTCAGCCACCCACACGCAGCCGCCACGAACTTAAGCACAGCAAAGCGATATTCAGATAAACTACCCCGCAGTTTCCGCACCAAACCGTCGGGCACCAAATCAGGACATAAACAATGAGTAAAAAATCCCTCGCCTTCCCGAAGCAGAATCTTAACCAGCTCTCTCGAGAGCTACACTAATTTAGAAAAACGACACACGCAAAGTTTCAAACACAATTGCCTCTCTGTTCAAACCGGTTAAAAGGTCAACCGACTGACCATAAACCCTTGTAACGCTCTAGTTCATTTAAAAGGTGTCTTCATTGAAATTAAACTACGGTCAAAAAAGGACATATAACAATTGAATCAACGTGGACGCAATTAAACTTATTGCTAAATTTATCCCGAATGAGGTTAACTACGCCATGGCCGTAATAACTGCACAAAGACAAATCTGCTGATAAATTATCCTTAAGATCTCTGTCTTCGGAATTGTCGTGACCTACCTAGTTATAGTAACGATCCATACAGACCACGAACAAACAGACTATAATTATATCTGACAATCTGCTCAGTCCTGCTCTTTTCAGTCAGCCAACCCAAGCACTACTAGATTGCATGACGTTTTCCGGCGCCAGAAAATTCAGCCTAATTTTGGAGTCTAAGAGGATAACGGCGAAAAAAATATCGTTCTGAGTTTTAAAATCAAACCCTAGTATGACGCGTACCTCCGTTATACCATCATCAGCCTAAATCAGATCCCCTACACACGGCGAAAGAGAGTGACCCGATAAAAGTTTAAAATCATGAGGATCAGAACTAAGACGCTTTAGATAATAGGAAAAAGAAAAATAATCTATTTTTTTAACCACGTTTCGATCTATGACGGTCACCGTGGGTGCATAGTTGGAGGAAATAGTCAGTCCGCAGCTAACACCAAAACACCGGTTGTATATCACCGGGTAGACACATCAGAGCCCAGCCAGTCTCTATAAAACTCCATCTTCGGCTAGAATAACCCCTTCCTCCGAATTGATGACTTCAGAAATGTTGCCGCCGGTGAAAGAAATTTCATCGGTGATCTCGAAAAGATCTAATAAATAATAGCCCTACATCATGCTGAAAATAGTTGACCTAAGGAGGGCAAGCCAGCTGGGAACGACGTCAAGCCTGAATAGACGGTCCTGGTATAATCACTCTATCTACTGACGACCGTCTTCCTGGCGAAACAGCTTGGGTATAATAGACCACATGACAGATACCGGCTTGGAAAACATAGTTATAACGGTACAGGGGTTATCATTTTTTCGTAGTAAAAGGTCTATTAATGATGATGTCCCCCCATTGCAGTAAAAGACAATTTCAGATTAAGTTTTAAATACGATTTCGCAAAGGAAGAGTCGAGTAAATAAACCAGAAATCCGAAAGCGTCTTTCGGCTCAGCCGAGGTAAACCACTAGTTAAACTCTAAATTATATCATCTATACTATTAAAATTAATAGTTGTTTTTGGTATCACGATTATTATTTTCTCTCTGAAATATTTTTAAATTATACCATTATTTTCAAAATAAAATCAATGGCCGTTATAACTATTTAGTTGGGTCAGTCTATAAATGAATAATTAAACCTTTAAAATATATTAATCGCTTGCTTTTTAATTAATTAATCGTACCAATTATAGTATAATTTTGACTACGCAGTCTGGAACTTACTTGAAACCCCCAGTTAAAATACTCTCCCCTTCAGGGGATGTATAAGAATACCACTACTACAATCAGAATAAGGCATTCTGCTTAAAGGAAGATTTACTGAAGTAAATTAACCCTCGACGTGACTATCCGTAACTAGTCGGAAAAATACCATGGAAATTCTTAGAATAAGAGCTTCAAGAATGTTATTTCGACCAGAGACGTCCAGCCAAAAATATTCGTTTAATAAGCAGGTTATTGATCATAAAATAACTTAAAACATTAAGCGATAAACTAAATTATTTAAGAATAGCTACGTAATTACTATTTCCAATACTTTTGGAGAGACAATCTTTTAATGGATCGCACCTTGCGCATTACATAATTTAATTCGTTTTCGTTAACGTATTAGATTTAAAAAAATAGAGAAAAAATTAAGGCTTCTATTTTATTATATAAAGAGAAAAAAGATACCCTTGACACAACTATTTAAGAAAAAAGTATTATCTTTTCAACTAATTCTAGGTTACAAATAAAAATGATAACTCGTTTTTAAAAGGTAATATCATCTACAGGCCTTTCTTCACGCCGTATATACAAAAAAGAAATAAAAGGAATTATAAAAATAGTCAGTCTTTATAGGGGCCTTAAATTGGAAATAATCTACCATAGATTTTTTAGACGAAAAAAGTGGTCCTAAAATCACCGAAATAAAGCGACTTTAAAAGTGACAAGCTTTGCCAAATTTTTCAACTTAAGAGCTAATTTCCTTTTATATTAATAAGGATTACTATCATATTTTATATTAAGAACGTGATTTTTATTGTTTTCAGTCAGTGTCACCTGAAGACTAATAATTTAGTTATCTTCGGTTTTTCCGATTAAAGAACTCTTCGCGAAAAAATCTCTTAACATCCGAACCTTAGCCTTTCTCCTACTTACCTGTCTGGTTAATCCCTACAATCCAACAACCGCTCCAATATTAGAACTACCGCCTGAAGCGGCATTACCTACTCTAAACTACCCTATCTGGCTATGGCCATCAGGTCACCTCGCTGAACTCATGCAACTATCTTAAAAAATAAGACTACCGTTAACATCCCCGACTCTCAACTAACTGTAGTTGCTAATTACATCGGGATAATCTCCAGCTAGGATTACAATAAATTTGCTGTCGACCGATCTAACCCCGATCGACAGCAAACTAGTTAAAGCTCTCTACGTGACCAAAGCGCCTATAGTTATTAAATATGAACTTTTTGGGACTCTGGAGTTAGATAACCATACTCTTTTTAGGGACCGTATTATCGACGTCAAAGTTGAGAAAGGCTTAAAAGCGGGAAGCGGCAGTTTGGATATATTTAAAGTTGATCCCACTATCTACAGTACCCCATCGGTAGTTATCATAAGGTCGGTCCCACAGTGGGCTAAGCCCACTCCATCAGCAAAACCCTGAAACACTAATCTAGATAGAATAAAAAAATAAGATCGCTTCAGATGACCCCACTAACGCTGATTCCGTTCTTGACAAACAGTCTCTATTATGCTTGAATACACAAAATTTACTCGCCGGAGTGGTGAAATTGGTAGACGCACTGGACTCAAAATCCAGCGCCCGAAAGAGCATGTCGGTTCGACTCCGACCTCCGGCACCAAAAGAAAAACAATATGTTCGTAAATAATAACCACCTTGCGTCCTCTCGATGGCCGCCGAAAAAATTAAGGATCGATTCTTTTTGCTTCAAAAATACCCTCTGTTTCATACCCCTCTAAACCACTAACTTCTAAACAAACGCCGCAAGGCTTGTTAAAGTGGTCTTGAAACTTCTGTCAAACCGGATGAATTAAGCCACACTCTACATAGGAACGCTAACTATTAACACTAAGTTTATCAATCTAAGTATGAAAATTATTGTTGCAGACACGGGCCTAGTTCAGTTCCACTGTTAATAAATCACCATCCAATCTAAACAGGCCGAATTTATGAAAGTTCATCAATCTCGCTACCAGAAAGAAGAAGATAAATACTTCGGGCTTAGAGTCATTCGCCCTCTAATTCAACTGTTATTTGAATAGCTGAGCTTGAGAGCGATACTGACGCGGGAACGAATTAAAGTTTCTATGTCCCTAAAAAAATTTGCAAATTCGAGCAAAGTTTCAACGATCTCGTACATCGAAAGTTTAAAAATTCAACCGCCCGATTAGGACACGACCTCAGTCAGCCTCTAATGTAGTAAGCCGTATGGTACAGACTATTCAACTAATCCCCGTATGAGCTGACTATAACCAAGTTATATTAGGCCTAAGCTTCAGATAAATACCATCTATAAACCTAAATATCTGTCTTTTATCGTTCAGCAGAACTTACTATCTTCCTTCACTATTCTATCTTAATTTCGCCTCGAACAAGCCTTAATTTTATTATCGTTACATCTTAGGTCTCACTTATAATTAAAGTTAAGCGAAAGATTATTATCAGGATATCTGATATGCTATTTTAAAGTAGCGACATAGAACGTTAAGCGAAAGTAAAGGGACATTCGTGATCAGTAGTAAAATCCAATCGACTAAAGAATTAATTCTGGATTTCAAACTTAATGGGGGAGAAATCTAAGGCTTCCAAGGACAGAGCATTCTTAAGGCTACCTAATCGTTATCAACGGTTATATCAGCTACCTACCATAAAAAATTATCCCTATAATAGGTCTTGCTGTTTCTGGCTGATTGAAGTAGTCGGACGATCCGAACTGGCCAAGACCTATTTAACCCCGCTAAAGAATAGAGTTAAAACTCTAACGTTCACCCCCAAAGTTATGCAAACTAAAATTAGCTCTTTAAAGGAGATCCTAAACAAACACTATGGAAACTATCTCTTTATACGATAATTTAGAGAACTATAAATCGCACCTTTTCTGCGCTGAGCTAGGCTTGATCGGAACTGACATCAATCGCCGAATTCCGGTTAATTTTAAACTATTAAATAACAACGAAAAATTAACACCCCCAACTCTAAAGATCAATTAATAAGCGACTTAAGATTGTTGGAATAAGCGGAACTAGTCAACATTAAAAGCGAATGGATCAACTGGAAAGTCAACCCATCCGCTTATTTAAAAAACTACCAAACAGAAATAAAACTAGACTCTACAGTCAGGTTGTTTTCAGGATTTATCCATCATATATGGCTCTCTTTTCCTGCACTAGTATACGATACATGTAACAATTGATGTGATTTGTTTTTTAATAACCCATTATAAAGCAAATCAACCAACGGGTTTTCGCCAGATCGTTTTATGCTGGTAAGTTTATCTACAGAATAAAGACCTTTCGCCCGATCTATTTTCAGTTCCGCAGGGATGTAGGGTTGGCCGGCACCGCAGACACAACCACCAGGACAGGCCATAATTTCAACAAAATCATACTTTTTGCAGCCAGATTTAAGCGCCTCTATGACTCGGTCGGCATTGCCCAACCCACTAACTACCGCTATCTTCACTTCGCGTTCACCAACAGTTACCTGGGCCTCTTTAACACCGGTCATGCCCCGCACCCCTATAAATGCAATCTTATTGAGTCCGGAATTACTTCGGTCAGAAGATATATCCCGCAATACTGCTTCGGTTACTCCGCCAGTGACTCCGAAAATAACTCCTGATCCAGTCATAAGCCCGAAGGGAGAATCTACAGCTTCAGGTTCCAGGTTTGAAAATATCAGACCTGATCCTTTAATCATGCGGATAACTTCCTGAGTAGTGAGAACGTAATTAACATTGGGCCGTTCATCTGTTTTAAATTCGTTTCGAGCCGCTTCAAATTTTTTAGCCGTGCAGGGCATGATGGCCACATGAACTTGGCGTTTACTAGAATTACAATATTGTTCCTTGATAACCGAAGCGAACATCTGCATTGGGGAACGGCAAGTTGAAACATTAGCCATAAGTTCGGGGTAGCGTTTTTCACAGTGATTGACCCAGGCCGGACAACAAGAAGTAAACAAAGGAAAGTCATGCTTCTCTTTCAGTCGATTCTGCAATTCCCTACTTTCTTCAAGTACAGTTAAATCGGCCGCGGTGGAAGTATCAAAAATTTTATGAAATCCCATCCGCCTGAGTGCGGATACTATCAGCCCCATGGAGTTTTCCCCTTCTTTCAGGCCGAATTCTTTCCCTAGAGCTACCCGGACGGCAGGGGCGATCTGAACAGTCACTTCCGCATTTTTGTCACCCAGTTCCCGCCAGACGGCTTCGGTATTATCGCGAACAACAATAGCTCCGGTTGGGCAGACAGTGGCGCATTGGCCGCAGCCGATGCAGTTGGATTCCCCTATCGGAATGTTGAAGGCCGTTGTAACCTTCATTTTAGAACCGCGAAAAGCGAAATCTATGGCGCCAACATCTTGAATTTCACTGCACATACGTACGCAATTACCGCAAAGTATACACTTATTTTCATCTTTGGTTATGCACAACGAAGAATTATCAGGCTTGGGGTCCAGAGCCATATTTACAAAACGAACCCGATCTATATTAAAGCGTATAGCCAAATCCTGTAATTTACAATGGCCACTGTTACCGCAAGTAGTACAATCGCGGCAATGGTTGGCCAATAAAAGCTCCAAAATATTCTTGCGATATTTTCTCAATCTTTCGGTATTAGTCCTTATTTCCATACCGGCACGGGGTGGTTCGGAACAAGCGGCGTCTAGCCCCCCCCTTTCATTTTCCACCATGCACATGCGGCAAGCTCCGTGGATAGAAAGTTCAGAAGCATAACAAAGAGTCGGTAATTCTGTGCCCGCTTTTCTAATGAGCTCTAACAGATTCTTTTCATCGCCTATTTCAACGGTCAACCCATCGATAACCATGGTCCCATTATTTGACATGGCTCACCATCCTTCCGTAACGGCATCAAACTTGCAAGCTTCCACGCAAGCGCCGCATCTTATGCATTTCTCGGAATTAATTTCAAAAGGAGTCTTAACTTTGCCACTGATGGCCTCAACCGGGCAAACCTTGGAACATTTAGAACACCCTTTACACGTTTCCGGGTTTATAGATAATCTCTTGAGTTTCTCGCAGGAATGAGCTGGGCAGCGCTTTTCGTAGATATGGGCTTCATATTCATGGCGAAAAGAACGGATAGTACTAATGACTGGAGAAGGAGCCGTTTTACCCAAACCACAGAGCGCCGTGGCGGTTATAGTACCAGCCAAATCCAGAAGCAAATCTATATCACCGTCTCGACCATCGCCGGCGACAATTCGTTCCAAGATCTTAAGCATTCGTTTGGTGCCTTCCCGACAAGGCACGCATTTACCACAGGATTCCTTTTGAGTGAAACTCATAAAAAACCGGGCTATTTCCACCATGCAGGTATTTTCATCAGCTACAACCAAACCACCGGATCCAATCATAGCTCCAACTTTTTTCAACGAGTCAAAATCTAAAGGCAGGTTAAAGTGTTCTTCAGTCAGACAAGCACCGGATGGCCCACCGATTTGAACAGCCTTAAATTTAGAACCGCCTTTCAACCCTCCGCCAACTTCGAAAATTACTTCCTGAAGTGTGGTCCCCATAGGCACCTCGATCAGACCTGTATTTGCGATAGTCCCCGTAATAGAAAAAGCCTTGGTACCAGGGCTATTGCCAGGACCGATGCCCAAAAAGTAACTGGCTCCTTTATCGATAATTACTGGGACATTAGCGAAGGTCTCAACATTATTGAGGACTGTGGGTTTATTAAAAAGCCCATGCTCAACTGTCCGGGGCGGTTTAACTCTAGGCATGCCCCGTTTCCCTTCGATAGAGGCGGTCAAAGCACTACCTTCACCACAAACAAAGGCTCCGGCCCCTTTATTGATGTGGATGTGGAAATTAAAATCGCTGCCCAAAATATGATCGCCCAAAATCCCATATTTTTCAGCCTGACTGATAGCGGTCTTGAGACGACTGACCGCCAGAGGATATTCGGCGCGGACGTAAATATAGGCTTCATCGGAGCCACAGGCCAGACCGGCAATCATCATGCCTTCCAACATCCGATGAGGATCCCCTTCCATAATGCTGCAATCCATAAACGCCCCGGGGTCACCTTCATCCCCGTTGCAGACGACATATTTTTTATTTTCTTTCTGGCGGCTAACCTGAGACCATTTTTGACCAGTTTTAAAACCACCGCCGCCTCGACCCCTCAGATTGGATTCAGAAATCTCCCGAACGATCCCTTCCTTATCCATATCAAAAAGAGCTTTTTCAAAGGCCGTGTAGCCACCCACACTCAGGTATTCCAAAAGACTGGTAGCGTCAATACGTCCACAATGTTCCAGAACGACGCGCTTTTGCTTTTTATAGAAGGGTATTTCATCCTGAGTCTTACATACTAAACCATTTTTGGTATAAGCCAACCGCTCGACATGCCGACCTTGCTGAATTGTTTCAGTTAAAATTTCAGCGCAGTCCTCCGGTTTGACCTTGGTATAAATATAACCTTCAGGTTCTATACGGAGCATAACGCTCATTTCGCACAGACCATGGCAACCACTTTTCTTCAAACCAACACCGTGAACATCCGACATAAATTCTACAGAACAGGGAATACCCTTTTCTTGCATCTCGATCTGAAAGCGCTCATAAACTTCCAGCGAACCACTGGCCACGCAACCCGTCCCGGCACAGACCAGGATTTTTTTGACTTCATCCTGGGCTGCCCGTTGACATCTTTCTCGTAAATCTCGTAATTCCTGCTTATTTTTCAACATGACCTGACCTCCTCTTTCAAGGATTTTAAAAGCTCAGACGCCTTGTCAGGGGTCATAGCCGGGTATACTTTCCCGTTAATGGTTAAAACTGGCGAAAGACCACAGGCGCCTAGGCAGGCTACCGTCTCTACTGTAAACTCCAGGTCGTCGGTCGTGATTTTTTCTTCGGAAAGACTCAGTTCCTTGCGAAGCCGTTCCAAGATTGGTAGTGATTTCCGCACATGACAGGCGGTGCCATCACAGACTTTAAAGACAATTTTACCCTTCTGTTCCAATGAAAAATTTTCATAAAAGGTAGTCACTGAATAAAGGCTAGCTTCGCTGAGACCGATTCGCCGAGAAAGATGAGGGAAAACCTGCCTGGGAATGTAACGATACTGTTCCTGAATCTCTTGCAGAATTGCAATTATAGCGCTTGGCTGGCCATGATGCGCTTCGATGATGCCATCCACTTTTTGGTAATCAATATAGGTATCCATATAGATACTTCTCCCCCTGAGAGTTTAGGCCAATCGGCCTGTTTCAGATGTTTCCAGAGCTAATTTCGACCTCTGAAATAAGACCCCGGAATGTTTTATGTTTGGAATTATATAATTATATTTCAGTAATAATTTATACAGGTAATACGATTAAGACTCCTAATCAGCGAAATTGAAACAACCCAGCCATATCTAAAAATTACTAATTTAGCATCTTAATTTTATTAGCTTCATTTTAAAAATTCATCTACCCTAAAAATTAAATCTTAACGCGCCACCAAACGCAATACATTATTACTCGTTAGGTTATATGTGCAAAATATCAAGCCGCAAAGAAACGTCCTTTTAAATCCAACTTAAATTAAAGAGACCTTCTAAAGTTTAGGATGGACCATTTGTAATAAGCCTACAACCACGATAACACTAAGAATTAATATGGAGGCCTTATGCAGGATGCGGCCCTGAGCCGATTTAGCCTACTTGATTTGTTCGATAAACGTCAGTTGGAAAATATCCAAGAGACAATTTCTCAAGCCACAGGCCTGGCTATCACTACCTTAGATTACAAGGGAGATATGATAACTAAGGCGACTTATTTCCCTGAATTTTGTTTGCAAATGCGAAAGAAAAAAGATTTAACTCATAGCTGTCGTTCTTCGGATGGCTTCGGGGTTAGCCAATCTCTAGTAAACAGCAATAATTACATTTATTTCTGTCCATATAGTCTTTTAGAAGTGACGGTACCCATAATTGTGCGAGGTCAATTTATGGGGGCCATGCTGGCGGGCAAGGTTAAGTGTGATACGGCCCCGGATGAAATAGCCCGACTTGAATATTTGATGAAATATAGCCGAGCCCAACACCTAAATAATCGCCGCTTGCAGAATCTATATGATGATATTCAAATAGTTAATTTTACGGTATTCTTCCACTTCGTTGAACTTATTACAATGATTGTGAGCCAACTATCGACCCGCGAGAGGGTGGCGAATACTGAGCCAGAGTTAGGTCAGGAACAGACCTTGATTAAAGCTATCGCCACGCCGTCACATCTAGAAAGTGCGATCAGTTTAAAAAATGCAGAAAGGGCCGCCTTGAGGGCCAGGAGAAACCTTTATTCGCTGCGTAATGTCTTGAGCTCTATTTCCAACCTGGCAGTATTAGAAAACGCTTCCAAAACGGCTGAAATAACCATAATGCTGGCAGAGTACCTAAGCGATTTTGAAGTAGTCGGAGAGTTTATCGGGCTAGCTAAAGAGATGGAAAACGTGAAGCATTATTTAAAAATGCAACAGATTAGATTTGGGGATGCCTTCGATTATACGGTGGAAATACCGGAAAATCTTTATTCCTTAGAAATGCCTTCTTATATACTTATGCCTTTCGTGGAACGAGCGGTTTTTTTCGGCTGGGCAGCTAAAGAAGATGGAATATTGAAGGTATCCGTCGCGGTTGATTCTAACGAAACCGAAGTTACCATTAAGGTAAACGACAATGGAGCTGGTCTGAATGGTGAAGAATTGGGTCGCTTCTTCGAACCCTATCATGGTAACTATGAAGGACCAGCTATAGAAGCCGGTGTAGCAGGAGCTAGACGCCGATTAACAGAATTGTTCGGGCTGGATTATGATGTAAAAATAAATAATTGCCCCGGCCGTGGTACGGAGAGCGTTATTCGTTATCCAATTCTTTTGTCTAAACGGTTAAACTTATGTACCGGGTGATGGTGGTAGACGACGACCCGCTAATGCGGAAAACTTTAGAGTTAATGGTCTCTCAATCCGAGGGTTTTGTCGTTGCTTATTCAGTAGCTAATGGGCAGGCAGCGGTTGGCATTTGCCAGACAGACCCGGTAGATATTATCTTTATGGATATAATGATGCCAGGCATTTCTGGCCTGGAAACTGCCGGTCGGATACTCGCCCGAGCCCCAAATATTAGTATTTTTATTATATCAGCCTATACCAGTTTCAAATTAGCCCACCAAGCCCTCCGAATCAAGATCAAAGAGTATGTATCCAAACCGGTATCCTCGGCAGTAATTCGAAATCTTCTAGCTACACACAAAACTGAGCACGACCTGAATGTTCACAAAGAGGTGAAAAAACTTCTAGATATTCTTCGCTCCCGTGATTTCAACCGGGTATATTATGAGATGAAGCCCATAGCCACAGCTATCCAGGTCGAGGCTAGTTATGATTTCGTCCGCATGCACGATCTGTTACTCCATATCGGGCGAATTTTAACTAATCCACTTAAAGAAACAGACAACCCCGACAAAAAAATTGAAAAACTGTTTCCCATAGACTTGGCTCTGTTATCCATAGTCAATGTTGTTGAACTCTGGCTGTTTGTTGTTATGAACCATGTTTTTCAACAAAATAGCATCCTCAGATACCCATTTTTAAAAACGGTCTTCAGCTTTATTGATGAGCATTTAAAAGAAAATATAGGTCTAAAAGATATAGTTAGAAACTGCTATGTTAGCCAAGGGCACCTCAGCCGAATTTTTAAAAAACATTTTCAAATCAGCGTTATGGTATATCTACACATGAGAAAATTAAGCCTAGCCAAGGCATATTTTATATTTACCGAGCATTCGCTGGCAGAAGTGGCATTTCGTCTCGGTTATAATGAGAGTGGTTATTTTAGTAAAGTATTTAAAAAATATGAAAAATTAACAGTACAAAATTATCGCCGCATCTGCGGGCGGCTAGATAATCAGACTGCTTTGGTAACAAGCCCGTGTCAAGAACAAGCCATGATGGTCTTTGGCGTAAAACCTGATCCAGAATCTTAATGACCTACATTCCTAGAGAAAGGCCCCGGAGAATCAATCTCCGGGAAAGGCATGGTGGGCATTGACTCATCATAAGTCTACTTAATCAGGTAGGGAAAGATTTAGCTTGCTCTCATCCCGAATCGGCTGAAGCATACCTACATTGAAAGGCAGGATAATAGTCATAGAATCGTTACTTAGGCAATCAGCACTCTATAACATTCTTGGATTATAAAATACTATTGCGGTTACCTGGTAATAAAATACAATCTTTACACAGGTTAATTTCAGATATTGGGTAAATATATTTTACCATCGTATACATAGATAGGAAAAACACTCATAGCATTCAATATAACATTATCTCAGATCGGCATATTGAAATACAAATAAAAGAGCTTACCCTTATGGCATAGTAATTATACGGGTGGCCGATCAGGCGGCTATAACCAGTCTATCTATCTCAGGATTCGTCAAAGCAGTCTGCTTCATATACGAGATTAAGCTACCATGCTGGACCTAGCTAAAATTAAAGCTGTTTTAGGCCGCCTAGGCGATCTATACTAAATATTTTTATAAGCTAAATATCTAAATAATACTTGTAGAACTGAAAATTTATTTGTGTCGTTCTCTCCAAATTAAAGCCATAAAAAGGAATTTAAAATTAATACGAGTTCCTGGTGACAATAATTTGTAAGCAAAAAAACGGATATAGCGTATATATGATTCATACTAAGCATAATCATTCGTATCATAACTAACTACTATTTAAAATATAATCCCCCCAATTTAGAAAAAGTTGTCGAACTTATAGATTACAAAATTTCAAATCTTCCTTTTCACTTCGTTCAACATTTAATTCTTTTTTTCGCAAGCTGGATACATCCAGAGCAACACTTGAGTAATAACAGCCAAAAATGGCAGTTCAATGAGAGGTCCGATAACCAGAGCCAGAGCGATGAGGGGTTCGTTGGGAAAAGCTGTCACCGCTATAGCTAATGAGATCGGCGAATTACGGGCCAGAGTAGTCAAGTTGAGACTTACGGAATCTTCAAAGGAAAAACGCAAAATTTTAGCTACAAGACGGCCGACCAGAAAATTGATCCCGAAGAACAGAAGTACCGGGGCTAGCAGCAGGAATATTTTAACGTTACCCACCAGATAGGGCGCTTGCGAGGCAAACATGGCTGCTATGGCTAGACAGAGAAAAATAAACTGGCCCCCAGAAAAAATTTTGGATAGAAACCAGAGGGCTGACCTTTTTTTATCCCTGAACAGAAATTTAAAAAAGTGAGCTAGTCCGAAGGGGATGATTATGAATTAAAAGATAATTTTCAGAAGTAGTTTAAAATTAACGTAACCCATGAGACCGGTAAATAAAAACAGATATACCGGCAAAAGAATAACCTGAATTATAAGATTAAGCGGCAGAATAGCTGCCGACAACTCATCATTACCTTGGGTCAGGCCAGTAAAGACTAGATACCAGTCGATACAGGGCGTCACCTACAGCATAATATAACCGATGCGTAGGTCAGGGTGGTCAGCTAGGAAAAGTCCACCTCGAACCCAACCTAGAAAAGGAACCCAGATAAAATTAAGACTTAAA
>LQAB01008833.1_pt1 | contig 18506 bp, 13 predicted proteins | sample 654521 | NCBI WGS metagenome assembly LQAB01 (sample SAMN00762031, study PRJNA78659) | termite gut metagenome | isolation source: bacterial endosymbionts found in Trichonympha flagellates filtered from... | host: Zootermopsis nevadensis | place: USA: Mt. Pinos, Los Padres National Forest, CA ... | reverse complement strand
CCATTTTAATTTTTAAAAAATAAAAGAATATATTGCAAAAGAAGCTCAAAGAGACGGAGTAGCTTGGATTGGCATTTTTTCGCTTGAAGAGGGAATACAGTTCAGGGAAGCAGGTATAAAGAGCAATATTTTGATTTTAGGAAATATTTTTCCTTTTGAAAATTTTCAAGTTGCAGTAACTCATTACCTGACTCCTACAATTTCCACGATGTCAGGACTTACGGCTTGGCAGTAAGATTAAATAAGAAAATCAATTTTCATTTAAAGATAGATAGTGATATGGGAAGAATTGGAGTGGTACTCAAAGCTTCGTATTCCATATTGCCAAAAATTGTACAGATGTTCAAAACGAATATGACCGGTATGTATGCTCATTTTGCTGTCGCGGATGCTGATCACATTTTTACACAACGGCAACTTGATATTTTTACGATTATCGCTTAAGTGCATACATCTCGATATGGTGCAGCTGGGAATAAGCATTTATGGACTCTTGCCTTTTAAATATGCAAAAAGATTTTTAAAACTTACCACTGTTCTCTCGTATAAAACAAAAATAATGTTTTTAAAGAAAGTTCCGGCTTGACTTTGCGTAAATTACAGAAGGACTTTTGTTACAAACAGAGCTTCAGTTATTGCTACCATTCCCGTAGGGTATGCTGACGGCTATAACAGATGCTGTCTAATAAAATGTGATGTCTTGGTGCGCGCGGAAAACGCTGTCCAGTTGCCGGAAGCGTTACAATGAATATGACAATGATAAATGTGACCGGTGTAAAGAGAGTCGCGCTTGGAGACGAAGAGATTTTGATAGGAGAGCAGAGCAAGGAACATATAAAAGTCGACGAACTTGCAAAAATACAAAACACAATAAATTATGAAGTTAGGTGTGCTGAGAATTGTTGTTTAATAAAAAGGGATAATACATGAGAGCAAGTGCGGATAAAGTCGGCAATGTGCTTATTTGGGGATTGATATGAGGAACGACACAATATGTAAATTTTATATTTTTTGGCGCTTTCTGCAATAACCCCCTGTGCAAAATAAATGAAGTTTCCAACTGTCATGACAGTGCAGTAATATGTTAAAAAAATGCAATAAAATTCATAGAAACGCAACTTTTTAAAATATAAAACAGGCAAGTCGCCGTTTAGAAGTGTTGTCTTGGCGTTAAAAGGCTTAGGAAAAGTCGTTATAATAATGACGGCAGGAACAATTGTATGCATATTTAAAGGCAATAAAGTACCGTCTCGCAGGTGATTGAAATCGGATGCCAGTCTGCTCCCATAATAATTCTTACGTCTTTTTTCACCGGAATGCTTTTGTCTCTTCAGACTGGTTCTGTAACTACAAATATTCTTAACGAGTCCATTTATGTCGGCACGATAACTGATTTTTCCTTGACTATAGAATTATGATCCATTCTATTCTTACGGTGGTTGCTAATATAATCGGAATATACGGCGGTATGATTCTTATAACAAGCGTATGGGAAGTTTCTTCAAGTTCATACTGATCTGAAGTTTTTGGTTTTATAAGAGCGTCAACTTTTTTCGCTTTGATTATTGCAATAATTGCATACCACAAAGGATTTAATACAAAAGGAGGAGTGGAGGTATCAGAAGAGCAACTACAAGTTCTGTTATGTCTTCAATAGTATTTATTTTGATTTCAGATTTATTTCTCAACATCGCTGTTAATGGCATTAGATACAAAATAAACTTATGAATAAAAAGAGCGGAGATGGAAAGGGAAATAAGTGGAAAAGCGGCAGAACGGCGAAAGAAAAAAGAGTAGTTGATATTTAGCAGTTTACGTTAAACAACCCGGCGAAAAAAATTGATAATATAAGTGAAGTAAATTGATGTTAAAATAAATTCAATATCCTGGAAAATAGTATTTTATTATAGTACATAAAAATTAGCGATTGATTTAAATGACCCCAATATTTTTAAGTTTTCTTATAATTTTTATGGGGTGTAGAAAAGCTCCAGTTTTAAAAATGGAAACTCTCATTCAGTCTGCCAAGACGATTGTAGCAATTGCTGGATATGCTCTCCCTGTTAAAAATGCTAAACATAAGTTCAAAATTAAAACTTCTTTTCATTTTCATTTCCGGCTAAGTGTTGTAGCTGTGACTATTATTGCTGCTTTACTATATTGTTGTTACTTTTGAAGATGGTTCAGTATTTTACCATGATTTGTATAACTATTATAGAAAGGGGAAAAAGGATATACTAAAATGGCAAGATTAAGCAAAAGGAAGTAAAAGCTATGATAGAAAGATCATACACAAGCGATGAGGCAATAGAAAAACACTTAAAATAAAAGAAGGATAAATAAAGCCTCGGATAATGAAGTCGACAGGAGGGGGGGCTATTAATACGGAACCGCTTTCCTTGCACTTTTAAAAAAAGAGGAAAAAGACAAAAAAATTAAATGTGTTTTTAGTCATTAGCTTGTTACAAGCTACATCAATATTTACCGCATGTGGTCAGGGAACGTGTGTTGTTTTTGCACTTTGGTGGATGGAGTCTTGCGGTAATTGAGCAGGATAAAAATAGGAAATTAATGATAGCAGGAGCGTTCCTGATAGCGTGAAGCAGTTACAGAAATCTAAACCCAGCGGAGCAAAAACGTAACGGAAGGGAATATGGAAATTAAGAGAAAACTAAAGGAATGTTTGACCATTGCTTCTATGTTTTTTAGTTCTTGGGTCGAAAAAACTATACACGAGAAAAAGACGATTGCAATGAGAGGGTTATAAGATAGAAGGATGTGCTAAAGAAGCAGTGACTGGACAAATTGAACAATGCAATGAAAGAACAAAAAGAATTAGAGCCGTCAGCTTTCTTAAGATTTTTTATGCTTTGAAAATATTGATAAAAATATTCTTAGCTCTTCTACTCTTAAAATATATGAAACTACAATAAAAACTATAAATCCAGAAATTATTGCGACAGGAACCGCAATAATTAAGTTATCTGAAACCCTACACATATTCCAAGACGTTATACCGGTTGCAATAGCCGCAAGCAAAGATTTCGAAGATAAGAACAATATTTGTTTAAGACCCAGCTTTCCTATGCGTTTTTTTAGGTAAATAACAAGCAAAATAAGATTAAAATAAGATGATACTGCTGTTGCAAGTGCAAATCCTCCGACTCCCATTGGGCGCATCAATATGGCACATAAGCCAATGTGTAAAATCATAGCTTCTACAGCTGTTTTAACAGGCATTTTTGTATCTTGAAACGAATAAAAGACATTCGCAAAAATTTTTGATAAAGCATAAGCAGGAAGACCTAAAGAATAATAAAACAATGCGTTATTTGTCATAATTGATCCTGAAGGACTAAAATTGCCATGTTCAAATAAAAGTTTTACTATAGGAAGCCCTATAGCCATAAGTCCAACCGCGGCGGGAAGAAGAGTAAAAACAGTAAGACGTATTGAGTAATTTAGAGAACTTTTAAGCATTGTTATATCTTTTTGAGCGAAAAATTTTGACATTACAGGGAGTGAAACGCTAGCAAAAGCAAATCCAAAAATTGCAAGAGGTGCCTGCATAATTCTGTTAGAATAATAAAGTGCCGGTACCGAACCTGGACACAGAAAAGAGGCGAACCTACTGTCAACTAAGGCATTTATTTGCTCCGCAGATAAACCTATAATTGACGGCAACATAAGAAAAACAATTTTTTTTACGCCTGGATGTTTTAAATCAAGTTTAAATTTTAAATGCCATCCCAAACTTTTAAGTTTAGGGTATTGTATAAAAAAATGCAGCGCTCCCCCTATAACAACACTTGCAGCAAGTCCTTTAATTCGATTAGCCGGAATAAGCATAGGAGCAACAGCAAGTATGTAAAAAATTTCAGAAAAACTTAATGCGGCGACAGCAAAAGCCGGAAGAAAAAATGAATGTAAAGTATTTAATACTGCCAATAAAAAAGCCGCAAGACATATAAAAAGAATAAACGGGAACATCAGTCTTGTAAGCTCTATAGTAAGCATCATCTTTTCAGGGTCGTTTGCAAATCCGCCCGCTACTATTTTTGTAAGAAGCGGCGAAAAAAACACTCCTAAAACAGATATTGTTATCAGCATTATTAAAAGAATCGCAAACACTGCATTCAAAAAATTTTGCACTTCTGCTTTTTCTTTTGTACGTAAATACTCGCTTAGTACTGGTATAAAAGCTGCTGAAAACGAACCTTCACCAAAAATTCGTCTAAGCAGATTAGGGATTCTAAAAGCCGCATAAAAAGTGTCGGCAAACATATCTGTGCCAAATAGATTAGCAACAAGCATATCTCTTATATAACCGAATATTCTTGAAAGAATAATACCCAAAGCTGTCTTACCAGCATATTTTGATAATGTCTTATTATCCATTGTGTGCCTTTATAAAAAACTTCTATAGTAATATGTTTATCCTAACAAATGTATAATAATATCACTTCTGCATTTTAATTATAGAGTTTGACATAGTTACATTGATTACTACACTCATTTCTGCATTTTAATTCGCACTCAAATGCACCGGGGGAATCAGTCTTTGTACAACTGTTAAAACAACTATTAACATAAGTTCCAAAACACCATTCCTGCCTAAGCGAGTTTCGTGAGGCTTGGGCATTGGGAGTGAATAAAGTATAACACAATACACTATTTTCATGTTAAATCTTCGCTTACATCTGTGTTTTAGGTGGCACAAAGTATCTTCCTGCAAATAAAGCTACCAGTACCAGCTTCAATCTTGCATTATGCGTCTGCCATTTCTTTAGTAAATTATTATAGCATTGAATTGAGAAGTAATTTTAATTTTTGTAAAATATTTTTATACCTTTTGGCTGAGTATTCAATAGCTTTTCAAACTATTGCTGAGAAGAATATATTATAATATTTTCTATTTGACTGATGATGCAAAAATTTACATTAGAAATTCATACATGCTTTGCTGGATACATAGAACTTCACATTTATTGTGTACAACTTATCTATACAATGTCAATCTGGATTCAAAATATTAGTGCGATAAGCTGTTGTTATGGGAAGACTTAACAAAGTAGATTCAATGAAATAATATACATCTTGTAATTAAAATATAGTCCTTATACATAGAGTGGGAACAAAATGAAAGAACTACGGGGATAATGGGAAGCGAACTGATTTTAGGAGACGGTTGATGAGATATGAACACTTATAACCTGGACTGTGAAAGAGTGGTAGGAATTCACAGAGCGTTGAACTCAACTGGAAGTTTTTATTTACATTGTGATTGGCATGCAGATGCCTATATTTTTGATAAGATTTTTAGAAGTAAGAATTTCAGGAATGATATAGTTTGGCGTTACCGAAGATGGGGCAGGTAAATCTAATAATTTTCAGAAATTACACGACATAATATTTTTCTATTCAAAAACAGATGATTACGAATTCGATGTTTTATATACTGAATGTTCTGTTAATAGGGAAAGAGGTGGATTGTTGCATCATTTTAAGGCAGAGGGAAAACCTATCATTGTAAGTGACAAAGAAATTGATGAAAAACGTATTCTAGAGGATGATGTTTGACAAATTCCGTTTATTGCTCCATCGGCAAAAGAACGTACAGCCCCCTCACATACACATTGCTTGAAAGAATAATCAAAGCCTATAGCAATGAAGGCGATGTAGTATTAGATTGTTTTTGCGATGGAAGCACTACGATTTCAGTTGCCCGTAAACTCAATCGCAAATGTCAGTATAGGTTATTAAAGTTACTCAGGCAAGACTTAAGAAAGAAAAAGATTTATTTAACAATGAGACGTTTATTGTTAAAGTGTATAAGCATCATTTGAATTTGAGCGATTCATAATAGAGCAATTTGGCGGCGAACCTAATATAAAACAGCGTGGAGACTCAGGTATGGATGGGGATAAAGAAGAAAGGCAAAATCTCTGTTCCTCTACAAGTAAAGAGAAACGATAATATAGGTGGGAATGTTATGGATAATTTTAAAAGTAGCAGTGCAAGATATTAAAAGAATTTAAACAAAGTTATTGAAAAGAATGTGATTGCAGGGTTTATAATAGCCTTTTCATTAAATAGAACTTTCTTATAAGTGTAAAGAAGTGGCAGATAAAAAAGAACACGGATAAAAAATAGTATTTAGTGTATTGTCATAGAGTTATACTGATGGGACTTTAACTATAACAAAGAGGAAGGCTTTAAAGCATAAATAAAATGATAGGCAAGCAAGGCTTGCAAACAAAGGTATTTGAAAGTGGCAAGTACGATATAGCATAAGAGCAATAGATACAGGCGGCTGGAAATAAAAGCTGTGATGAATGGTGGAGTTAAAACTATTGAAAAATAATATGTAAATGCTTGAGTATGCTACCATAAAAATAGATGAATTCACTGAAGGCTTTACCGGCGGAACTATTGAAAGCAACGACGCAAACAGAATAAGTTTTCTGCTCTTGCAGTCCCTCGTAGCAAATCATCTGCCAATGCCGGGCGATATGAAGTTTTACATATCCTCTGCTCTTAAGAATACTTAGTTGATTTTGTTGAAAGTCTTTGGAAGATTGCCAAAATTTTATCTATTATAAGTCAGATATAAGTCAGAATGTCAATAAGATTGTGTAGGTGAGAACTTCGAAAGAGGAACAGTTTGGGGAATGTCTAAAGCGCTTTTCTCGAGAAAGTATCAGGTACCGCTGAATCTAAGAGATACGAAAATGAATTTGAAAAGATAACGAAAGAAAAAGAAGTAATAAAATAAGAGAATTTATGGCGACACAAAGAAAATAATAATACAAATGAGAAACACAATAAGAACGATTGAGCAACGGATTGACATTCTTAACAGAAATCCCCATGCAAAAGAGAAGCTGGGTTTTCAAAAATGCTGCGAGAAGCGTCTGAGCTGCTTAATTCAAAGGCTACAGATTTTACAGATTTAACAAATTCGGAAAAGGAGTAAAATTTAAAAAACATATGATGAAGATCTTACGTTTAATGTTTTGATTTATTCATTTCGAGAAGAGCATGTGAGAAGTATGCAACAACAATGTGGAAAGATAACTGATGATATTGAAAAATATGAAAAAGTTGCCTCTGACTTTAGAAAAACAGGCAATCCTGAATTTTTTAGAATGGTTAAAAAAATGATTTGCGATGTGCCATCAGACGAAATGACTCTATATATCGGGTGGGTTGGATCCGATTGTAAAATCCCGACTACGGAGGTTATCAAACCTTTAAGAAAAATACGGGATGAGAATTGTCATTTGTGAACATAGAAGTTAATGGTTGAAAACTGAGTAAAAAGAGAGTGAAAAACCTGTCGTGTTTATATCAATGATGATTGTCATGAGACAATGTAGCGGTAAACAGTTAAAAAAACGGTGTAGGGTTTAGGGTGGGGATGGTATATAGCATCGTTATTCCCGTCATTGCGTGTGTTATTTGAGGTACACTGTCTTGAAAAAACCGATGATTTCCGCACACAGTATCTACAAAGAGTTATGCTAAAGTGTCTCAACACAATTGCTTGAGAAAAGTGCTAATGAGCCTATTAAGACAGTATAGTAAAAAGCTATAAAGAAGAGAACTGAAAGAACTTAAGAAGCAAGAAAAAACCGATTGAAATTGCTTATAATAGAAAAAAAGAAATGGTAAAAGCATATAACCCTCTCGTCAAAAAGATAAATCAAAACTGATATCGAAAATCAGATATTTTTTCTGAGACTGAGTTTGAATATCATATAACAGCCGTATTAAAGATTATATGGAAAGTTGTGGACACGAATGTGATAGAAACGGAGATTGATAAAATGTCCGCGCGTAAAGCATAAAAATAACGATAATAACCTTTCAGTATTGTTGCAGACAAAGTGTAAAACGCTTCGTCTTTATTGTCTTGCAAACGTGGAAAGGTTTAGAATTATGATGTTGCTGAATTTATTAAACGCAAACGATTTTACATTGTACGGAAAAGATAATAGAAAGCTGCGGCAAGCGGCATAGCAGTCATGTCTACATGAAAACCAGGAGAACAGGCTGGAGTAAAAGAGGTGAAGGAGATGTTATAATAAACCGATTTTGATTATATGCAAAAAGCTGCAAAAAAGATATAGGAATGATTGCCGAAGCGATTGGTGAAAATATATGCGGGCTTAAAGCGCTTAGACGTAGCCAATGATATATTTTTTAATTCTTTTTGACAATTTGCAGGAAGCGGAATGGAATTTACAGAAAAACTAAACGAGAAGAAAGGAATAAAAAAGTGAAAAAACAATATGCCGCTGTATGCGTTTATCTGCTGGATATAGTAAGCAATAAATATAGAATTTAAATTAGCATGGCATGTTTATACATACACATTCCATTCTGTAAACAAAAATGCCTTTACTGCAGTTTCTTTTCTGTAAAATACGACGATATTTTGGCAGACAGATATATTGGTGCTTTAATAGAGCATGCAGGACAATTTAAAAATGAAAATATACTTTCAATATATGTCGGCGGAGGAACGCCATCAGTGTTATCTTCAGAGCAAATACAAAAGCTCCTGCAAGCGCTAAAGAATATTTTTAACTTGTCGGCAATACAAGAATTCACATTTGAGTTAAACCCCGAATCGGCTTCAAAAGAAAAATTGCATATTCTTAAACAGCTAGGAGTAAACAGATTGAGCATAGGGCTCCAGTCAGTAGAAGATAAATCTCTTAAATTTTTGGGCAGAATACATGATTTTAAAACTTTTTGTTATGTTTATGACGCGGCAAGGAAAGAAGGATTTGCCAATGTCAATATTGATTTAATATACGGTCTGCCAAAGCAAACGTTGAAAGACTGGAAACAAGTTCTAAAAAAAACTTTGCTATTTAACAGCGAACATTTGTCTCTCTATCCCTTATCGGTGGAAGAGAGTACTCCTCTTTACAAAAACGGCATAATTACAAACGACGATATTCAAAGAGACATATACAACGAAAGTATGAAAATTTTGGCAAATAGCGGATACAATCATTACGAGATTTCAAACTGGTCTAAAAAAGAAAGAGAATCTTTTCACAGTACAAATTACTGGCGTAATCTTGAATACATAGGTTTAGGCGCGGGAGCCTCAGGATATTTAAAAAGAAGAAGATATAAAAATATTGAAAATATTGAAAAATATATTGAGTTGTGTTCATCATTGCAAGTAGTGAAAGGAGATCGTTTCAAACAGTATGGCAGTCTGTCATTTTTAAAAACAGAAAACGAATATATAGATGATAAACTTTATAAAACAGAAACCATTATGCTCGGATTAAGACTTTTAAACGAAGGGGTGAATATTAATTGTTTTAATAATCCTAAACATTATGACATGCTCTTGGAATGTTTAAAAAATAAAATGCTGGAAAGAAAAAATAGCAAAATAAAACTTGCCAAAGAATATATTTTTGTTTTCAATCAAATCGTTTTAAAATTTATGGAATAAAATGCATAAAGTTAAAAGGCAAAAGATTTCAATTTCCGTAAGTATTCATCCCCAGGTGATTTTGTAATGATAACATCTGTCCTTTTCATATAAAAAAATCTAAACTTATATCATTATATTGATATAATGATAAATTGTAAATGCAGTCAAGTAAATTATACAATAAATAAAATAAATAACGTATATAAAAGTATAAGGGATAGGCTAAGTATGTTGAAAAGTATTTTAGTCGCAATCTTTGGCTCTCAAAACGATAGAGATATAAAAGCTATACAGCCGATAGTTGAAAAAATCAATGTTTTAGAGCCTTGCATAAAAAAACTTACAGATGACGAGTTAAAAGCAAAAACCGTTGAATTCAGAGAGCGTCTTTCAAAAGGAGAAACCCAAGATGATATTCTGCCTGAAGCTTTTGCATGCGTAAGAGAAGCTTCGGTAAGGACAGTAGGATTAAGACATTTTGACGTACAGCTTGTAGGAGGATACATTCTCCATAAAGGTAAAATAGCGGAGATGAAAACTGGAGAAGGTAAAACTTTGGTTGCTACGCTTGCCGCCTATCTCAATGCTCTGCCTCAAACCGGGGTACATATAGTAACCGTCAACGACTACCTTGCGAAAAGAGATAAAGAATGGATGGGCGTAATTTATGAAAAACTCGGACTTACAGTCGGTAATGTGGAGAGCGAAACAAAAAACGAAGAGAGAAGAATGGCTTATAGCTGCGACATAACTTACGTCACAAACAATGAAATCGGCTTTGATTACTTAAGAGATAACATGGTTATTGCAAAAGAGGACAGAGTCCTCCGTCCTCTAAACTATGCAATTATAGATGAAGTCGATTCAATTTTAATCGACGAAGCAAGAACGCCGCTTATTATTTCAGGTGCAGGCAAAGAGTCAACCAATAAATATTATATTTCAGAGAGAATTGTCCACACGCTTAAAGGAAGAAAAATTACCGAGAATGAAGAAATGAAGGCGAAGTATGATGATATTAATTTGGCAAAAGGCTACGATTATCTTATTGATGAGAAAAATCATTCGGCAGTTCTAACGGAACAGGGCGTCCAAACAGCTGAAAAAATGTTGGGAGTAAAGAATATTTACGACGATTTACAGTCCGAATGGGTACATCATATAACGCAGGCTATAAAAGCCCATAATCTTTATCGCAGAGATGTCGAATATGTAGTGAAAGACGGCGAAGTTGTTATTGTCGACGAATTTACCGGGAGACTTATGCCGGGAAGAAGATGGTCTGACGGACTTCATCAGGCGATTGAAGCAAAAGAAAACTTAAAAATTGCAGATGAAAACCAGACGCTTGCGACAATAACATTTCAGAATTTTTTCAGAATGTATAAAAAAATCGCAGGCATGACCGGAACCGCAACGACAGAGTCTGAGGAGTTCTGGGAAATTTACAAACTCGGTGTCGTTGAAGTGCCGACAAACAGTCCGATGATAAGAAAAGATTACCTTGACGTTATATACAGAACTGAAAAAGAAAAAGACAATGCGATAGTGAGTGAAGTTGAATCTTTGTGGAAAAAAGGACAGCCTGTACTTGTTGGAACAAGGTCAATAGAAAAGTCCGAAAAAATTTCAACAATGCTTCGAATAAAAGGTATTCCACATCAGGTTTTAAATGCCAAATATCATGAACTTGAAGCTCAGATTATTGCAGGTGCCGGTGCAAAAAGCGCAGTCACAATAGCTACAAATATGGCTGGCAGAGGGACCGATATTGTTCTTGGAGCAGGCAGTGCGGTTCAAAATGAAGAGGTTAAAAAATCCGGCGGACTTTACATAATTGGCACGGAAAGACATGAATCGCGGAGAATAGACAATCAGTTGAGAGGACGCTCAGGCAGACAAGGAGATCCGGGATCTTCAAAATTCTTTCTTTCTATGGAAGACGAGCTTATGCGTCTTTTCGGCTCCGACAAAATGTCTGTGATAATGCAAAAACTTGGTTTAAAAGAAAATGAAGATATACATCATCCGTGGATATCAAAAGCCGTAGAAAATGCTCAGAGAAAAGTTGAAGGGATGAATTTTGACATAAGAAAACAGCTTATAGATTTTGACAATGTTATGAACAAGCAGAGAGAAGCTGTTTACAAATTAAGAAACGAGATTCTTGAAGGAGAAAATATAGCAGATACAATTAAAGATATGATAAACGAGGCGATAGAAGAAAAAATCACTGCATGGGCGATCGGGAAATATGCGGAAGAATGGGATTGGGCAAGTATAGATGTGTGGTTACTTAGAATTTTTGGGATTAAATATGAAATCGAGAATAAAGATGAAATAAACGATCTGACTAGAGAATCCGCTCAATCCGCTATTTCTGGGAAAGTTTTTGAAGAGTATGAACACAGAAAGGAGCAGCTTACGCCGGAATTGATGTTAAATATGCAGAGAATAGTGCTTTTGCAAATGATAGATTCTTCATGGCGGGATCATCTATACGAACTTGATCAGTTAAAACATTGCATCGGTTTTAGAGCCTATGCACAGAAAGATCCTAAAGTTGAATATCAGAAAGAATCTTTTGCTTTGTTTGAGTCTATGATGAAGAGAGTAAGGGACAATACTGTAGAATATACATTTAAAATTCAGGTTGATGTAAAACTGCAGAAAATGGATACTCAAAGAACAAATTCTGATTTCAGAAAGAATGACGGCAATAAAGTAAATAAATGGTTAAATAAGATAGGAAGAAATGATCCCTGTCTGTGCGGAAGCGGAAAGAAATTTAAGAAATGCTGCGGCGCTTAAACGATATAAAACGATTCTTGTTGCTCAGCATCGCCGCTAAAAAAATAAATACAAAAGAGCTTTGGTCCCAAACCAACTAATTTATTTAAAATTAACGAAACTGATTGTTTGGTCGTTATGCTTAAAAGACGGGCATTTAAGTATCCGGAAGCAGACATGATTTGAAAACGACGGTTAAGACTTACAAAATTTAAAATCTCTATGAATCTAAAAAAAATTATACTATGCATAATAGCAGCTCTATTGGCAGTTTGTGCATTCCCTAAAATAAACCTGTTTTTCTTAGCGTGGGTGGCATTTATCCCGCTTATCTTCGTAATAATCAGGTCCGGATTAAAAGGTTCTTTCTTTTATGGACTTATTTCCGGGTTTGTTTTTAATGCGGTGGGACTTTACTGGCTTGTTCCGATGCTTAAGTTTAACACCGGTTCTTATGTACAGGCGGTAACGGCGGCTTGTGCTTTGTGGATGTATCTTGCGCTCTACTGGGGAATATGGTGTTTATATTTAAATTTCTCACAAAATATTCTGAGAAAGACTTTAAAAAATTATTTGTATTCGAATACTCTTATAATTCTTTTTGGCTCATGTATGTGGGTTTTACTTGAATACATAAGGACATATTTTCTTACTGGTTTTCCATGGATGCTTATCGGGTACTCTCAGTTTAAATTTACTGAAATCATACAAATAGCTGAATTTACGGGTGTATACGGCGTATCTTTTCTTATAATATTTTGCAATTTGTGTTTCTATTTTTGGATTTCAACACAAAAAGGAAACAAATATTTATATACGGCTCTGGTTCTTATCGTCACGGTTTCAATATTCGGAGCAGTCAGAGCATATAAATTCAGATTTTTTGGAAATCAGGAATTTACCGTTTCCATTGTACAGCCCAATGTTGATCAGGATAGAAAATGGGATCAGTTTTATAAAAACGACATATTATCCAATCTCAAAGAATATGCTTTTAAAATTGCTGAAAATAAAACCGATTTGGTTATATGGCCAGAAAGCGTGCTTCCCGGTCAAATTCCCGAAGATGAGCAATCGTATGAAAGTATAAAATACATAGTAAAAACAGCAGGTGGGTTTAATATTATCGGTTCTATGTATAATGATAAAGATTACGGGCATTTTAACGCTGTCTTAGCTTTTAATGGAAGTGGCAGTGAATATAAAGCGATACATAAAAAAAATCATCTGGTGCCTTTTGGGGAATATATTCCGTTTAGAAGTCTGTTTTCAAGGTTTTCTGGCGTTTTAAACCAAATGGGCGATTCTAACAAAGGACAAGATACGGATGTTTTTGACAACGGTAAAATATATGCAGGAGCGATTATATGTTCCGAGAATTTCTTTCCGGATATTTCAAGAAACTTCGTTCTTTCCGGAGCAAAAGTTCTTACAAATCATACAAACGATGCGTGGTTTTTTGATACTGCTGCACCGCATCAGCATTTTATTATGAATATATTCAGAGCGGTTGAGACTCGTAAAGCTGTTATAGTGTCTGCAAATTCCGGGATTTCTGGAATTATCGAAGCGTCAGGAGTAATCACTGAAAAAACCGCATCATCAGAAAGCATGCTGCTTATAGGCAAATTTCTTCAGAACGATTTTAAAACTTGCTATACTAAATACGGCGATTTATTTGTAAATATGTGCGCTGGATTACTTTTGGTGTTAATATTACTGGAACTACGCATCCGAATCCGTAAAGTTTAAAATAATTTTCATTCATTTGACGGGCGGTTGCAGCTCGGCTGACATTCAGGAAACTGCATCTGCCGTTTGCTGACAGAGTAAGCTCGCAACAACTGCAATAACTCTTAAAAGAGTTAAAAATCACAGAGGTATTTTATGAGCATCTTAAAAGCTCAGGATTTTAGCAAATTAATATCTTCCCAGAAAATATCCCCCGTTTACTTACTTGCAGGCGAAGAATCTTATTTTATAAATATGTGTCTTAACAAAATAGAAAAACTCGCCGCTGCCGATTTAAACAGAGAGGTTTTTTATGCCTCAGAATCTTCAGCGGACGATATTTTAAATGCCCTTCAGACACTTCCTTTTTTAAGCGAGATAAGAGTGGTTATCGTTAAAGATGTCAATAAGATGAAAACGGTTGATGCCGAGAGGCTTAGCGGTTATTTGTCAAACATTATCGAAACGTCATGTCTTATACTTTTGTACTTTAATGATTACAAGAAAGAAACAGTCGCAAAAAGAAAAGAATTTATCAATAAATGTATTGCTTCAAAAAACTGTATTTCCGTAAACTGCAGGAAACAATATGAAAGCGAAGTAAAAGAATTTATAAAAAACGAATTTGCTCAGAAAGGCAAAAAAGCTTCGTATGACGTAATTTCAAAAATTGTTGAAGAAAACGGCACCGATTTGTTAAACATTTCAAACGAGACAGAAAAGCTATCATTATTTGTAGGGAAAAATAAAAAAGATATAACGCAAGAAGATTTAGAAAAAATCAGCGGATATACAAAAGAAACAAATATATACGCTTTGTCCTCTGACATAGAAGCAAGAGATTTAAAAAAGGCTATGTTTGTTTTAGAAAAACTTTTAACTGAAGGGGAAGAACCCGTGATAATTCTTTCCGCAATTTCTTCAGCCGTTAGAAAAATGCTCAATGCAAAAAGTATGATTGAAGAACAAGGACTATCTGCCGCTGAAACTGCTTCCGCAATCAGAATACATAACTTTTTTGCAGAAACTTTTTTTACAAATTTAAAAAAACATAGTACAAATACATTGAAAGAAAGCCTGAAAACTATATTAAAAACCGATGCCGCAATTAAAACTGGAACTAATGACGCAGAATCGGCATTGGGAAAAACCATATTATCTATCTGTAACTGCTGACACTTATACACACTGTAAAAAAGGCGAAAGTTTACAAAAGCGTTAAAAACTTTATATAATTCAATGTATCTAGAAAACTGAAAGGAGTAAATTAAAGTAAGACTTAGAAAAATATTTAATATATAATATAGAAAGCGATTAAAAAAATAAAAACTAGCTGACAAAAAATGTTTTAATGAAGCTAAAGCTTTCAGTCCTAAAAAATACGCAAAATATAGTTATTTTAATAGACTTGTTCTAAGTTCAGTATTGAATTTACAAAACAAGTCGAAAAATATTGAGAAATTCTCAATAGCAAAGGATAAAAAATGAAAAAGCTGATTATGCTGTCCGTAGTATGTTTGTTTGCATTAACTGCTTGTGGCAAACTTCCATTGGTTGGAGATCTCTTTTCTAGTAGCCCTAGCCCTAGCCCTAGCCCTAGCCCTAGCCCTAGCCCTAGCCCTAAATCCGGCTCCTGGTTCTTTAGTAGCTGGTTTTCCTCCTCTAGTAGCCCTAGCCCTAGCCCTAGCCCTAGCCCTAGCCCGAAGAGCGAGAAATAATAATTTCCTCTGTTAGAGTGTAGTTTGTATGGTGAGGTAAATTAAATAAATTTTATCCCGTGCTTTTGGCAAGAAAGAAAGTAGAGCAGGAAACAGCTGAAAAACTGAATAAGCACTACTAAATCGACTACGACTATTGTTATCGCTGTTCTTTTACTACTACTAGCACGGGTTAATTGTGGAAAGTTAATTCGTAATGAAAATGGATACTAAGCACTAGAAATTATATAAAAAATGTAAAAGGATAAAAAAATTAAAAAACTATTTATATTGGCTCTTTTAATAATTCTACCTGTAGGATGTGGACGCAAGTCGATTATCCAGCAGGATATTTCTGCTCTTCAAGGGCAAGGGATAGAAGAAAAAATAAAAAAACTAGAAGTAAAAAAAGATTGGTTTAATGGATATAGTAACGTAACGCTTTTAAGTACTGGAGTGATTGTATTAGGGCTAACAATTGCTGGCATTAATGAAAGGCTTAACGGCCCCGATAGTATTAGAAATTTTGCCTTTATAAGTGCAGCTTTAGGAAGTGCGACATTATTAGGTAAAGTAGCGTTTAACGATATTACAGCCGATAAAGATACAGCGAAAAAAAAGTAAGGAAGTGTTTATTTGGCGAAAGCTATAGAAAAAGATTAATGTGAAATGTAAAAAGGAACTACCAAAAGAATGCTTTTTAGCTTGATAAATAAATCATTTATATCTGTCATAACATTTAAGAACGGAAATTCCGTGATGACATGAAGACTATTTTTGAAATATCTCAGAAAGCGTTGGATGAAATATGGAAATGCTACTTGTATTCCTGCTGGATAGGCTGGAGTAGTGGGCATAGGATGGGAGCAGCTTATTCTTCAAACTAAAGTGCTAAAAAGTATTGTGTTGTATACTGAAGCGTTAAGAAATAATGCAGAAGACATAATACTGACGTTAAGCAGTCAGTATATTTTTACTATATCGCAATAATCAGAAGCGATAAGAGAAGAAACAAAAAGAATGCTTTCTTAAGTTTTTTAAAAGAAATTTTTGTTCCCGAAAAAAAACAAAAGACAGCTATAAGTCAAATTATACATTAAAATAAAAAAAGGGAGGGGGGGAACATGATCAAAATGAAGAAATCGATAAGTTTAATATTAACCATGTTTTTGTTGTTACTTACCATTATCGGTTGCAGTAAAGGCAGGAAGCTTGTAAACCCTCCGGTAGATTCAGAACTAGAGATTACAACTCAGAGCGTAAGTAAAACGAAAAGTGGGGAGAAGAAGGAAGAGAAGATTGAAGAAACAAAAATAGACTATTGGGAATGGGCAGTTTGGAGAGCAAAAATAGTTGCTTATGCAGCAGTAGCAGTAGTGTCTGGATATTTTATATTCCAGTTGGCAGATGGTATAAACAACTTTAAGCGAGAAGAAGGGTAGTGATGGAGAATATTCACAAAACACAGTAGACGATGGCAGGATGTGAATCCCAAAATAGGCTCTGGAAACAAGTGGATGGTAGTAAGCAAAAGCGGCAGAATATTGAAAGATGGAAAAGCCACTGAGTGTTTGCAAAAACATCGGGACAAAAAGCGAACCCTGAATGAGAAAAAACTCAAGTATTAACTTTTCGTCTGCATACAATGTTCTACAAAGGTCATTCATATGATGCAAGAATTACTGATGCTGAAACCAGCGTGTCTAATTCTGATCGGAACGCACATATGAAGTTAATGCAAATCTCAATAATTTTAGGAAAAAAGACTTCAAGAGCCACTTAAAGACAGAGTAGAAACTAATTTGCCTAAAATGCAAGAAGCCACAGCTGCTGTGCTCAGTTGGGCTACTGCTAATGCAATAAACGGTCTGAACACTCATATTGCACTGAATGCCGCTTCAGCCGAGTCAAAATTAAAGTTTGATGAAGATAACATAAAAAATTTAATAATGAAATGTATTATATTGTTTTCACAATATTAATGCTTTCTACGGTACCTTCTAGCGGACAAGAATGTGATCAATTCCGTGAAATAATGAGGAAATTGCAAAACCCCACACGCTTCCGCATTCCAGATGGAGCTCTAATCACAAGAAGAATCTGACAGGATACATAGAGGTATGATAAAGCTGCTCAGCTGTTCGCATATCGAATAAGCAAAAAATGGAATAATTATCATCTTGGAGAAGATCCTTATATAGATTTAAATCAAAACAAGAAAATGTGCGAACACATCCTCAACCTCGTAAAGGAGTACCAAATTCCCAAAGAGCTTTTGGTTGAATCTATGATAAAATTTTTATAATCTTCTTATTTTATAAAAAAGGCAGAAGTTTAGGAAAGCCCAAAGACAAAGATAAAGTGTGACGTTGAAAAAATCAATCGCAGAACAAGCGAAATATATCGGCAACATATTATACTTTAATTACAAAAGAAGAACTCTCAATCCTCATGATTATGTTAAATTCTTTAAACGACTGAGAAAAGCTAGCTATATACCCTAATATCTGCCGAGTTATTTGCGTGCTTATGGTGCTTATCGTTTTACGCAGTCATTTCAGACAGTGTATTTACTGCCTGTTTATAAGTGTCTTTTGCCGTTAAAAAAGTAGTTGAAAAAACAGATTGTTTTTGCTATCTGCAAAGTGCATGTTATATACTTGAAATTTCCAATTCCAATTTATTGAATCAAAAATACGCCCAATCATTCACTGTATTGTCCAGCTCCGATGATATAATCAATAACCCGCTTCAGCACAAGGTATAACCCAGTTTTTGCTCCTCTCTCCCGAACGATGTGTCCGTGCGTGGAGTAAATAAAT
>LQAB01006585.1_pt1 | contig 18706 bp, 16 predicted proteins | sample 654521 | NCBI WGS metagenome assembly LQAB01 (sample SAMN00762031, study PRJNA78659) | termite gut metagenome | isolation source: bacterial endosymbionts found in Trichonympha flagellates filtered from... | host: Zootermopsis nevadensis | place: USA: Mt. Pinos, Los Padres National Forest, CA ... | reverse complement strand
GCGGCGCTCTTTTAGCATAACATACCTTGTCAGTATCCCAAATCGGGCAAGAGCGCAGACGTGCTGGCGGCGCTTCAGGTTGCGTTGCGCAAGGCACTGTTTACAAAATAGGCTTAACCGGTCAGATGGGGAACAACTATGCCGATTTTTGAATACATGTGCACAAAATGCGGACAGGAATTTGAAGAACTCATTTTCGACACTGCCGCTCCGCCTTGTCTTGCCTGCGGATCCGCAAAAACACGAAAACTCATGTCGCTGTGTTCGCATTCCTCGGGAAAGTCCGGCGGCGAAGACGCATATACGCCGCCTTCCTCGCCAGGCGGTTCCTGTGTCGGCTGCGCCGGCGGCAACTGCGCAAGCTGTGGTCACTGACAGGCACGGCAGGAATTTCAAATCGTTATGTCAAAATCTCTTACCATTGCCACTCGCGGCAGCCGTCTGGCGATCTGGCAGGCCGAGCACATAAAAAGTCGTCTGCAACAACTGTGTCCGGACAAAGACATCTCCCTCAACATGATAAAAACAACAGGCGATGTCATTCTGGACGCGCCTCTTTCACGCATTGGCGGAAAAGGGGTGTTTGTAAAAGAAATTGAGGAGGCTCTTTTACGCGGCAAGGCTGATCTGGCGGTGCACAGTATCAAGGATGTTCCCACAGATTTGCCGGACGGCCTGACGCTGGCCTGTATACCCGCCCGCGAAGAATGCGCCGACTGCCTGCTGTCTGTTGACTACCGCGCCATACACGAACTGCCGCAAAACGCCCGTGTCGGCACAAGCAGCTTGCGGCGTCAGGCGCAGTTGCTGGCACAAAGACCCGATCTGCGCATCGCGGACCTGCGGGGCAATGTGGACACGCGGTTGCGCAAACTGCGCGATAACAAATACGATGCCATTGTCCTGGCCTCTGCAGGAATCAAAAGATTACGCCTTTCCGCCCCACATATCTGTCGCCTTGACCCGGAGCATTTTCTGCCGGCGGCAGGACAGGGAGCATTGGGCATTGAATGTCGCAAGGAGGATTCCGCGCTTCGCGAAATCCTCCTTGCCCTTGACGATGCGCCAACGCGTGTCTGCGTTGAGGCCGAACGCGCCTTTCTGGCCGCTCTTGAGGGCGGATGCCAGGCGCCCATTGCCGTCCATGCGCGTTTGTGCGGGCAGGACGGCCTGCTCATTGACGGCCTGCTTGCAGGGATGGACGGCAGTGTTGTGCTGCGTGAACGCCTCATCGGCCCGGCGTCCCATGCGGCAGAAACGGGATTCCGTCTGGCGGAAACCCTGCTGGATATGGGTGGCCGCGCTCTTTTGAAAAAACTTTATCCGCAACAATAACAACGATATACACAATATGGCAATTTTTTCTCCACTGCCCACGGCGCGCCTGCACACCATCTTTGACCCGATGCGGATTGCTGTCAATGACAGCCGTGAAATCCCGTTTCCGGACAATGGACACCATCATCATTTTCAGCCGCGCATGATGCGCGCCCTGAATCTGGCCTTACAGATCAACACTGTCGGCTATAATGTTTATCTCTCCGGCGCGCCTGATCTGGGACGCGCCTACATACTGCTGTCCTGCCTGCGCCCTCATGCCCGTAAGGCGCGCACACCGCCTGACGTCCTGTATGTGCACAACTTCACCAATCCCGATCAGCCTGTCCTGCTCACTCTGCCGGCCGGTCAAGGGAAAAAGTTCAAAAAGGCCATGAAGGACGCGTTGGAAAATATCGCCGACGAACTGGCGCGGCGTTTTGAGGCGGTATCCTTTGTCAGACAACGCGCAAAGCTGGTGAACCAATTCCAGAACGTACGCATGGTGCTGTTGCGTAAAATGAATTCCGTTGCCGTGCATCAGGGCTTTGCTCTGGATATGGATGAAAACGGAGCGCTGACGCTCTATCCCCTGATAAAGGGCAAACGGCTTAGCGAAGACGAATTTGATCGTCTTGACAACGCCGTGCGCCTTGATCTCAAGCGGCAGGGGGACAGTCTGGTTCAGGATATGGCCGGTTTCATGCGCCAATTCAACAAGGCCGAGGAATCGTTTCATAACAACGAACGCGGGCTTGTGCAGCAGCTTATGAAGCAGGTGCTCGACACGCTGCTCACGCCGGTGTGCGCCCGCATTGCAAAATCCTCTCCTACAAAAGGCCTCAAGGAATATTTTTCTGATCTGTACAATGATATTTTGAAAAATACCGAAGCCTTTTTGCCCCGCGAATCCATGCAGACACATCAGAATGCTGAGCTGCCCCAAGTTCGCGAAACTGCTTTCTGTCGCTATGAAGTGAATCTTTTTGTCGACAACAGCGAACTGCGCGGCGCGCCCATTGTTGTGGAAGATTACCCCACAGCGGTGAATTTGCTCGGCTGTGTTGAACGCAAATCCGAAATGGGGGCGCTGATCACGGACTTTACCCTTATCAAGGCCGGAAGCATTCATAAGGCCAACGGCGGTTTTCTGGTGCTGCATATTGAAGATCTGCTGCAGAATCCAAACGCCTGGGAAGGTCTGTTGCGCGCCCTGCGCTCAAACAATGCGCGTATCGAAGACATCGACGACACAGCGGACACCACCAACCGCACAAAGGGCATCACTCCGGATCCCTTGCCGCTCAATCTTAAAGTGTTGCTTATAGGAAGGGAGGAAATTTACGAAAGCCTGCTGCTCAATGACGACAGATTCGCAAAACTTTTTAAAATCAAAGCGCACATGTCGGAGGTTGCCGAGCGCACAGCGCAAAACATACGCCGGTATCTGTCGCACATTGCGCGTATGGTTTCCGAGGCTGACCTTCTTCCCTTTGACCGGACAGCGCTGGCATGGCTCATTGATCTGGGGTCGCATCTCTGTGAGGACCAACGCTGTCTTTCGCTCAAATTTCCGCTTTTACGGGAGCTGATGATTGAGGCAAACGCCCTTGCAAAAGAAAATAACGCTTCTCCGGTCAGCGCGGCTATTCTTGAAGAAGCCTACGGAGCGCGCACCTACCGCGCCAATCTGGTGGAAGAAATTTTTATGGAGGAATACGACCGGAAACTGATCAAACTGGACACATCAGGCTCTGCCATTGGTCAGGTGAACGGTCTGTCCGTCACATGGCACGGAGATTTTGAGTTTGGCCTGCCGCACCGCATATCCTGCACCGTGGGCGTGGGGCACGAGGGCATTATTGATCTTGAACGCGAAGCGGAGCTGGGCGGTCCCATCCATACAAAAGCCATGATGATCCTGAAAAGCTATCTTACAGGTCTTTTTGCCCGTGACAAGCCGCTGATACTCTCAGGTTCCTTGTATTTTGAACAAAGCTACGCGGGGATTGAGGGAGATTCCGCTTCCGGCGCGGAACTGGCAGCGCTGCTTTCCGCATTGGCCAACGTGCCTGTGCGTCTGGACCTGGCCTTTACAGGAGCTGTGGGCCATGCGGGGCAGATTATGGCGGTTGGCGGCGTAACGCGCAAGATTGAAGGATTCTTTAAAGTCTGCGCGCGACGCGGCCTCACAGGAACCCAGGGCGTTATCATTCCCCATGACAATGTGGAGCAGCTCATGCTGGAAACCTCTGTGCTTGAGGCTGTGGATAAAAATATGTTTCACATTTATCCTGTGCGGCGCATTGAGCAGGCCCTCACTCTGCTTACGGGGCTGCCCGCCGGACAGGCGCGCAAAAACGGCACATTTACCCGTGGCAGCCTTTATGATCTTGTAAACAAGCACTTGGAACAGCTTGGCAAGTTCGCCAAAAACGCCTTTGCCGGGCGGCGCGGCAAAAACACCGCATGAACGCCGTACAGGCCGGCTGCAAGGTCAATCTGGGGCTGCGCGTTACAGGCCTCCTGGCAGACGGCTACCACGAGATTGATTCATTGTTTTATCCTCTTGAGCATCCGTGCGACCACCTGCTGATCACGCCCGCAGCAGGGCAGGGCATCGCCGTTCATTGTAACGCGCCGGACATTGATCCAAAAAACAATACGCTGACAAAGGCGTACATGGCCTTTGTGAACGCGACGGGATCCGCCCCCGGCATTGACGTTGTGCTGCGCAAGGGCATTCCGTCCGGTGCCGGCCTTGGCGGCGGCAGCAGCGATGCGGCCGCCTTGCTGCTGTGGCTTAACAGAACAGGACAACGCGGAGATGCCGTACTTGATCAGGATGCGCTTGCCGGGGCCGCGCTGGCTGTCGGCACGGACACGCCTTTTTTTTTACAAAAATCACCGTGCAGAGTACGGGGAATCGGCGAGACGCTTACGCCGGTCGCGGATATTTTTGCCGGGTTCCGCCTTGTGCTGGCCTGTCCTGCTCTTCATGTCAGCACCGCGTGGGCATACGCGGCGTTTGACGCGATGGGCCTGCCGCGCGGCGCTGAAAGTGACTTGACAATACAATCACACAGGGTTAGTAAAAATATTTGCTCCGATATATCAGGGAACAATGATCTTGAAGCGGTTGTCTTCCAGCGATACCCGCTGCTGGCGCGTTTCAAAGCACAGTTTTTGCGGCAGGGGGCGTTGATCGCCTGTATGAGCGGGAGCGGCTCCGCAGTGGCAGGGCTGTTCGGGCCGGAGGATGACCATTTGGCGAAGACTGCCGCTATCGCATTGCGAAAACGCGGATTGCGCGTATTTCTGCTACGGTTGTAAACGCGGGCGTTGTCCGTGAAAGTGCGGTTTCAGACCGCAAACTACTGGGATGTAGCCAAGGGGTAAGGCAACGGGTTTTGATTCCGTCATCCGAAGGTTCAAATCCTTCCATCCCAGCCAAAGGGCGTCATATGTTCGGCGACATGAAAATAGTCACCGGTTCTTCAAATCCGGATATCGCTAGGGCTATTTGCGATCATCTGGGGTGTCAGCTCACCCCCACGCTGACCACCACGTTCAGTGACGGCGAGTTGCGTGTTGAAATCAGCGACAATGTGCGCGGGGATGATGTTTTTGTTGTGCAATCCGTCTGCCCGCCCGCCATCAATCACAATCTTGTGCAACTGTGTTTGATGCTGGATGCCCTGAAACGCGCCAGCGCAGGACGCATTACAGCGGTTATTCCCTACTACGGGTATGCCAGGCAGGATCGCAAGGTCAATCCACGCGCGCCGATCAGCGCAAAGCTGGTTGCCGACTTTATCAGCGTGGCCGGCGCGGAACGCGTTGTCACCATTGATCTGCACGCAGGCCAGATACAGGGTTTTTTTGACTGTCCTGTTGACAACATCTTTGCCGCTCCTGTCATGCTTGAGCCTTTACGCCGCTTCGGTAACGACAACATAGTCATAGTTTCCCCGGATGCGGGCGGCGTTGAGCGCGCGCTGGCGTATGCCAAACGTCTCAATGCCTCGCTGGCTATTGTGGACAAGCGCCGTGACCGTCCAAATCAGGCCACGGCCATGCACGTCATCGGCGATGTGGCAGGATGCGTTGCCATTATTGTTGACGATATGATAGACACAGCCGGGACGCTGTGTGCCGGCGCGGAGGTATTGCTGAAATCGGGGGTATCAAGCATTATTGCCTGTTCAACCCATGCGGTGCTTTCAGGACCCGCTGTTGACCGTATTAACGCCACTGAGGCTCTCACACAGGTTATTGTCACCGACACCATCCCCCTGGGGGACAAGCTCACGCGTTGCCCGAAACTGCGTGTTATTTCCGTGGCGGGTCTTTTGGGCAAAACTATTCATAATATCCATACCGGTTCTTCGGTAAGTGTTTTGTTTGTTTAACGTTAAGGAGTAACTCATGGTTATGGGACACATGTTGGCTGTAACAAAACGCACACAGTGCGGCAAGGGGCACAGTGGTCGTTTGCGCGCAAACAACCTGATACCGGGTATTTTTTATTCGCCTGACGGAAAAAACATTCCTGTTGAAGCGCCTGTTCTGCCCCTGGAAAAAATTCTTGCCGCAGTGGGGCATACAACGGTATTTACTCTTGAAATAGATGACAATGCTCAAAAAATCATCCATCCTGCGCTGATCTGGCAGGTACAACGCCATCCCTATAAAAAAGCCTTCACCCATATAGATTTTTATGGCGTTGACTTGAACAAGGAAGTCAAAATTGACGTGCCGCTTGAATTTGTCGGAACACCGCGCGGCGTCAAGCTGGGCGGCATCTTGGAAACCTACCGTGAAAGCGTGCGCCTTGCCGGCAAGCCTATGGATATGCCGCGCCGCATCACTATTGACGTGTCGTCAATGGACATAAACAGCAGCATTGCGGTAAAAGACCTGCAACTGCCCCCAAATGTCAGCACCGCTTGCGAACCGCATTTTGTCATTGTCAGCGTACTGACAAAATCCAAAGAAGAGATTCTGGATGAGGCAAGCCAGGAAACCCCATAGCGCCCGTTGCGGTCGGATAACCTTTGACGATCTGCTGAGCGATTGTCTGAGCGCCGAACACACGTCGCCATGCACCTTCCCCTTTGCCGCTTTATAGCCGCAAACGCAGCCGAGCTGTGCGCCGGACTCGGCTTGCCTCTGTCCCTGCGGAGCGAGGCGTGAACTATGCCGGACTTCTGGTCGGGCTTGGCAACCCTGGCACACGCTATGCCGGCACACGCCACAACAGCGGTTTTGCTTTTGTGGAGGCTCTGTTGCGCCATGCCGAACAACACGGCACAGTCCAGGAATCAAACGGCGCGAAGTTTTCCTGCCACCTCTGGCGCATCACCGTGCCCCAGGCAAACGGCGTGTGGCTTGCCGCAAAACCATTGACGTTTATGAATCTGAGCGGCCATTGTGTACAACCCCTGCTGATCTGGCACAAGATTATGCCTGACCAGATGGTTGTGGCGCATGACGAACTCGACATTCCCCCAGGTGAACTGCGTTTCAAGTTTGGCGGTGGCAATGCCGGCCACAATGGGCTCAACTCCATCACCGAACTGCTCGGAACAGCGGATTTTTACCGTTTGCGCATGGGAATAGGACGCCCGCCGCACAAGGGCGATGTGCTCAACTGGGTACTCGGCTGCGCGAATTCCGAAGAAACCGCGCGCCTGAATGCCGCCCTTGCCCGCGCGCTTCAGACATTTTTCCTGTTTATGGACAAAGGGGCGCGCGATGCGGCGAACTTTGCCCGGCGTGCCGTGAATGACAACAAAACGGGCACGTGATATTTGAAAAAACAATACTGTATCAACAGCTTGTCGCCTATAAAAATTCGCATTTTTATCTGGACTTTTACAAAAAAATATTTACTTTATTCACAGCTGGTTTATTTTCCTTAATAGCTCAACATTCTTGATAGCCGCGTATATTGCAAAAACGCAGTGTCGTGCGCATGGTGACTGCATGTTTACGCCAAATGAGCTTGTTGTTTATCCTGTCCAAGGGATAGGTAAAATTGAACGTATTGATAATCAGATTATAGGGAACCTCCTGTGCAAATGTTATATTGTCCGTATTAAAGCAAACAACATCACCCTTATGGTGCCTGTGAAAAATGCCGTTAAAATCGGTATGCGCCCACTCGTGTCTCAAGAAAAAGCTAATACTATTCTCAACTTGCTAAAAATATCCTCCAACGAAATTATCTGTACAGGCCAGAACTGGAATCGGCGCTTCCGTGAATACTCCGAACGCATAAAAAGCGCTGATATTGATGCCGTCACAAATGTCTTGCGCGAACTTTTGCTGATCAGCCGCACAAAAGACCTTTCCTTTGGCGAACGCCGTTTGCTGGATCACGCAATGGAGCTTGTAACCGGTGAAATTTCCGAAGTCTTGCGCCTGTCCGCCGCTGTTTTGCGCGAAGAACTGTTGCTGGCATACTCTCTGGATTCCCTGCAAAAACACTCTGTCGCGCAACTGATCGGCAAACAGAAAAACGAACTCTGTCCTGTAATTTCCGGATAATTGCCTGAATGCTGTCCAACAGACTTCAATTTTTTCTTGCCATATTCTTGAAGAACTACGATAATCGCAATCACACACGCCATTACGTTTCCCCGCACCTGACACACATACCGCACCCAGCGCTCTGGATGTATTGCACCTTCAAATACTTGGACAGTTATGCGTAAAAAGAAAACGCTCCCGCCCGCCCTGTCAACAGACAGCGCAATGAGCCTGACAGACCTCAAAACGCGCAGCATGCCGGCACTCATGGAATTTGCGGAACAGTTTGCCATAGAAAACGTCAGTTCCATGCGCAAACAGGAGCTAATATTCGCGCTGCTTTGTACCTGCGCTTCACATAACGGCGCCATTTATGGCGATGGCGTGCTTGAAATTTTGCCGGACGGCTTTGGATTTTTGCGATCCCCCCTGTGCAGCTATATGCCCGGCCCTGATGATATCTACGTTTCCCCTTCGCAGATACGCCGGTTTGTCCTGCGCAAGGGCGATATCGTGTCCGGGCAGATCCGTCCGCCCAAAGAGGGCGAACGCTATTTTGCCCTGCTCAAAGTGACGGAAATCGGCTTTGAAGAGCCGGAACATGCCAAAAATCTTGTATTGTTCGAAAATCTTACGCCTATCTATCCCGATCAGCAGCTCACTATGGAAAATGGAGAAAAAAATCTCTCCAACCGCGTCATTGATATTCTTTCGCCTGTAGGCTGTGGGCAGCGTGGACTGATTGTCGCGCCTCCACGCACCGGAAAAACCATTCTTTTGCAAGCGCTTGCCAATGCGATAAACGCCAACAACCCGGATGTGTATCTTATTGTGTTGCTGATTGACGAACGCCCTGAAGAGGTGACGGATATGGAGCGTACCGTCAAACAAGCGGAGGTGATCAGTTCCACCTTTGACGAACCGCCGCAACGCCATGTGCAAGTTTGTGAAATGGTACTCGAAAAAGCAAAACGGCTTGTGGAACGCAAAAGAGATGTTGTCATTTTGCTTGATTCAATAACGCGCCTTGGGCGGGCATACAACGCCGTGACGCCTTCCTCTGGCCGTGTGCTTTCCGGCGGTCTTGACGCCAATGCCCTGCAACGCCCAAAGCGTTTTTTTGGCGCTGCCAGAAATATTGAAGAAGGCGGTAGCCTTACCATTATTGCCACCGCCCTTATTGATACAGGTTCACGCATGGATGAAGTGATCTTTGAAGAGTTTAAGGGTACCGGTAATATGGAAATCTATCTGGACCGCCATCTTTCTGAAAAGCGCGTATTCCCGGCTATTGACATCAACCGCACAGGCACACGCAAGGAGGATTTACTGTTGCAGGATGATGTCCTCAACCGCGTCTGGATATTGCGCAAAATCCTTGCCCCCATGTCAACCATTGACAGTATGGAATTTTTGCTCGACAAAATGCGCGGCACAAAATCCAACAGGGATTTTATGAACGCGATGGGCAGATAGGCTGTTTTTTCAGACCATTTTTTACGACATGCAGTGCGGCGTATCCGGGTTGCTTCAGGAACAATCCGGATGGCGGGGCTCACCGCCAGAGCAGCGCGCACCATTCCCCGTTGTACGCACGGCAGGCCGGCGCCCATCCCAGCGCGGCGTAGGCACGTTCCACGCTGTCCGCCTGAACAGCCAGCAGACCGGAAAGCAGCAGACACGCGCCGTCAGCGCAGACCCCTGTGATGGCCGGCGCCATTTCAGTCAGAGGACCTGCCAGAATATTTGACAAAACAAGGTCAAATTTCCGTTTGGCCGCCGCTTCAACGCTGCCGACGGCAATTTCACAGTCTGTCGCGTTGAGGCAACTGTTTTCCAGCGTATTTTTTATTGCCAAAAGGTCAGTGTCCACACAAAGACCGCGCAAACCGCTTTTGCCGCACGCAATGCCAAGGATTCCCGATCCCGTGCCCAAATCAAAAAAGGTTTGCCCAGGCACAATGCGCCCGGATTCCAGCAGATCGCTCAGCACGCGCAGACAAAGGGCTGTTGTGGCATGATGCCCTGTACCGAAAGCGCTTTTCGGATTGATCACAATGTGTGTGCGGTCGGCAAAATCCGCGTCATTCTCAAGCCAGGGCGGCAACACAACAAAACGGGATCCGCAGTACACCGGCGTAAAAAATTCCCGCCAGGCCGCCAGCCAATCCCGGGCCGCGACTTTATGCAGCTTGCAGGAAACAGTCGGCATATTTTTTATGCACGCGTCCTGAACAACGCGGAGTGTGTCCGCGTTTTCGCTGTGGATGACAAAACGAGTTTCACCGCTGGGCAGGTGGTCTTCTTCCCAGCCAAAAGCGGCATGGAGCGCCAGCAGGCCGTTTATTCTGTCAACGGACTCCTTGGCGCACAGCAGTTCAAGACGATGCCAATACTTTTTCATGTGGTCTGAAGTATACCCGGGCAACCGCAAGTCAGGAAAGACCGCGAATGCCATCGACTTTCATCTGTTGGGGTAGCTTGGACATGGTCACTCAACGCGATGCCAAAGGGTGGTTTGAAGCCTGTGGATATGTATAATTTCAAAGTTAAGATGTTCTAGTCTTCAGTTCAGGCCGTTGACTGCCCTTTCAATGCGGGCAAGTCCGTCTTGAAGCGTGGCGAGGGGGCAGGCAAGATTCATACGCATAAAGCCCGCGCCTTCAACGCCAAAATCTGTGCCGCTGTTCAGGGCTGTCTTTGCCTCTTCCAGAAAAAACCGTTCAAGTGCGGACTGACGGTTGAGGCCAAGGCCCCGGCAGTCTATCCAGAGCAGATATGTGCCCTCCGGCTTGTGGGCGGAAAGTCGGGGGATGCGCGCATTGATGCGGGCGACGGCGTATTCCAGATTTTTTTCAACGTAGTTTGCCACACCGTCCGCATACTGATCGCACTCGGTGTAGGCAGTCACAAAGGCAATGATTCCGCTTGAGCAGCGCCCCAGTTTGGCGTTTGCCACACCGGCGGCAAAGCGCGTCCGAAGGGTTTTATTTGCGGAAATAACGGCTGCGGTGCGAAAGTCGGCTATGTTGAATGTTTTGCTTGGATTGATGGCGACAAGGCTGATGTCCGCCATCTCCTCGGACAGGCTGGGAAAGGGGATGTGCCTGCGACCGCCGAACACATAGTCGCAGTGTATTTCGTCGGAAAAAATCGTCACGTTGTGCTCGCGGCATAGTTCCCCCATTGCCAGAAGCTCCGTTTCGGCAAACGCTCTGCCTGAAGGGTTATGCGGGTTGCACAGCAAAAAGAGCTTGCATCGGGGGTGGGCCAGCTTGTGTTCCAGATCGTCAAAATCAACAGTATAGTTTCCGTCTCTCCGGACAAGCGGATTTTCCAGAAGATACCGTCCGTTGCGCGTTGTCACGCTTCTGAAGGGCGGATAGATGGGAGGTTGAATCAGCACGCAGTCGCCGGGGTCGGTGAAAGATAGAACCGCCTGGGCCAGAGCCGCGCCGACGCAGGGCGCGAATTCCACCCAGGAGGAGTCGGCGTCCCAGCCGAAACGCGCCCGCATCCATCGCGCGGCAGCATGCTCAAATGCCCCGAAGGCATTGCTGGTGTAGCCGAAAATGCCGTGGCTCACACGCGCGGCGAGCGCGTCAAGAATGGGCTGCGGACACCTGAAATCAGAATCCGCCACCCACATGGGCAGCACGTCGGTTGGGTAGGTGTTCCATTTTTCTCCGTCATGGCCCCTGCGTTCGATAATTTCGTCAAAATTGTGCTGTTTCATGCCGCCGGCGGGTCCTGTTGTAAAAATATTCCTGAAGAATCAACGGATTGCTCGGCAAACCGTATCCAAGCTGAACCTAGAGCGGATTACCATTGAAAATGCTTCAGAAAAATTGGACAAATTCATTATGAAAATGCAATAATCAGGTTTGCCGCGTGTTGTCAATATCTGCAGACTGATAAGCCCCGTAGCTAAGCCGGACAATAATGATCTTTATAGCAATAAAACCGGCAAATCCGGCCCGGTAAACCCCAACAAAACGGTTATGTGGAACAGCTGACCGAACAGTCCGTTACGGCTGGCTTAATCAGTATTTCTTTGAAACATTAGAAGAAGTCCAAGGATTTGCCACCAAGTGGCTTTGGACATATAATAATGATCGTCTGAACCTTACTCAAAACAGAATGATTACCATTAGCCGGCTGAGGTAATGGTAATCTGCTCTATAACAGACAACAAGAGGATGACAGGAATGCGGTTTACTTCCAGCTATATTCCCACACTCAGGGAATCCCCGGCGGACGCGGAGGTTGTCAGCCACAAGTTGTTGCTGCGGGCGGGCATGGTGCGCCAGCTTACGTCCGGGTTGTATTGTTATTTGCCCTTGGGCCTGAAGGTTATCAATAAAATTGCCGATATTGTGCGCTCAGAGATGGACAATGCCGGGTTTCAGGAATTGCTGCTGCCGATGGTGCAGCCTGCCGATCTTTGGAAAGAAACCGGTCGGTGGGAACACTACGGTAAGGAATTGTTGCGGTTTCAGGACAGAAATGCGCGTGACTATTGTCTTGGCCCCACGCACGAAGAAGTGATCACCAGTCTTGTGCGTGGCGAAGTGCGTTCGTACCGTCATTTGCCCGTGCGTTTGTATCAGATACAGACAAAGTTCCGTGATGAAACTCGCCCGCGTTTCGGGCTGATGCGCGGGCGCGAGTTTATTATGAAGGACGCGTATTCTTTTGATGCGGATGTCGCGGGCGCCGAAAAAAGTTACGCGATCATGAAAGACGCGTACATGAAAATATTTTCACGCATTGGCCTCAAATTTCGGGCTGTGGAGGCGGACAACGGCTCTATCGGCGGAAAATTTTCTCATGAATTTATGGTCTTGGCCGACACCGGCGAAGACAGCATTGTGGTGTGTCCGCAGTGCGACTATGCGGCCAATGTGGAAGTGGCGCAAAACGCCGCGGATGTTTGCCCGTGCTGCCGCGCACGCCTCACGCGGACAAAGGGCATTGAGGTCGGGCACGTGTTTATGCTGGATAAAAAATACAGTGAGCCGATGCGCGCTGTTTTTCTGGATGAGGCCGGCAGTAAGCAGGTGATGGCGATGGGTTGCTACGGTATCGGTGTTTCGCGTATTGCCGCCGCTGCGCTGGAACAGAATCATGATGAAAACGGCTGTCTTTTTCCGCCGCCGATTGCGCCTTTTGAATGTGTTTTGCTCAATCTGGACTGTCGCAACATGCGCGTGAACGAGAAAATTGAAGAACTGTATGCGTATTTGCTGAAAGCGGGGATTGACGCGCTTTTGGATGATCGTGACGAGCGGCCGGGCGCCAAATTCAAGGACGCTGATCTGCTGGGCGCTCCCATGCAGTTGACGTTGGGCGGCAAAAGCCTTGAGCGCGGCGTTGTGGAGTGCAAAAACCGCCGTACCGGCGAAAAAAGCGAGATTGATCTCTCCGCCTTCGGCGCCGCTTTCCCTGCATGGGCGGCCGGTGTGCGGGAAAACTGGGGTGTGTAAGTGACCGAGGGGATACTGACCGTTCGTGAACTGACAGAATGTTTGCGACAGTGTCTTGAAGGGCGCTTTCCTTTTGTCTGGGTGCGTGGCGAAGTGACAAACCTTTCACGACCGTCTTCCGGGCATGTTTATTTCAGCCTTAAAGATCAGGATTCTCAGGTGCAGTGCGTCTGGTTTTTGCAACAGCAGCGCCGCAGCCAAGGGCGCTTTGATCCGCTTACCGGCGAGGTGCACGACAAGGAACGCATTTCTCCGCTGGAAGCGTTGCGCAACGGGCTGAGTGCTGTCTGCGCCGGGCGTATCAGCGTATTTTCGTTGCGGGGGTGCTACCAACTGGTGGTAGAGGTTTTGCAGTCGGAAGGGCAGGGAGGCCTTGCCCAGCTTTTTGAAGAACGCAAACGCGGTCTGGCGGCTCTCGGGTATTTTGCCCTTGAACGCAAACGCCCCCTGCCAAAAAACGCGCAACGCGTCGCGGTGATTACATCGCTTACCGGGGCGGCTGTCCACGATTTTCTGGAACTTGTAAAGAACAGGGGCAGTGGTGCGCGAATTCGTCTCGTGCCCGTGCTGGTGCAGGGCGAGGGAGCGGCGGCGGACATTGCGCGGGCAGTGGAGCAGACCGGAATGCGGGGGTGGGCGCAGGTCATTGTGCTGATTCGTGGCGGCGGCTCTTTGGAAGATTTGTGGGCGTTTAATGAAGAATGCGTTGCTCAGGCCATCTTTCAATCACAAATTCCTGTACTGGCGGGGGTCGGGCACGAGGTGGACGTTACCTTGGCGGATTTGACGGCGGATGTTCGTGCGGCCACGCCTTCTCATGCGGCGCAGCTTCTTTGGCCTTTGCGTGACGAGTTGTGGCAAAGGCTGGATCAGCAGACCGGCGCTCTTGCCCGTGCCGCCGCAAAATGCCTTGATCGTGTGGAATCCGGGCTGCGTGAGCGGGAAATAATTTTACGCCGGATTTCCCCGGTACGGCGCTATGAGCGCCTTGGCGAACAGATGCGGCACGCGTGTTCTGCCCTTGATCGCGCGGCAGTCCAATGGCATGAACGAAAGCGGCATGCGCTTGACGCCCTTTGCGGGGTGCTTGACGCCCGTAACCCTTTGTCTTTACGTATGCTGGGTTATGTTGTGGCGAGAAACGGGCAAGGGGCGATTTTGCGGTCTGTTGGCGACGTATTGGCAGGAGAGGCGATTGAGATTTTTTTGCGCGACGGTTCTCTGTCCGCTGTGGTCAGCGCCGTTCATCCCATTAAAATGCAATAAAGAGCAAACAAGTATGAGCAGCCCGCCGGAAAATTCTTTTGAAAAAAATATGGAACGTCTTCAAGAAATTGTCAGCGTTCTGGAGTCTGTTGACCTGTCTCTGGAAAAAGGTATGGAACTCTACAGGGAAGGAGTGCGCTGTTCGCGGCTTTGCCGTGAGCAGCTGGAAAAGGCCAGACACGAGATAGCTGTCCTGCAGGACGGGGAACTACAGAATTTTATGGAATAATCGTATGATGACCAGCGCACAGATGAAAGAAATCCTGCAAGCGCGCGCCAGCGCAGTGGAAAACTGTCTGGCCGTGTGCCTGGATGATCGTGCCGTTCCAAAGCGCCTTAACGACGCGATGTTGTACAGTTTGCTGGCAGGGGGCAAACGTCTGCGCCCTGTGCTCTGCCTTGCCTGCGCCGCTCTTTGCGGCTGTGATGGCAGTCCTGTGCTGCCTTTTGCCGCCGCCATAGAAATGGTGCATACCTATTCCCTGATTCACGACGATTTGCCGGCTATGGACAACGATGATCTGCGGCGCGGGATGCCCTCAAGCCATAAAAAGTTTGGTGAGGCGACGGCCATACTTGCCGGCGATGCCCTGCTCACGGACGCCTTTGCGCTCATGTGCCGCACGCGGTGCAAGCCTGAGTCCGTTTTGAAGGCTGTGGCCGAGTTTGCCTTGGCTGCCGGAGCCTCCGGCATGGCGGGAGGGCAACTTCTGGACATGCAGTACACGGATTTGGGCGCGATCAGTGAAGAAGAACTGCGGCGTATGTATTCTCTGAAAACAGGCGCCATACTGCGGGCGTCCTGTGTGTGCGGCGCCTTGCTGGCGGATGCCGACGCCGCGGCAGTGACGCGCGTCAGTCGCTACGGTTCATTTCTTGGCGTGGCCTTCCAGGTTGCCGATGATATTCTTGATGTTGTTGCGGATACCGAATCCCTGGGCAAGCCGGTCGGTAGCGACATCGCAAAGGGCAAGATGACGTATCCGGCGCTGATTGGTTTGGATAAAAGCCGTGAATATGCAAAAAATCAGGCGGATGCGGCGATAGCGGCGTTGAAGGGCTTTTCCGGGCAGGAAGCGGACTTCCTTGTCGCATTGGCGGAGTATACAGTGATACGGGCAGTCTGACATGGAACAGGGTTCTTCTGCCGACCGGCTGCTTGACGGTATTGTTGACCCGTCACAAATCGCAGCCCTTTCTGAAGCGCAGCTTGCCGTTCTGGCCGGTGAGGTGCGCCAGCGCATTATTGCTGTTGTTGCGCGTAACGGCGGGCATCTTGCGTCGTCGCTCGGCGTTGTGGAGTTGACGCTGGCCCTGCTTGCGGTCTTTAATCTGCACAACGACAGGCTGATCTGGGATGTGGGACACCAGTCCTATGCCTACAAGCTGCTTACAGGCCGCGCGTCGGACTTCCATACCTTGCGTGTTCTGGGCGGCTTGTCGGGCTTTCCGCGTATGTCCGAGAGTCCTTTTGACCATTTTGGCGTCGGGCATTCCTCAACATCCATTTCCGCAGCATTGGGCATGGCCGTGGCGCGGGATTTTGCGGGCGGCAATAATTATGTGCTGGCCGTCATCGGAGACGGCTCGCTGACGGGGGGAGAGGCACTTGAAGGCCTGAATCTTGCGGGCAACATGGGACGACGGCTCATTGTGGTGCTCAATGACAATGAAATGTCAATTTCGTCCAATGTGGGCGCACTTTCACTGTTTTTGAGCCGCGCGCTTTCACGGCGCTGGGTGCGACAGGCGCGCAAGGACGTGCTCAAATTTTTGCGTTCTGTCCCCCGCATAGGGCAAAAACTTGCCTTGTATGCCATGCGCGGCGAGTGGAGTTTCAAGTCATTTTTTACGCCGGGCATGCTTTTTGAGGCATTGCGTTTTACCTATATAGGGCCGGTGGACGGACACGATATCACAGCGTTGAAACAGAACCTGCAAACGGCGGCAGCCGTGGAAGACGGGCCTGTGCTGTTGCATGTGCGCACGACCAAAGGTAAAGGCTATGAGCCTGCCGAGGAAAAACCCACGCTGTATCACGGTGTGGGACTGTTTGCGCCTGAAACCGGCATGCCCGCTTCCGTTACGGGGAAACCACCTTCGTTTACCAGCGTTTTTGGCGCGACTCTTGTGGAACTGGCAAGGGACGACAATCGCATTTTCGCTATCACCGCGGCTATGCCTGAAGGGACGGGCACAAGCCTTTTTAGGGAGCGTTTTCCGGAACGCTTTGTGGATGCAGGCATTTGTGAACAGCACGCCGTGACGTTTGCCGCGGGTCTTGCCACGCAGGGCTATCGTCCTGTTGTCGCCGTTTATTCCACGTTTTTACAGCGCGCCTATGATCAGATACTGCACGATGTTTGCCTGCAGAATCTGCCGGTAACATTTTGCATAGACCGTGCCGGGCTGGTGGGCGAAGATGGGGCGACGCATCACGGGGCCTTTGATATTGCCTATCTGCGGCACATACCGCAGTTGCGCCTGCTGGCGCCGCGCGACGAAGACATGCTGCGTCATTGCCTGTCGACGGCCATTGGAGGGGGTGTCCCGTGTGCGGTGCGTTATCCGCGCGGGGACGGTTTTGGCGTGCCGCTTGAAGGCGCGCCCCGTATGCTTGCGCCGGGCGTGGGGAAAATGCTGCGACAGGGTGAGAAGGTGGCGATTATCGCTGTGGGGCACTGCGTGTATCCGGCTCTTGAAGCGGCATCCCGGACAGAGCAGGAATTGGGCTTTACTCCGGCGGTGTTTGACCCTGTCTGGCTAAAACCCCTGCCGGAGGAGCAGCTGGCGGACATCGCACGTCAGTACAGGCGGATAGTGTTTGTGGAAGAAGGCGTCCTTGCGGGCGGTTTTTCTTCCGCTGTACTGGAATTTTTTACGGATTCCGGATTGTTGCGGTCACACGGCTTACAACGACTGGGGCTACCGGACAGTTTTGTGGAGCACGGCAGCCAGGCGGAACTGCGCGAGCTTGTGGGACTGTGTAGCGCAAATATTGTAACTGCTGTAAAAAGAGCGACCTTGTTTTGATTTGTCGCCTCAATTTGTCTTCCCAAGCGTTGCTCACCAGAGCTGGATACAGCGGCGTGTCTGCCCCTTTGCTTAACCCCAAGTCATCAATCCTGTTTCAAAGGGTGAGGCCAATGCTTTGTGGAAGGGCATGAGTCTGACGCCGTAACTGTATTGCCCGTTTTGTCTGGGCACATAGGTGGCGGAAAATTCCATAGTGTTGTCTTTTGAAAATGACATATAATCAGGCAAATCCTCAAGCGCGGCAGTCGTCAGGGGGACTCGCCGAGCGTTGTTTGGCAAGGATGTCAAGCAGGCGTGTATAGTAGTGATCATTGTCTTCCAGGTAGATAGGACGTTGCGCCCGCGCTCCGGCTTTTGTCACCATAACGTGTAATTTTTGCATCAGTTTGACGCGTTCCTGTTCATCGGTGCAGTGTTCCAGCATGTCGGCAAGCCTGTTCATTTCTTTGCGCTTAGCCAGTTCCGGCGGCAGGCAGTTCGCATTGCGCAGAATTTTATAGGCCATACGCAGTTCTTCGGGTATGTTGCTGGTGTCTTCCAGTCGCAACGGTTGTCCCTGACCGGGCAGGTTGTCAAATTCGCCTTTTGCAATGGCATCTTCAATGCGTTTTTCCGCAATAACGTGAATTGCGGATAATGGATTTAGGGTGTTCGTCCGGAGTGTGCCGTCCATCGCTGTTTCCATTCAATCAGCAGGTTGAGAGCCTCCACCGGCGTCATTGCGTCTGGTGAAAGCGCGTGGAGATGGGCAATGACCGGGTGCTCACGGGGTATGGCCGGCGTGTTTTCCGGTGTGCGCGGTGCGGTTGCGTCGGGCTGTTTGCGCGGTCCGTCCGTCAGCGACAGAAGCACGGCGGCGGTTGCCTTGCGTGTTCCTTCACGATTTTGTTCCAGCGCGTTCAGGATTTGCTTCGCGCGCTGCACCACAGGTGCCGGCACGCCGGCAAGGCGGGCAACCTCAACGCCGTAACTCCGGTCGGATGGGCCCGGCACAAGTTTATGGAGAAATAAAATGTCGTTATTGTATTCGCGTATGGCGATATTCATGGTGAAGACCCCTGGTATCC
>LQAB01001212.1_pt1 | contig 18885 bp, 13 predicted proteins | sample 654521 | NCBI WGS metagenome assembly LQAB01 (sample SAMN00762031, study PRJNA78659) | termite gut metagenome | isolation source: bacterial endosymbionts found in Trichonympha flagellates filtered from... | host: Zootermopsis nevadensis | place: USA: Mt. Pinos, Los Padres National Forest, CA ... | reverse complement strand
TTCAGCCAGGGGCTTTGGCTACAGGCAAACTTCTGAAATCCGGCGTGGTTAGCTAGGTGGTTGTCGGCTCGGTTAAAGGCTTGGTCAATTAGATGACTTTTGTTTAGAGAGGTCTGTTTAAAATCTATGCGGTTGGAAGGAGGCGCTTCGGCCGCTCGGACTTCGTTTGCGTTGAGCCAGCCGTCCCGTACCAGATCTTCGGGGCTGATTAGCAGATTATTACCGGCGAAGGCAGAATAGGCCGAATAAGGGGAATTACCCAGGGCTGGGCTGGTAGGGGTCAGGGGCAGCATCTGCCATAGATGCAGACCAGCACGCTTAAAAAAAGAGGCTAACTGGCGGGCTGCCGGCCCCAGATCTCCGATGCCGTAAGGGGAATAGAGGGAACTGGGGTGAAGAAGCAGAGCTGCCGCCCGCCAGCCGTCATTTGGTTTAGGCATAAAAAAGCCTTTCTTTTAAACAGCTTTCAGATATCGTGGTTGTTAGGGTCGGATTTTTCACCTTGGCGCAATTCCTCGGTCACGGCCTCAAGTTGCCGGACCAGCCTCAGGCGGGGTCGCACATGGGGCTCGCCAGTTTTTACACCGTTTTCTCCTAGACCCATGTAGTCTCTAATTTTATCGTTGAATTGGGAATTTTTGATGCGCAGGCCATTGATTAGGAAATAGATAACTACCGATTCCTCCCAGGCTTGGGTGGGGGTGAATTCCAACATCTGCTCCTTATATTTCGGAAGGAGCGCGGTGAGGGTTTCTTCGTTAAAAGCCATAACCTGGCGGGCTATTTTACTTAAAACGTCTTCTATCATATTGATGGGCCGTTTCAGAAACTGGAATCTTAGTCAAAAAAATGATATAATGTAATAATACCGTTATCGGTTATTAATGGCAAGGTAGAAATTATCTAGGCGCGCCAGGAAAGCTCCGCCAACTTCTCAGAGAGGTTAATTCTATGAAAAAAAATGACGACCAGAATACAGCCAGCCGTCAAAGCAGTTTCCCTAGTTTAGATTACAATAATCTTATGATCGGAACTGTGGGCGAGGCTGGCCTAACTGTTAACGACTTAAAAATTATTAGGGAAGCTCTGATCGTAGCTGTCAAAAATGTGGGCGCTCAATATAAAAAAGGTGAATTGCCATATATGGATTTGCCGTTTAAGACCGATGAGGTCAAAAAATATCAGGCTCTAGCTGATTCTGTAAAGAAATTCGATAATTTTGTTGTTTTGGGCATTGGGGGTAGTGCCCTCGGTACTAAGGCCGTCTTCAATGCTCTCCGGCCGCTGAACCATAACAGTCTGTCTTATTCTAAGCGGGGGTTCCCCCGCCTTTTAGTGGCCGATAATATCGATCCTGAGGGCTTTGCCGTACTTATGGAAGGGTTAGATATCCGTAAGACCGTCTTTAATGTCATTTCTAAAAGCGGGGCTACAGCCGAAACTATGAGCCAATTTCTCATAGTCTATGACCGGCTACGCCACGATCTGGGCAAGACTGCTCTTAAAGATCACCTGCTTGTCACCACTGATCCGGCTGGGGGCGTTTTAAGAAAAATCGTTGATAACCAGAATCTACTTAGTCTGGAAGTTCCGCCAGGGGTGGGGGGACGTTTTTCGGTTATGACTGCTGTGGGTTTAGTCCCGTTGGCTGCGGCCGGGGTCAATATCACTGAATTTATAGCCGGGGCCGCCGCTGTCCAGAGTGAACCAATTCAGGATGTAATGGCCAACCCGGCTTATGTTTTCGCTGGGCTAAATTGGTTTCTGACTACTAAAAAGAAACGGGGTTCTCTGGTGATGATGCCTTACGCTGACAGTCTGGCTTTGGTGGCCGATTGGTTCGGCCAGCTATGGAATGAATCTCTGGGTAAAGGGCGTGTTTATAAACGGCAAACCGGCCGCCACCGGCCAGACTGCCATTAAGGCTGTGGGTGCTACCGACCAGCACAGTCAGCTTCAGCTTTATATGGAAGGACCAAAAGATAAGACCGTCTGTTTTTTGCGCTGCGAAAACTTCCGTACCCAGATGTCTATTCCCAAAATATTTAACGAATATCCGGAACTAGCTTATCTAGGTGGTTACGATCTGGGTGAATTATTAAACTTTGAGCAGCGTGGCACGGCTCGGGCCCTGGCTGAGAATGGCCGCCCCAACCTAACCTTAACCCTATCTCAGGTTACTCCGGCTGCTTTGGGCGGTCTTATGCACATGCTGGAAACAGCCACAGTTGTTTCCGGAAGTCTTTATAAAATAAATCCTCTAGATCAGCCTGGGGTGGAACTGGGCAAGAAAATTACTTACGGGCTTATGGGCCGTTCGGGGTTTGCTGATTTCAGGAAAAGCTATGATCGTGGTGTTAAAATCGATACAAAATATGTTTTGCCGTGAGTGACTTCCCAGCCTTGGAGTGGGCGGCGAACAAGATCGGGGAGGTTAAGCTAGCGGTCGATCCAGCTCTGGAGGAAAAGCCTTTCCGTCTGGTTAAATATTTTTCCCTGATCGCTATTTTGCTAATTTTTGCTACTGTTTTGTCGCTGGCAGCCCTTCTTTCGCACCAGGCTGAGGTTATAATTACCCGGCGGGTCGAAGACGACACCGTCAAATTGATGGATAATCTTAACAACCAGATGTATTTTAATTTTCTTCTGGTGGTGGAACAGCTTTTTGGAGGAGTGCATTTGGGTGAAGAATCCCAGCGGGAACTTTTGAGTCGGATCATTAACTATACTATTTACGGTTTCGATATAAAGCAGGTCAGGATTTATGACCTGGAGGGGCATCTCACTTTTACCACTGATGATGTCCCCTTGCTATCTCTGGCCGACGATTTGACAGCTTATCGCCAGGCGGTTGATTTGGCTCTGCCCCGTTACCAATTGCGGTATAATCCTCTGGAGAATCTACCTCGGTGGCGGCCTCCGGGTTCAGCCGAAAAGCCGGCTGGTAACGGTTTTGAGCTGAGCTTCTCTTCCCCTGACTCTAAGTCCGCTCCCCGGCCGCCGGAGGGGACGGTATCCTTCCCCTTATTGGGAGGAGAAGAGAGAGTCGAACAATCCCCTCCGGGTGAAGTCTATAAATTGCCTGGCGATATTTACCAGCGCTTCGCTGGGCCCGCTCCGATCGTGAAAGGCTCGGGTAACGCTTATTTAGAGCGTCTTCGGGCTCTGACTGTGCATCGTTATGAAGGGGGACGGCACCTCTTTCTCAATTTTTTTCCCCAAGGGGACTTCGTTCTTCGCAGCTATAAGGCTCTAGATTTTTACCAGACTCGGGAAATATCCGGTGTTCTTTTTCGCAGTAAAGTGCTATCCGGCGTGTTGGAGGTCAGCCGCGATTTGACTCAAGAATACCGTCAGATAGCTAGACTGCAATATTTCGCCCTGAGTATGGCCGCCCTCTTGGCTCTGATATTAACTGTGGCTCTGCGTCTAGTGGTTAGCCGGGGTGAGGCGATTATCACTAAACGTAATTTGGAGCGCCAGGCCCTGCGGGAGCGTCTAGATCAGGCTGAGCGCCTGGCGGGTCTGGGCAGCATGGTGGCCACCGTGGCCCATGAAATCCGTAACCCTCTAGGTATAATTCATTCTACGGCCGATCTGTTGAGTCGTTTTCTCAAAGAGGAACCGGAAAAAGTTCGTTTTGCTGCCGCCATAGTCGAAGAGGCCAATCGCCTTTCAGAAATTGTCTCCGAGTTTCTAGATTTTGCCCGTCCTCCTGTCCCTCGTTTGACTCGGGTGGTGGTAGAAGAAATTTTAGAGGAAATTCTAGCCTTTTTGGAAGTAACTCTAGCCCGGGCCTCGGTAGAAGTGCGTACTGACTTTCGGTGCGAAGTAACCCCTACTCTAGCTGATGCGGGGATGCTGCACCGGGCCTTTTTGAATCTTTTGCTCAACGCAGTCCAGGCTATGGACGAAGGCGGACTTCTAACTGTGTCTACCTGTCTGAACTTAGGGAACGAAAGCGGCGATAGACTGGTGGTGATCATAAAGGATACTGGTCCCGGCTTGACTCCGGAAGTGGCTAAAAAAATATTTTCGCCTTTTTTTACCACCAAGGCCAGAGGTACGGGGTTGGGATTAGTTATAGTTCGCAACATTATTGAAGCCCACGGCGGCGAGATTGAGCTTAGTAACGGGTCCGACGGTGATAAAATCGATTTCGACCCCGAGGGTCCAGGCCTGGTGGTCACTATTCGGTTGAAAATTTAGGGTTCGGAGTTTATCTTCATAAATATGGAAACTATACTCATTGTCGACGACGAAAAAAATTATCATCTTCCTTTGACTGCCCTTTTCCAGGCGGAAGGCTATGAGACCGTTAGTGCTTACAGCGGGAAGGAAGCCTGGGAGATCATCGCTACCCGGGAAGTGGATCTGGTTTTGAGCGATATGACCATGCCTGAGGGTGACGGTTTGGAACTTCTGGGCCGTCTTAAGGGCAGCCGGCCGGAAATACCCGTACTCATGCTCACCGCCTTTGGAACGGTGGAACTAGCCGTGGAGGCTATGAAATTGGGGGCCTTCGACTATCTCACTAAACCTTGCCCAAATGATGAAATGCTCCGTAAAGTGGCAAAGGCCCTTGAACTCGGTCGTCTGGGCCGTCAGAACCGGGAACTGCGCTCGGCTCTGACTCAGCGTTACAGTTTCGGCCGTCTCATTGGTAAATCTAGGCCCATGCTGGAACTTTATAAGGTGCTAGAAAAGGTAGCCCCCACTAAGGCTAACGTTCTCATCACTGGCGAAAGCGGCACCGGTAAGGAACTAGTGGCTCAGGCCCTTCATTATAACAGCCCTCGAGCGGATGAATCCTTTGTGGCTGTTAATTGTTCGGCTCTTTCTCCCACTCTTTTGGAAAGCGAATTATTTGGCCATGAAAAGGGTGCTTTCACCGATGCTCGGGCCGCTAAGTCTGGTCGTTTTGAATTAGCTAATGGGGGCACTCTCTTTCTGGATGAAATTGGAGAAATGGACCAAGGTTTGCAAGTCAAATTGCTACGGGTACTTCAGGAACGCCGCTTTGAAAGGGTGGGTGGTACCCAGTCTATTGGGGTGGATGTGCGCCTCGTCGCCGCCACTAATCGAGATTTGAAAGGGGAAGTAGCGGCCGGCCATTTTCGTGAAGACCTCTTTTATCGGTTAAATGTTGTTCATTTGCATCTGCCCCCCCTAAGGGAGCGGCTGGACGATTTACCACTTCTAACCGGGCATTTTCTGAAAATGTATGGTGAAGAAGGCGGATCAGTTTCGCCCACACTGAGCCGGGAAGCCTTGCGGCTTCTGTTCGCCTATAGCTGGCCCGGTAACGTCCGTGAATTGGGTAACGTTATCGAACGCGGGATAGTTTTATCTTTCGGTCCGGAAATACAGCCGGAAGATTTACCCGAAGATATCCGTCGGCCGGCCCCGGCCTTTCACATCGATCCCGAAGCCATGCTCTTGTCCCGACAAGCCACTACCGCCTACTATGTTCCTTCTCCTCCCGGGGGCTCTATTTCCCCGCCGGTCTCGCTTTGGGTTAGTGAAGCCTTAAAGATGCTGCCTGAGGGGCTGACTCTAGAGGACGCCGTTTCGGCTCTTGAAGAGGGTCTACTCCGGGCGGCTTTGGCCGAAAACGGCGGGGTTCAGGCCCGAGCCGCCCAGGCGTTGGGCCTTAAAAAAAATGTCTTCAAATATAAGTGGGACAAATATATCGGCCGGAAACCGGGACTTCTGGTCGCTGCCCTGGTCGGGGAAGTCCCTGCCGGAGTTGAACTGGTGGCCGCTCTGGAGGCCTTGGAGGAAGCTCTTCTTAAAGATGCTCTGAAGCGATGCGGCGGTGTTCAAAGTCAGGCTGCTGATCTTCTAGGTATTAAGAAAAACCTTATGCAATACAAGCTTAAAAAGTTTGATATCGATCCTCGGGCTTGAGAATTGTGACTCCCGCCGACTTTATTAAAGAAATAAAAAGTTCTCGTCGCCGGCCTCTTTATTTGCTCTGTGGCGCTGAGTTCTCGGCCGTAACCCGCTGTCTGACGGCGGCGGAAGAGGCGGTGGCCGAAGGATTATGCGATTTTAACTTCCAAGCTCTGGATCTGGAGGCGGGTATGGCTGGCTATCTTGTTGGCGAGGCCCTGACTCGCCCTTTCTTTACCCCGCCGCGCATTTTGGTAGCTAAAAAACCAGCCTTCACCGCTAATGACTGGAATATTTTGGCGGCCTATCTCGATAATCCCAATAAGGATAGTTCGGTCATCATAATTTTGGAACAAATTGATGTTCGCTTTAATTTTTTTAAGAAAGTCCGAGCGAATGGCCTAGAGGTGAATTGCCAAGCTCCCAAGGGTGTCTTTCTAGTGCGTTGGCTAGTCTCTGAATTTAGGAAACGGGGCTATATCATTTCCCCCGCGCTGAGTGAATTGGTTATTGAGCGGGTCGGCGGAGATTTTAATCTTCTGCTGAATGAAGTCGAAAAGTTAAGCCTATATCTGGGTGAAGGAGGAACGTTGACTTCTGAATTAATCTGTACCTTGATTAGTCTAACCCCGGAGGCTAATATTTTTGAACTGGTAAACGCCTTGAGCTGCCGGGACCTCAAAAAAACTCTGGCTAACCTGTGGAAACTTCTAGATGTAGAGGCACCTCCTTATATCCTGGCTATGATGGGACGTCAGTTCCGTCTCATTCTTAAAATTAAGACTCGGCAAGCGGCTACGGGCCAAAAATATCTGAAGGCTGAAGACGCTCGGCTCTTTAAGCTTTCCCCCTACCGCCTAAAAATTTTTCAAGAGCAGACGTCCGTCTGGGCTTGGCTGGATATTTTCACGGCCCTGACCGCCTTGGAAGATGCCTATCACGCTCTGTTTACCACTTCTGTTCCGCCCCAGCTAATTCTAGAAGATTTAGTCTTGAAACTGATCCGGCCCGCTCATGTCTAAACCTGGTTGTGCTTCCGGCTTCGGCACAAAACCACTTATTTTCGCTAAGCTGTCTTTGGCGGTGTTGGTGGTGGTGTTGCGGTTTTTCTGGCATAGCCTCAGCATCGGTTTTTTGTCTGGTTGAGCGAGACCTGTGTGACTAGTTGGGTGCTAAGATGGGCTGTTTAAATACGCGTTGGCACCAGACTAACGCTGGTAACGATTTAATAGTAATAGGTGATATAGACAGCATCCGCTACTAAGCCATATCTGCTGGCTCCATCAGTATCATTAATACTCTGGTTTTAGGTTGTATCTTTATTAGTTTCATAGCGGCTATCAGCCTGGTTATAATCCTGTGGACTCTGCTTTTCCTGTCGATCTTTTTCCTGGTAATTTATTTCCTGGGGCGCAACTTCTATTAACTGATGTTGATGAGGGAGGATAGTTTTGGTTTTTTTATCGAAAAAGTGTGGAGAAATCTGGCGAATTTTTGGAGCGGAGCGGGTGGGGTCGAGATTATTTAAAGATAAACGTTTAATAGATTACTTTAGCCGGAGTTTTCTTTCTATTTCTCTATTTTATTAGTAATTTAGCGCCTTGATCTTTCACTTCAGTGACTGCGAAATTATAGCTGGATGGGTTAGCTCGGTTAATTCGTAGCTTTTATTAGTTATCTAGCTTTATTAATTTGGCTTTTAATCATTATAATGTTGATTCTAGGCTTAATTTAGTAGGATCCAGTCTCTCTAGACTATTTAATCTGGATCTTTACCGTCAAGGAAGACAACGGCGGGTGATCTAAAAACCGGTTTTGTCCTGGTTTTAGCTTCTGGTAATGGCTATGAAAATTCTCACTTTTTAGTACCCTAGCCGCCGTTATCCAATTTTGGGCGGTTTGAACCTAACTTTAGACCCGGCTTGATTACGACCCTGGTCGGGTCTATGTATGTCGGCAAGAGTACTTTAGTCGCTTTAGCTCTCGGCTTTCTTAAAAGCCTCGGTGGGGTGTCTTAAGATCGCGCTAGCTAGTTGGTGTAAGACTAGTCGCCGGTTGAACATCGGGCTCATTTCGGGTATGTGCCTTAGGATAATTTTTTGTTCAGGGGCATCATTTTTGAAAATCTATTCCACGTTCACGATCCAGAAACTAGTTGCATTAGACACCTCCGAAGGAGTTAAACCTCATGGCCCACTGCACCTTTCTGGGGCTGGCTATTCAGGATGTTTATCTCTACGCCGGGATAGTTTTCGACAACCTGCGCTTGGGTTTGAATCGTCTTTTCGATCGAGAATTAAGGGTTGCCTACCGGATGGTCGGGATTAACTGCTTTATTGAGCGCCTGTCCCACGGTTATAACAAGTCTCTAGGCCCCGGCGCTCGCTATTTTTCAGCCCGTAAGTGCCAGCCTCGGGCCTGTGCTCGGGTCCGCATCTAATTTTTAGAAATCATAGCTTTAAACAAGACCATTACCGTTATGGACACCGAAACTAAGCTTCTTATGAAATATGCCTACCAACTCCTATTCGCCGGGGGCATCTCTATTACCAGTGATTGTTGCTTTTCTAATATTTAGGGGAGCGCCCGTATTTTTGTTATGCACCGTGCGCGCGGCCGTGCTTCCTCGAACAGGGTAGCCATACGAAACGATAGTTTCTAAAAGTACTTATTATTGCATGGTTCTGCTGCAGGGTCTGGTTGATTAAATTAAGACCCGCCTTTGTAAATGATTAAAGCTTACCGGCGTCATTTAGCAATTTAATGAGTTTTTTCGGTAGAATTATCACTAACTAACTAACTATTAAGAGCATCAAAACCACTAGATGTGAAGAAAACTTTGCCTCCTATATTTATTTTATGAAGTTGAAACCGGTGGCGGCCATGAGGGTGTTGATTTCATCTCCTCGGGTTACGTTCAGTAAAAGCTGCGTAGTCAAAATTATACTATAATTAATACGATATTAATATATTTAAAGTGTGGGCTCCTTTTTTCTGCGACCTTTCTAACTTAACAGCCCAGCAGTTAGCTTTAGTCGTACCAAAGTTCGACTAGACTTAACTATTTGTTGGGCCGTCATAAAAATGGCTTTATAAAATTCGATTCATGGGAGAATGAATATTCTTATGGGGTTTCTTCCAGAAGCGATGTCCTATGCAGGGTTTCTTTTGGATGTGCTGGTCTCAGTGGTTAGTAGGGTCCTGTCATATTAGATTAGCCGTCTTTTTGAAGATAAATAAAAGACTCCATATAGAAATTACTAATCCATAAGGGGCGGTTTTTCAGACCTTTGACTAAAGCTGGAGGATGAGCTTTAACCGGGGTGGGGGTGTTCAAGCAGCCGCTACATTTTCTAATATAACAATTTTGAGCTAGAAAAGTAACTGTATTACTAATGGAAGAGAAATAGCTTTATTAAACACACGTAGGATGAAATCTGGAAAATAATAATTGGAAGAGCTGAGGGAGAATACTTTAGTGAATGTTCAACTATAGTTGAGTGTCTTTCTGCTTTCAGCATAACAAGCTAAAAATGTTAAGGCTGCATATTTATCTATCCCTAATCTATAATATAAAAAAATAAGTAATTAGCAAATTTTTTTAAAACAGATTAAACATTCGGTGGGAGTAATTTTATTTTTTGACTTTTCCAAAATAGCTAAAATTGTAATAATAATACATAATTATAATATTAATTTACCAAGATAGGCTCTTTTATTCTCTGTTATGTTAATTAGGTTTTTAAAACACTGATCAAAAGTATGGTCAGTTAGAAAAATTTAATAAAAAAGCGGGGCGCTTTGTTTATATAAATAATTATAGTAGTTTATAATAAAATGTTCTTTTAGGTATATTTTTAAAATTGTTTGGTGAGCAAAAAGTTCAATTATAAAATTCTCTCTAATGAATGAGTAGTTTAGATGAGCTTTAACTCTTTTAAAATTAGTCAGCCCTACAGCTCAGCTTTAGCACGATTTTTGCTTCGCTCGGTTATATTATCTATAAAACCTATTCACCTTTTTTAGTGTCTATATATAATTTATATAGTAACAATTAATAACAGTATGCTTTTATCAAAGCTACCCAACTATATCTTGTTTTGAGAGTTACTTAAGAAAGGATCTCTATCCATTTTATTAAATTTAAGCCCTCGTTTTTGGCCAGAGACCATCACGAGAGTGATAGCTGCATTGGTTTTTTTACTGATCTTTTTTTTACGGTCTTGATCGTCCCCGTCTAGGTGGAAGGTATCCGATATGTCAGTAATAACGACGGAACCCTTATTTTTAAACTTATCTTTTATGATATAGCATATATTTGTTAGGGCCCTTTGCAAGCAGGTACTTTTTTAAATTATTCCAAAATACGTTTAAAATGGTAGGAGTTGAGTCGCCTTGTTTTATGTAGGTTAGGTCGAGACTCAATGAAGCAAAAATTGCATTTTTTATACTTACGTAAAAAATTGAATGATTATTTTAGTGTAAGTTGTGAAGTGTCTTTTTTAAGTTAGCTGGAATTATTAAGTTTTTATTAGACAAGCTTTTACGCAACTTTACTTCTAATAGAGAATAGATCGTCAAGCATAGCATCATTAAGAAAGCTAACGCTTTAATGCGGGTCTCTTTCTTTAAAAAGACTTTGTTCAGCAGAAAACTTTAGTCGTTTAAAAAATAAAAATTTAACTTAATCTTCCCTTTAGCCTTGTAGATTTTTAATAGCTCTGGATTAAATAAGGACTCATCATTGCTGGTAAGAATAATTCGTCCCAAACCACGCTGTTTCCGTGCTATCGCGTCAACATCGCCCCCCCCCCTTTTTGAATGCCTTTTTAGATCTGCAACACTTTTTATACCAAGTGCTGGATACAAAAAGTTCTTGATTAATATAGGAGTAATTCCATAGATACAGTAAATAATACAATGAGATACAAAGATTATATGGTTATTGGATCTTTCAGCACCGAGGATGAATGTTTTATGGGTCATATCGGGGGTATAAATGATATTATTAGCTTTCATATTGATTCTGTTGAAGAAGAATGTAAGGCGGTTTAAGAATTCGTAAACTTTTATTTTGAAAGTTGTGCTAAAATGGGACACGAACTTAGTAGTTCTTACTCTGTTCGGGTGCGTAATTTTGTGCCAGCCGCCAGACTTTCACGCAAAACTAGCGATTCAATCTAAAGCTAGCGGCAGCAGCCTGAATAGATTAGTTAAAAAATATACCTGAAAACGATGACCCCAATGCCCCTAATATTAATATAATAAATATATATTGTTATAGCCAATAGATTCTTTTAAAAAATATCTCAGCTTCCCTTAAAAAATTTTTTAATTTTAACTAAAGAAGTTTGAGAAACCTGTTAAGATTTTCTGATTGTTTCCAGTCGGCGAGTCGATTAGGGCGAGGGTTTCGACCGTTATTCTGGTAAAGACGAGCATTAGTAGCTAGTGTTTCTATTTTATGATATAATTTAGTTCAATAAAAAAGCGGATGTTTATATAAAAATATACTAATTTATATCCAAGGTTCCAGTAAAAAGTTCGGGCGGTCTTAATAAAAATTATGTCTTGACCCTCTTTGACGCTGATTTTTCTTCTTGGCTCAAAACGGTAGATGGCGTCGTTCCGCCATTTAAAGGTCTGGGGTAGGTTTTTTTAATGGTGAACTATCTACCCACCTAACCTGCACTTTAGCGGATGGTCTAAGCCTAGCTGGCCGGTTTCTGGACTAGTTATATGACGTTATCTGCTCCTCTAACTCTAAAACTCTATAAAATATTTATAGCCTGGAGATGTTGATTTATTCCGATAGTTATTCTTACTTAACTCTAAAGTAAAAGCCTCTTGATGAGTATTAATTTGAATTCAGCCGACTATAGTATCTTTCAGAGCTTAGCTACACTAAAAACCCTCTGCTAACAAATACCATCACGGTCAGCGGCGCTAGAAGTTTAAACACAGGCCAGCGATAAGGCTCGGGTCTCTTATAAAAATAATATTCGCCGGATCGCTAACCAAGGGGAGTAGCCTGGACTCTTAACCTTTTCATCGTGGTTTAACTAAGGGGGTTAGTGGGGATGGTCTTACCCTACGGTTTTTCCCATTAGGCTAATAGAGAGGCACTGTCTAAGGCCTTAATCTGGTCGCGAAGGTGGGCGGCTTTTTCAAAATTAAATTCATCGGAGGCTGCTTTCATCTCTTTTTTTAAAGCCTTAATAATGTAGGGAATTTCGTCGGGGGGAATGGTTTGGAGGTTATCCTGAGATCGACGGGCCTCGGGAATAGGCGCGTAATCTCTTTCCCAGATGGAAGTGGAGAGGGAGTCGAGGCTTTTTTTTATGGTTGCTGGTGTGATACCGTGTTCTTGGTTAAACTTTATTTGTTTAAGTCGCCGTCGCTCGATTTCTTGTTGGGCCTCAGCCATGGCCGGGGTGACGGTGTCACCGTATAAAATAACCTGGCCACCGACATTACGGGCTGCACGGCCGCAGGTCTGAATGATGGAGCGGGCTGAACGGAGAAAGCCCTCCTTATCCGCATCTAAAATGGCTACTAGAGAAACTTCTGGCAAGTCTAAACCTTCGCGCAGTAGGTTTATGCCAATGAGTACGTCAAATTCGCCCAGCCTCAACCCGCGTAAAATTTCCACTCGGTCGAAGGTCTTGATGTCTGAGTGTAGATATCGGACCCGGAGCTCGTGTTCCGTTAGATATTCCGTTAGATCTTCGGCCATGCGTTTGGTTAGAGTGGTGACCAGAACGCGTTCCTTCCGGGCCACGCGGTTTTTTATTTCACCGTAGAGGTCATCCACCTGCCCCTGGGCGGGTTTGACAGTAATCGGTGGGTCTATGAGACCAGTGGGGCGAATGATTTGTTCGGCGATTAGCCCGGCGGAAAGCTCAAGTTCATAAGCGGCCGGGGTGGCGGATACATAGATGGCTTGGGTTAGACGGGTATTGAATTCATCGAAAGTCAGAGGGCGATTGTCCAAGGCTGAGGGCAAGCGGAAGCCGTATTCTACCAAAGTGGTCTTACGACTACGGTCGCCGTGCCACATGGCTCGCACCTGGGGGAGAGCGATATGGCTTTCATCGATGACCATCAGAAATTTTTCGGGGAAATAATCCAGCAGAGTCGGGGGCGGCTGGCCTGGGCTGCGCTCGGTCAGGGGCCGAGAATAATTTTCAATGCCGTGACACCAGCCCAGTTCTTTCATCATCTCCAGATCGAAATTGGTCCGCTGAGTTAGTCGTTGGGCCTCAAGTAGCTTATTTTCTCGATAGAGAAAATCTAGCCGTTCTTTTAGTTCCAGGCGGATAACGTTCATAGCTCGTTCCAGATTTTTACGAGTACTGACGTAATGGCTGCTGGGGTATATGAAAGCCTCGGTCATTGACCGGATAACCTCGCCTCGCAAAGGATCCACTTGGCTAAGGCGGTCGACGGTATCACCGAAAAATTCTACCCGTACTGCTTCACTTTCTTCATAGGCTGGAAATATTTCGAGCACGTCTCCTCGCACTCGGAAGACCCCCCTGTGAAAGTCGAAATCGTTGCGTTCGTATTGCATTTCTATTAGTTTGGTTAGCACTAGCTCCAGGGGGCGATTCACTCCCACCTCTAGGTGAAGCATCAGGGCGCTGTAGGCTTCTGGGGAACCTAGTCCATAAATGCATGAAACTGAGGCCACAATTAAAACATCTTCGCGATCCAGAAGCGCCCTGGTGGCTGCATGGCGCATTCGATCTATGGACTCGTTGATCTGACTGTCTTTTTCTATGAAAGTATCTGACTGAGGGATATAGGCTTCCGGTTGGTAATAGTCGTAATAAGAGACAAAATATTCCACTGCGTTGTGTGGAAAAAAACTTTTAAATTCGCCGTAAAGTTGAGCGGCTAGAGTTTTGTTAGGGGCTAAAACTAGAGTCGGCAGGCCCACTTTGGCTACCACACCGGCTATAGTGAAGGTTTTACCGGAACCAGTCACCCCCAGCAGCACTTGGTGGGGAGCGCCGTCACGTAAGTTACCCACTAGGGTGCGGATGGCCTCCGGTTGGTCACCTTGAGGCTGGTATTCGCTGACTAGTTGAAATTTACGTTTTTCGGTCATTTTAATGGGGCTAAGCGCTGTATTTCCAGGTGGTCGTTCCAGCTTTATCTTCCAAAATAACCCCCTTAGCCATAAGTTCGTTTCGCAGACGGTCTGCTTCGGTCCAATTTTTAGCGGTTCGGGCGGCGGCCCGGACGGTGATGAGTTCTTCTATAACCTCTGAGGAGAGTTTGTTACCGTCGCGCGTGCCTAGAGAAGAGAAAAATTCGCCGGGTTCGCGTTGCCACAGGGCTAGTTCCTCGCCCATTATTTTTAGAGCCGCGTAATAGGCGGCCGTATCGGCCGAGTTCCCGCTGGCAGAAGCTTTATTCAAAGCTCGCACCGTGTTAAAAACTACTCCTAAAGCCCGAGCGATATTTAAATCATCATCTAAAGCTTCATTAAATTTATCAAGATAGGCTTGAGCCAAATCCATTTTAAAGATTAAATCACTTTTGTCCAGAATTTCTTCGGCCGCTGCTAGAGCTCGATAGATCCTTTCGAGAGCTTTTTCGGCCTCAGCTAGGGCTTCATCGGAAAAATCTAGCGGCCCGCGGTAATGCTTAGAAACTAGAAAAAAACGCAAAGTTTCGCCGTCAAATTTTTTAAGAATTTCTTTAACCGTGAAAAAATTACCGAGAGATTTGGACATTTTTTCATTGTTTAAACGCACAAATCCGTTGTGGGTCCAGAATCGAGCCAGGGGCCGACCTAGGGCCGCAGATTGAGCTAATTCATTTTCGTGATGGGGAAAAATTAAATCTTGTCCGCCGCCGTGGATATCGAATTCCGGCCCTAGCAAATTAAAGCTCATGGTGGAACACTCAATATGCCAACCGGGTCGCCCCGGACCCCAGGGGCTGGGCCAGGAAGGTTCACCCGGTTTAGCTGCTTTCCACAAGGCGAAATCGCCCGGAGACTTTTTGCGCTTATTCACTGCCACCCTGGCCCCAGCTTCCTGTTCCTCTAACTCTCGGTGGGAGAGGCGGCCGTAGCCCTGGAAAGCCTGGACGTCGAAGTAGACATCGCCGCTGGTTTCGTAGGCCAGATTGCGGGCCACGATGTTAGCTATGTCTTCAATCATTTTTTCAATATATTCCGTAGCTCGGGGAGTATGGGTGGGGATGAGACACTTTAAAGCTACCATATCTTCGTTAAAGCTGTCGATATGGATTTGGGCCAGATCCCGCCAGTTTCGACCGGTTTCCGCCGCCCGTTTGATTATTTTATCATCTACATCGGTATAGTTGCGGACGTAGTCTACGGTCAAACCGGCGCGCTGAAGGTGTCGCACAAGAATATCGAAAGCGACCGAGGCTCGGGCATGGCCCACATGGGCGTGATCGTAGACTGTGGGCCCGCAGGCGTAAAAAGTGACTCGGCCGGGGGTTAGTGGTTCAAAAGTTTCCAGCTGTCCGCTTAAAGTATTGTGGAGTTTCAAAGGCATGACTTATCCTCTATTATCGCCGGCGGGGGTGAGCCGGCCGGAGACTAATTCCAGGGAGATGTCGACCAGGCCGGCCAGACGGTCATTATGGGTTACTATGACGGCGGCTAGATTGTGCTCGGCCACTAGTTCCAGAATAAGAGTGGTTACGGCAGCGGCATTTTTGGCGTCAAGGTTGCCGGTGGGTTCGTCGGCTAGAAGAATTTTAGGCTTCATAACTAGAGCTCGGGCTAAGGCTACGCGTTGTTGTTCACCACCGGAAAGTTTACCGGGCTTATGGTCAAGTCGACCGGCCAGACCGACTCGCTTTAAAAGGGGCCAGGCTCGAGCTTCGGACTCGGCGGGGGAAAGACCAGCTAGACGGGCCGGGAGGGTAGTGTTTTCCAAGGCGGTGAAATCGCTCAACAGATGGTGAAACTGAAAAATAAAACCGATAACTCGGCTCCGCCAGGCTGCTAGTTCTTCTTCGGTGTGCGTAAAGACGGATCGGCCCTCGAAAAGCACCTGGCCGCTGGTGGGTCGGTCTAGCCCGCCCAAGACATAGAGCAGGGTAGATTTACCGGTGCCGGAGGCGCCTAAAATAGCCATAGATGTCCCTTTTGGCACGACTAAGTCTAGGTTATCTAAAATGCACAAATCTTCTAGGCCACTTTTGAAGACCCTGGTTAGCCCCTTGGCCTCAAGGGTAACGGCTTGGTCATTCATAGCGCAGAATTTCCACTGGGTCGAGGCAGGCGGCTTTGTGTGCTGGATAGATAGTGGCTAGGTAGCTGATGACTATTGTTATCCCTAAAGTTAGGATGAGGTGGAGGGGCCGCATTTCCACGGGTAGGCTATCCATCATATAGATGTCGGCGGGTAGTTCTATAAATTTGTATTCTTTGAGTAAAAGACATAGAGTTACGCCCATAATTAGCCCGCCTAGAGCTCCAATAAGACCTACGGTCAGGCCCTGAAAGGTAAAGATACGTCGAATCTGCCGCCTAGTAGCGCCCATGGATTTGAGAATAGCTATATCGCGGTTCTTTTCCATGACCATCATAATGAGGGTAGAGATAATGTTGAAGGCGGCTACGATAATAGTCAGAGTCAGCACTACGAACATGGCTGTTTGTTCCAGTTCTAGGGCGGCGAAGAGATTTAGGTTACGTTGCATCCAGTCGTTGGCCCAATATTTATCGGTTCCTATGGTTTGTAGGATAGCCTCGCGAATTTCGGTCGCTTGGTAGATATCGTTAATCATAACCTCAATAGTGGAAACCTCGCCGTCCATAGCCATGAGAGTCTGAGCTTCGGCTAGGGACAGGAAGATCATATTAGAATCAAATTCATAAAGGCCACTGTGGAAGGTGCCGGCTAGCTGATAAGTTTTAGTTAGGGGGTAACGGCTACCCAGAGGGGTAATCCGGCCGAAGGGGGAGATAATTTTCAACTGATCGTATTGATAAACATTCATCTGAGAGGCTAGTTCTCGGCCCAGGATGATGGGGGGCTCTTGAAAATTTTCAGGATTCAGAAAAAGATCTAAAGTGCCGCGTGACAGACCCAGATTAGAAAGTTGGCTACCCTCGGCGGTTAATTCTGGGGCCAGACCTTTAATCATCACTCCATGTGGACCGTTGGGGCCGTTAGCTAGCACTTGACCATAAACGTAGGGTTCGGCTGACTTAACGCCGGGGACGGTTTTTATTTTTTCAATTAGTTCCTGCCAGTCGGTAAGGCCGCCATCCAGATGCATAATTACTATATGAGAGGTGATACCCAGGAATTTTTCCTTGAGGTTATCTTCAAAACCAGCTAGAACAGCTAGAACCACAATCAGGGCGGCCACTCCTAGACCTACCCCTCCGATGGAGATGACGGTGATGAGGGAAATGAAGTTTTCCTTACGCCGGGCCTGCATGTAGCGAAAGGCTATGCTGCTTTCAATGGACAAAATCGTTATCCAGCGGTAGGTTTGAGGTGAGGGAATAAAATAACGTCTTTAATGGCTGGGGCGTTAGCCAGAAGCATGACCAGGCGATCGATACCGACGCCTTCACCGGCAGCCGGGGGCATGCCGTACATGAGAGCTCGGACGTAGTCTTCATCCATATGCATACCTTCCTCATCTCCGGCAGCTCGTTCGGCCGCCTGGCGGCGGAAGCGTTCTCGCTGATCCAGAGGGTCGTTTAATTCCGAAAAAGCGTTAGCTAATTCGCGGCCAGAGACGAACAGTTCAAAGCGATCGGTCAGGTTAGGTTCTTTTCCATTGCGGCGGGCCAATGGACTGATATCGGCCGGGTAATAAGTGACGAAGGTGGGATTAACTAGCTTCGGTTCTACTTGGAGATCGAAAATTTTTGCCAGAATTTTGCCGGGAATGTCAGTGTCAGCTTTTTCCCCGCCGAGGCTTTTAAGATAGCTCAGAGCCGCGCTGGGGCTGGACAAGATATTTTCGGGAGCCCCGCCTATTTCTACCACTGCGCGGTCGAAACGGACTCGCGGCCAGGGCGGTCGGAAATTGATCGGGGTGCCCTGATAGGTTAAATTAGTGGAGCCGATGGTTTTTTCAGCCACGAAAACGAACATTTCCTCAGTTAAATCCATGAGCTCGGTGAAGTCGGCGTAGCTTTGGTAAAACTCCATAATCGTAAATTCGGGGTTGTGTTGGATGCTGAGACCTTCATTACGGAAACAGCGGTTAATTTCAAAGACTCGGTCGAAGCCGCCCACTAGTAGACGTTTCAGGTAAAGTTCGGGGGCTATACGCAGATAGAGCCGGCGGTTGAGAGCGTGGTGAAAGGTCTCGAATGGTTTAGCCACAGCCCCGCCAGGGATGGTGTGCATCATAGGCGTTTCGACTTCTATAAAGTTCCTGGCGGTCATAAACTCGCGTAGTGCCCCTACTATTCTTGAGCGCAGAAGGAAAAGGCGGCGGCTGTCTTCGTTCATGATCAGATCGATATAGCGTTGACGATAGCGGGTTTCAATATGGAGGTCGTGATATTTTTCTGGCAGGGGCCACAGACACTTGGTTACTAGTTCTAGCCGAGAGACTAGAAGGGTTAATTCTCCGGTTTAGTTTTGAATAGACCTCCGGATAGGCCTATTAAATCGCCTAAGTCGAGTTGTTTAAAGAGGGCGAAGGTATCTTCGTCCACAGCTTGCTTTCTTATATAGGCCTGAAGGCGGCCGCTGGAGTCAGTGAAATCGAAAAAGACGCTCTTTCCATAGTCACGGCGGGCCATGATGCGCCCAGCGAGGGTAAAAACGTCTTCTAGAGTTTCTAGTTGGGTGGGAGTCATTTCGCCAAAATTACAACGCAACCCGGCTATTTTATGCGTGGGTCGGAAAGTATTAGGATAAAGGTTTCGGCCGTTTTCCGCTAATTCGCGGGCTTTGTTGAAACGAGCTTGGATAAAGGGACTATTTTCCTCGTCGGGTGTAAATAATCTGCTACCGGGGGTTT